>Ga0335078_10003797_pt1 | contig 22473 bp, 18 predicted proteins | sample Lox_Sample_32_FD_206711 | JGI IMG/M metagenome (GOLD analysis project Ga0335078, IMG submission 206711) | Soil microbial communities from Loxahatchee National Wildlife Refuge, Florida, United States - Lox_Sample_3.2 | ecosystem: Environmental > Terrestrial > Soil > Wetlands | place: USA... | reverse complement strand
AGCGCCCCCTGGGCGTCCACCCGGAACGTGCAATAGGCCTCTCCCGTGCCCGGCGAGCCATGGCTTGCGACATTCTTGCGCACGGCCTTGGCGAGCTGCGCCGCATAGGCGAGCTGAGCCACGCCTGCGTTCTCCGCGGGTTTTTCCTTTTGTCCGAGGCGGTGACGGTCCTGCGCGTCTCTGCGCTCGCGCGCTTCGTCGCTGCTCGCACGGTTGACCTGGTCGGATTTCGGCGCCGCGGCCATGGCGTCGGGGTCCATCGACTGGGGAAGCGGAACCTCGATCTCGCTCTTTGTGGTCATGACCGTAGGCGCTGGGGCCTCGTCCGACGGCGCGACCTCCTCGCTCTCGAACTCGTCTCCCTGCGGGACCAGCTCCAGCCCGATCTCTTCGACGGGCGGCGAGTTCGCCATCTCGAGCGGATGATAGGCGAACCAGAAGGCGAGGCCGGCATGGGCGAGAAGAACCAGCGCGAAGACCGTCGGCTCAAGCCAGGCGGGCTTGACCCGCGGATAGGCGGGGGCCTCGTCGGCCGCCTCCGTCGAGGCCGCGCCCGACGAACCACGACCGAAGGAACTCAACAGCTCGACGAGACTCACAGAGGTTGTACCGGGGCGAAGGAGGACATCTTCAAGTCAGACTAAAAGATGAAAACCGCTTACGCAAGCGACGTCGGTCGCCGGCGCTGCGTCAGTTTCATGCAACCAAGAGCCTGAGCCGCCCACGGGCTGAACTTGGGCGTGAGCAAATGCTGGTCGCGGGACGCAGGCGCAGTCTCTGGCCGGACCCGGCGAAATAGCTTGCTAAGCCGCAATGGCGATCGAAGCTGTGGGGGGATTACCCATGAAATCCGTGAGGTCCGCGCCCCGCCCCCGCGCCTTGGCGCGAAGGAGCCAACGCGTCCTCCGCATGGCGGAGCCGGGACGCATGAGTGACAAAATCTGTGGGAGGGGATCTAGGGTAATGCACTTCGCCGATCCACACCCTGTCATTGTAAACCGCTATGACAACGGCCGGAGTATCCTCGTCGAAAATGACATGATCGCCCTGCTTGAACTCTCTCTGCTTCCGCTTCGGCTTCGTCTGCGCGTTCACCGCGCCGCCCTCTTCTCTTCCTTGGGGATCTAAGGTTAATTCACCGACACCCCGCCGGAGGTTTTTTTCACCGGTGTCGCGACCCCCGATTGAGACAGCTGGAGGCATAGCGCCCTCCTGAATTAACTACCACTTTGGCGGTGACGACGCGCTGTCGACAGCCCTGCCCCAATCCCGTGACGAATCCCAATCGCAACGTGCCGAACGGAACTTTGATAGAACGGACACGCCGGACTATTGTTCCTTCCGACAGCATGAAATTCGTTGGTGAGTTGAACAAAGCTTTGACTGTGCATTTGCTGAGATCCACGCCTTGCCAGCTCATTAAAGCAGATCGCGCAACGGCGTTCACCCTAGGAGAAGTACTACATGCAGCGCAGCATCCGCGTGGCGTTCAAGCTTCAATTCGCCGGCTGCTCGTCGTCTTCAGCAAAAAATGCGCTCCTGAATGCCTTATCGCAATTGGGGAAGTTGTCGCGCCGCCACGTTGACCGGCGCCCTGGGCCCCATCGTGGGGAATGGACTCTCCATGACTCTCGCCAGATTGATCACGGCGAAACTCATGCTGAGACGCGAATCCCGACCGGAGGCGCGGCCGCCGACGCCGGCCTGCGGCGCAAGACGAGAATAATTTTGGTTTCGCTCTCGGACGCGCGATCCCGCGTCAGCCCAGGTTCCCCTTCACGACCTCGATGAGCTGCTTCAGCGTGAAGGGTTTCGGAAGGAATCCGAACTCGCCCTCGGGAAGATTTTTCGCAAAAGCCTCCTCGGCGTAGCCGGAAACGAAGATCACCTTCGCCTTGACGCCGCGCTTGCGCAGCTCGGCGAACATCGCGGGGCCGTCCATCTCCGGCATGACCACGTCCGAGACGATGAGGTCGATCTTTCCCTGCTCGCGATCGACGACCTCGAGGGCCTCGAGGCCCGAGCTCGCCTCGAGCACCGTATAGCCGCGCGAGGCGAGCGCGCGCATGCCGAAGGCGCGCACCGCGTCCTCGTCCTCGACGAGAAGAATGACGCCCTGGCCCGTATAGTCCGAGGAAGGCTTCGCGGCTTCGACCTTGGGCGCCGCCTCGCTGACGTCGGGCGTGTAGCGCGGCAGCAGGATGCGGAAGGTCGCGCCCTTCCCGACCTCGCTTGCGACGAAGACGAAGCCGCCCGACTGCTTGACGATGCCGAAGACCATCGAGAGGCCGAGGCCCGTGCCCTTGCCGACCTCCTTGGTCGTGAAGAAGGGTTCGAAGATCTTGGTCTTGATCTCGGCCGGAATGCCGCTGCCATTGTCCTCGACCTCGACGAGCACGTAATCGGCGGCGGGCAGCGCCGCCTCGTTGAGCTCGGCGCATTCGGCCGCCGACACATTGCGCGTGCGCAGCGCAATCTTGCCGCCGCTCTCCGGCATCGCGTCGCGCGCGTTGACGACGAGGTTGATGACGACCTGCTCGAACTGATTAATGTCGGCCTTGACCTTCCAGAGATCGCGGCCATGGCGAAGATCGACCTCGACCTTCTCGCCGACGAGACGCCGCAGCAGGATTTGCAGCTCGGACAGCACGTCGCCGAGCTGCAGCACCTGCGGGCGCAGCGTCTGGCGGCGCGAGAAGGCCAGGAGCTGGCGCGTGAGGCCGGCGGCGCGATTGGCCGTCTGCTTGATCTGCATGATGTCCTGGAAGGACGGATCGGTCGGCCGGTGATTGGCGAGCAGCAGGTCGGAATAGCCGATGATCGCCGTGAGCATATTGTTGAAGTCATGCGCGACGCCGCCGGCGAGCTGTCCGACCGCCTGCATCTTTTGCGACTGAGCGAATTCCTCCTGGAGCTTTCTCTGCTCGGTCGTGTCGAGCGCATAGACCATCGCGCCGCGGCGGCCCGCCTCCTCGTCGGTTGAGAAGAAAAAGCGCGCCGATCTGACGGCCGCGCCGACGCCGTCTTCGAACACCGCATCGACCGGCTTGATGTCGCCTTGTCCCTCGAAGGCGGCGACGATCGCGCCCCTCAGCGCGGCGCGGTCGCGTTCGCCGACGCCGTCGAGCAGCGGCCAGCCCGCATCGCCTTTGGCGGCCGGCGCCTTGAGGGCGTGTGGGAAGAGCCTGGCGAAAGCGGCGTTGGCGCGACGCATGCGTCCCGAGTCGTCGAGCGCCGCGATCGCCATCGGGGTCGAATTGAAGAAGCGCGCGAACTTGACCTCGACGGCGCGCAGATCCTCCTCCGACTGCTCGCCGGAAGCGCGGTTGAGCGCGAGAGTGCGCGAGCAGCCCGGCGCGCCGTCCTGTCCGAAGGCCACGCGATGCAGCAGCCGCACCGGGAGCGAGCGGCCGTCCCGGCGCTTGAAATCGAGATCGATCTGCTGCGTGCGGACCTCGCCCGGCGCGCCGGCGTCGACGGAGAGCAGCGCCGCGCCATTGTTGGCGACGATATCGCTCAACGCCAATCCGCCGGCGCCGGCTCCCGTGAGATCATAGCCGAGCCATCCCGCGAGCGTCCGGTTCATATACGGAATGGCGCCCCCCGGAGCCGCCGAGAAGAAGCCCGCCGGGGCGTGATCGAGAAAGTCGATCGCATGCTGCAGCTCGAGGAAGCTGTTCTCCTGGCGCTGACGGTCGGCGGTGACGTCGGCCACCGACCACAACGTCGCGCCGTCGGCGTAGCGCTTGAGCGGGCTGACCCGGATCCGGTACCAGCCGGCCTCGCCGGCTCCGCTCAACGGCGGCGAGAGGCGCAAATCCTCGACGTGGCGCCGGCCCTCGCGCGCCGCCTGAGCGAGCCGGTAGATCGCCTCGGAGACCTCCGGCGGCCCGGCGAAGAGCCGCTCGACCGTCATGAGGCCGCCGACGTCCGGCGCGCCGCATAGTTCCAGATAGGCTTCGTTCGCATAGATGATCTGCAGATCGCCGAGCGTGACGACCAGGCCTTCGCCGCTCGTGTCGGAGATGAGCTTGGTCAAATCGTTTCGCGCGGCGCGGCTCGTGAGCTGAAACAGGCCGACCGCATAGGCGAAGAGCGCGAAGACCCCCGCCATCGCGAAGACCGAAAGCGCGAGGAGCGTGAAACGCGGCGCCTGCGCCGGCGCGAAGAAGAACACGGCCGTCACGCCCATCAGGGCGATGGCGAGGAGAAGAACGAGCCCGGCGTTGCCGGGCCGCTCGGAGCGGTCATAGGCGGACGATGCCGAGTTTTCAGGCATGCCTGGCGTCTTCTAAGCGCGCTCGCGCCGGCCGCGAGCCTGAGAATCACGACCGTACAATGGCGCTCCGCGGGGCTCGAGGCAATTGGCGCTCGGCAGGCTTCCCCGGCTCGTTAACCATCGATTAACCTTTCCGGGGGACTTCGGACGAAAAACTGGTAAATTGTCAAAGTGTGGACGGCGTCGTAGAACCTGCGGCCCAGGCGGCCAGCGCGCTTTTCGCTCGAAAGGAATCGTTCGAGCGACAGCAAATCGCGCCAGATCGAAACGTTGGAGCGAATTCTGACCGCAAAAGTCTCCCAACTTTTGCGGAATTCGCTCTAAAGAAGAAAGTCGACGAGTAGATGTTAGCCAGCGTCATGCAAATGCAGCTTCTCCCGGCAGTGCTCGCGCTCGCGGCCTTCTTGGTCGCGATCCTACTCACCCTCTACATTGTCCGAATGCTGTTTGGGCGACGTATCCGTGTTTCGGGCGGCCGCAATCGTCCCAAGCGCCTCGACATCGTGGACGCCTTCGATCTCGATCGCGAGCGCCAGCTCGTCATTGTGCGTCGCGACAATGTGGAGCATTTGCTGCTCATCGGCGGCCCGAGCGACGTTCTCATCGAAGCGTCGTTCGAACGCCCGGCCGGTTTGTACGCCGAGACGAAGCCGGAAGGGCGCGAGCCGCGCGTTGCGGCTCCGACCGCTGCGCCGAGTTGGCCCAGCCCTCCCGGCCACGAGGAGGAGGCGGAAGAGGCGCCGCTGGCGGCGCGGGAAGCCGGCCCACGCATTCCGTCGCCGCCTTCCCTTGGCCAGCCGACCGGCGCCGACGCGTTGCGGCGCCGTTTCCCCGAGCCGCCGCGGCCCGTCGGGCCGCGCCCGCCCGAGCCTCCGCGCGCCCCGGGCGTTCCGCCCGCGCCGGGCGCCCGTACGGCGCCCCCGGCGGCCGGCCGCATGGGGCCGCCGCCGCCTCGCGGCCCCGAGCAGCCCCAGCCGGCTCCCGGCCCTCGCGCCGACGCGCCGCAGCCCGGTCGTCCCTCGGCGCCGGGGCTCGGCCCGCGCCCCGCCGCGCCGACGCGTCCGGCCCCAACCTTTCCCTCGCGGCCTGCGCGGCCCGCGCAGCCGCCCGCAGCCCCGGCTCCGGCCGAAAACCCGCCGCCAGAAGGCGCGCCGCGCGACTCGCTGGAGTCGCTCGAGTCGCTCGAGGCCGAAATGGCGCGCCTGCTCGGCCGCCCCGAGGGGCATTAGATCACGCTGCGTTTGAGCGGAATCGCTCAAACGCAGATAACGTGATCGATTCCAAAAGGTTAGAGCGCGCTTCGCGCGAAAAACCGGTTTCCACTTTTTCGCATCGCGCTCTAGCGGGCTTGTCCCTCGAACAAAATCGTTCGAGCGATAAGAGATCGGGCCAAATCAAAGAGCTGGAGCGAGTTCTGATCGCAAGAGTCCGCCAACTTTTGCGGAATTCGCTCTAATTCATGCTCAGATTCGCGACTGCGCGCTAAGCCACTTCTGCCATTCCGCCTGCGACCCGTGGAAGGCGTTCTGGTCGACATTGCCCGGAATTCCCGGCACCGCGCCGTCCGAGCGATATTGCCAAAAAGTCCAGTTGCGCGAGCCGTAGCGGACCGCCGGGTGATATTTGGTCGAGCGCACCCAGATCGGATATTCCGCGAGCGCGTCGGAATGCAGGATCGCCTGGTAGAAGTCGACCGAGGTGTAGATGATCGGGCGCTTGCCGTAATGCGCCTCGAGCGCCTCGAGCATCTTGCGCAGGTCCGGCAGGACTTCCTCGCGCGTGAGCGTGCGCTTGCAGCTCCGCGACTCCGGCGTCGCCTCCAGATCGAGCACCGGCGGCAAGGCGTCCGCCTCGACCGGCACGATGCTCTTGAAATTAGCGATCTCCTCCATCGGCGAACGGCACCAATAGACGAAATGATAGGCGCCGCGCGGCACGCCGGCGGCCTTCGCCAAGGCCCAGTTGCGCTGGAATTTCGCGTCGATGTTGTCGCCGCCCTCGGAGGCCTTGATGAAGGCGAAGGCGACGCCCGAATCCTTCACGGCGGTCCAGTCGATGTCCCCCTGATATTTGGAGACGTCGACGCCATGCACGGCGAATTCGCTGCTGCGCGAGGCCGAGTAGAGATGCAGGTCCGTCTCCGGCACCGCATAGGCGAGGAAGTCGGGGTCCTTCTTCGCGTTCTTGAGCGGCGCGCTGGTCGCAAAGCGCGGCGAGCGGCCCTCGAAGTTCGGGTCGAGGCCGCTGTTGCAGCCGGCGAGCGGCGCGATAAGGGCGAAGGACGCCAACGCGGCGAGCACCGCACTAGAGCGCGACGCGAAAAAGTGGGAACCGGTTTTTCGCACCAAGCGCGCGCTAAACTTTTGGAATCGATCACGTTTTCTGCGTTCAGGCGATTCCGCCTGAACGCAGCGTGATCTTGGGGAAGATCTTAATGCGCACATGGCGTTCAAATACCCACAGTCGCGGTAACGAGGCGTTAATCGGCCCCGCTTTCCGGCCCCTCTTTCGAGAGGGCTTGCCGGTTTGGTTTCCGCTCCCTTTCGAGCGGAATCAAGTCACGACAGATGAAACCAAATCGTGGCGATAGAAAGAAACGCCCCATAGCCGACGACGTCGGTCACCGTCGTCACGAAAGCCGAGGCCGAGACCGCCGGGTCGACCTTCAGGCGCTCGAGCGCGAGCGGGATCAGCACGCCGCCGAGCGCGCCGGCGAGAAGGTTGGTCAGCATCGCGAGCGCCATCACCGGCGCTATGCCCACGCTCTGGAACCAGTTTGCGGCGACGACGCCGGTGATGAGGCCAAAGGCCGCGCCGTTCACCGCCCCGGCCGCCAATTCGCGCAGGATCACCCGCATCGCATTGGCGCGCGAAAGCTCCTGCGTCGCCAACGCCCGCACCGCGACGGTCATCGTCTGCGTCGCGGAATTGCCGCCCTGGCTCGCGACGATCGGCGCGAGCACGGCGAGCGCCACCATTTTTCCGATCTCGTTTTCGAAGAGCCTCAGCACCGACGAGGCGAGGAACGCCGTGGCGAGATTGACGAGCAACCACCAGAAGCGGCTCCTCGCCGTCATCCAGAAGTCGTCGGAGAGCTCTTCCTGCGGGCTGACGCCGCCGAGCGCCTTGATCTCCTCGGAGGCCGCCTCCTGCATCACGTCGACGATGTCGTCGACGGTGATCACGCCGACGAGCCGCTCCGCCTCGTCGACGACGGGAACCGAGACGAGATTGTAGCGCTCGAACATGCGCGCCGCCTCGTCCCGGTCGTCCGTGTCCTTGAGGCGGCGCCGGTCCGCCTGCATGATCTGATCGACGCGCCTGTCGGGCCGCGCGCGCACCAGCGCGTCGAGGAAAACGGTGCCGAGGAAGCGATATCCGGAGTCGACGACGAAGACCTCGAAAAAACTGTCGGGCAGCAGGTCCGGATCGGTGTCGCGGAAGAAATCGAGCACCTGACGGGTGGTCCAGAAAGGCGGGACGGCGATCAGCGTCGTCTGCATCAGACGGCCGGCGCTGTCCTCCGGATAGTTGAGCGAGCGGGAGAGCAGCACGCGCTCATGCGCCGGCAACGCCTCGAGCACCTCCGCTTGCTCTTCCGGCTCCAGCGTATCGAGGATCGCGACCGCGTCGTCGCTTTCGAGATCGCGCACCGCCTCGGCGAGCGTCTCGACCGGCAGCTCCTCGAGAATATCCTCGCGCGTCGTCTCGCCGACCTCGGTCAGCGCGGCGAAGTCGAAATCCTCGCCCATCAGCGCGATGAGTTGCTGACGCGAGTCGTGGTCGAGAAGCTCGAGCAGCGCGCCGACATCGGCCTCGTGCAGCGGGCCGACCCATGCGCGGGTCGCCGCCGCGTCGCCGGAGGCGACGGCCTCGGCGACGCTTTCGACGAATTGCGGCCGCGCCCTTCCTTCCTCGTCGCGAAACGCCTCGGGCCCGGTCTCTATTTGGTCTTGATCGAGGTCCATAGGCGATTTCCGCTCCGCAGGCGTTTCGTGGGATAACCTGCGCATGGATAAAATCAACCGGGAATTCCGCCCGTGACAGAGACTCTTCAGCTGCTCATTCTCGCCGCTGTCTTCGCCGCGCCGCCAGTGGCGGCGAGCGCCGCCGCCAATTGCGGCTCAGACAAGCTCGGGACCGCCCGCGAGATCGAGATCAACGGCGGCGCCGGGCTTTCCGTCGGCCTCCAAAGCTACCCGCGCTCGCTCGACTTAAAAGATCACGAGGTCGTGCTGACCTTCGACGACGGGCCGGCCGAGCCGACGCCGCAGATCCTCGAGGCTTTGAAGCGCGAATGCGTGCAGGCGACCTTCTTCCTCATCGGCAAGAACGCCAAGGAGACGCCGCATCTCGTGAAGCGCGAGATCGAGGAAGGCCACACGGTCGGCTATCATTCGATGACGCATCCCGACCGCACCTTGCGTTTGATGAGTCTGAATGACGCCAAGGCCGACATCGACGCCGGGATAGCGGCCGTGGACGCCGCCGCCTTCGGCAAGGTTCAAGAGCGTCCGCAACCCTTCTTTCGCTTCCCGGGCTTCGCCGACACGCCGGAGCTGCTGAAATATGTCCATGACCGCGGCATGGCGGTCTTCGGCTCGGACGTCTGGGCCTCCGACTGGCGCAAGATGACTCCGCAGGAGGAGCTGAAGCTCGTGCTGGAGCGGCTCGAGAAGGAAAAGAAGGGCATCGTGCTCTTCCACGACAACAAGCCCGTCACGGCGGAGATGCTGCCCGACTTCCTGCGCGCGCTCAAAGAGCGCGGCTTCAAGGTCGTGCATCTCGTCGCCGGCTCGGGCGAGACGCCCGTCGCCGAGGCCGGCGCCGGTTGGAAGTCGACCACGGCGCCCATCGTCGAGAAGATCCTCAAGGCCAAGCAGCGCGAGAAACACAAGGCGGAGGCGCACGAAAAAGCGGCGCCCGAGAAAGAGCAGCGCGAGGGGATGTGAGGGCGCGCCGCCCCGACCCACGCCAATTCCCGCTCCCGGCCTGCGGCCCAAGGCCGTCATGGCCGGGCTTGTCCCGGCCATCCACGCCGTCCAGCCGCGGCGTCTTTGGAAGGCGCCCGAATTCCCGGTGCTGTCCGAACTAGGACACTTGACGAATGACCACGCCTCGTCGAGCTCGACGGAACCAACATGGAGGGAATGGACAGTGCGATCATGAAATTTGATCGCACCAAAGCCGACGCGTGCGGCGAGTCGCATGATCGTATCGCGATAAACGCCGGTCAGGCGCTCAGTTGCACGAATGCTGCAGCCTTCAGTCAAAGTGAGACGACGGCGATTTGCCGTTCTATAGGCAGGATATTCATCGGGGCCAATCCGATGTTTTGGACTGGCCGCGAGCGCCGACTCTGGAAAGTCGGGACCGCAGATGGTATGTGCTTGATACGGTCAAAGCTCCCGGGGCCAATCTGGGGGTGGAGATCAGGGGCTGGGGTGCTGGAACACCTTGGCCCCACCGATTATGGGTTCTTGGGGAGCCCAGATTCGAACCGGGATCGCCTGACCTGTAACGCCGGCGTCCGACGGTTAGACCGTTAGACCACTCCCCAAATCTCATAGCGCCAATTCCAGGGCCGTTGCCTCTCCTTCGTGGGGATCGGGGCAGCGGCCCTTCCGACGTCCTCGCCCCGGCGCCGTCGGCTAGCCGGCGCGGGGCTCTTACCCTCCTGAACATCGCACCTCCCGGTAGGCGGTCCCCCCGCCTACAAGAATCACTTTCGCATAAAACCCCCCAGAAGACAACCCCGGCTGCTTCGGCTGCTTAGCGTCGCTGTGGAAAACTCGGCTCGCGTTATTGCTTCAATTGCTTCTATCTCTTCTCCGGCTTATAAGGGCGGATCGGAGGTGTGACATGGCTCGAACTCAAAGCCCTGGATATCCAAGTTTCAGCCTCGCTAAGGCGATCCCCCGCATTCGCCTGGTCTTCCAGGCCGATCGACGCAATCCGATTGATCGAGAGGTAGCGGCCAAACACATTGGGTATAGCGGAACAAGCGGAGCTGCAGACAAGGCGCTTGCGACACTTGCTCATTTTAATTTGCTCGAAAAGGCGGGCAAAGGGCAGACGCGAGTTACACAATTGGCGGTGGATATTCTCCATCCCGATACACCTGCTAACCGCAAAAAGGCTCTCCTAGAGGCGGCGTGCGCTCCGTCTATTTTCCAGGATATTCGCGAGCGATTCGCGGATGGGGCACCATCAGAAAGCGCCCTGAAATCATGGCTTATGCGCGAAAACTTCCTGGACCGAGCAATCGGTCCCGTCGCCGAAGCCTATCTGGAGACCTACCGCTACTTGGAGCAAGAGCGAGCACTCGAAAGTGGTGGACCTTCTTCGGCGGACCCGGAAGAATCCTCTTCGCAACATGCAGTGAGCGAAGGGGACGAACAAATGACTCCGCAGAGTGAGGTCCGCGCGGCATCCAACTCGCCTCAAGTGCCGCCCTTGTCTTTGGACCTAAAGCAGGCCGATCAGCCGCAGGTGTCTATGGTGCCTGGGGAGCGAGAGTGGCTTCGCGGGCCCCTCTCAAAGGAGACTAGCTATCGTTTGATTGTTTCAGGCGATATCGGTCCGAAGGAAATTGGGAAGCTGATCAAGCTGCTCGACGCCCAACGAGAGGTTCTGTCCGATGACGATGATGAAGAAGATGGGGTCGCCAGATGAGGCGACCCTAGCCGTCTCGTGGCAAATCAGCTCAAGTCAGGACACTTCATCCGAATTTAGGACAGCACCGAATTCCTTGGGCTTTAGGGTCCCGCACGGAATAGGTGTTCGGCGAAGCCGCCACGCCCAGGAGAGCGATCGAGCCTCGTCGAATGAGGGCGAGTTCGCGCGGAATCTCCAAAGAACTTCGACGGCTTGGCGTGGATGGCCGGGACAAGCCCGGCCATGACACCTCACTGGAGATATGTGAATCCGATAGCTCGGGAGGAGCGGATCCGAACTAGCTCGACGCGTTCTGAGACGCCGCCGCAGCCGCCGCGGCGCGCTTTCTCTCGACGTAGCGCACCGAAAAGATCGAGCCCTCATAGAGCAGCATGCCGGGAATGGCGAGCGCGAGCTGGCTGAAGACGTCGGGGGGCGTCAGCACGGCGGCGACGATGAAGACGAGCACGATCGCATAGCGCCGCTTGTCGACGAGAAATTGCGACGAGACGAGCCCGACCTGGCCGAGCAGCGTGAGCACCACGGGAAGCTGGAACACCGCGCCGAAGGCGAGCACCAGAGTCATGATCAGCGAGAGATATTCGGAGACGCGCGGCAAGAGCTCGATCTGCGCGCGGCCGGGCTCATTGGCCTGCTGCATGCCGATGAAGAAGCGCAGCAGATTGGGCGTCACGACGTAATAGACGAGCAGCGCGCCCATCGCGAAGAAGATCGGCGTCGCGATGAGGTAAGGGCGGAACACCGCCCGCTCGTGCTTGTAGAGGCCGGGCGCGACGAAAGCGTAGATCTGGCCGAAGACGACGGGGCAGGAGAGGAAGGCCGCGGCGAAGAGCGCGACGCGAATCTGCGTGAAGAAATACTCCTGCGGCGCGGTGTAGATGAGCTTCGCTTCGGGCCCCGCCACATGCGTGTAGGGCATGAGCAGCACATTATAAATATCTTTGGCGAAAAAGAACGAGATCACGAACATCGCGAGGAAGGCCAAAAGCGCGCGGATCAGGCGCTCGCGCAGCTCCATCAAATGCTCGATCAGCGGCGCCTTCGTCGCCTCGATGTCCGCCTCGGTCATGCGCTCGGACCCGCCTTCTCGGACTCGCCCTCTGACTCGGGCTTTTTCGGCGAGGGCGCCGGCGGCCCCTCGAGCGCGGCGTTGATCTCCTGCTTGGCGGCGGCGAGCGGATCGAAGGACGCCGCCTGCGTGGCGCCGTCGAAGGCCGATTGAACGTCGCGCTTGGCGTCCTCGAGATCGGCCTCGCGGATCGCCTCCATGATCTGGCCCTGGAATTCGGCCGCCATGCGCCGCGCCTGCGCGGTCCACTGGCCAAGCTGGCGCAGCACGCGCGGCAGATCCTTGGAAGGAATGGCGACAAGCGCCACTATGCCGATCACAATCAGCTTGCCGGCGTCGAAATCCAACATGGTCCCATCCGGGAGAGGCTGCGGCGCGAGAGCATCGCCTTTAGAACGAATTGCGCAAAAGTTGAAGGACTTTTGCGATCAGAATTCGCTCCCGCTTTTTGATCCGACGCGATTTCTTGATCCCCGAACGAGCCGTTCGAGCGGAAAGCGCGCTAGACTTTCTTGGCGTCGCCGGTCTTGTCGAGCGGAACCTGCTCCTGCGTCAAGCGGTCGAGCGGCTTCACGGACTCTTCCGGCGCCTCGGGCTCGTTCAAGCCCTTCTTGAAGGCCTTGATTCCCTTGGCGACGTCGCCCATCACGTCGGAGATCTTGAACTTGCCGCCGAAGAAAACGAAAACCACGACGCCGACGACGATCCAGTGCCAGATCGACATGCCACCCATCTCGCAACCTCCAAGACCGCCGCGCGGGCGAGCGCCCCCCGCCAGACAGGGCTCAAACTAGGATGCGGCGCGTTTAAAAACAAGCACGGCGCGGGACATAGGGGACTTGCGCGCTACTTTCCGCCGCAACGTTTAGACGAGGATCGGGAAGATGAAGCTTTACTATGCTCCCGGCGCCTGCTCGCTCGCCGTCCACATCGCGCTCGAATGGATCGGCGCTCCCTATGAAGCTCAAGTCGTCAAGCCCGGCTCGCCCGAGATCCTGAAGGTCAATCCTTTGGGCGCCGTGCCCGCGCTCGATACGGGAGAAGGCTGGATTCTCACGCAGGCGGCCGCGATCCTGCGCCATCTGGCGCGCGTCCATCCGCAGGCCCGCCTCGCCGGCGACGAGGCGCCAGATCACGCTGCGTGTGAGCGAAGCCGCTCAAACGCAGAGAAAGTGATCGATTCTGGAGAATCAGAGCGCGCTTTGGGCGAAAAACCGGTTCCTACTTTTTCGCAGCGCGCTCTGCGCGATGAGGCCGAACTCGACCGCTGGCTCGCTTTCATCACCGGCGACCTGCATCCGGCTTTCTTTCCGGTGTTCATGCCGCAGCGCTACACGACCGAAACCGGCGACGACTCGGTGAGGGCGGTTCGCGACGCGGGGCTGGCGCTCGTACGCAAGCGTTTCGCCATCATGGAGGCTCATCTCAAGGAGCGCGCGTTCTTTCTCGGCGACGCGCGCTCGATCCTCGACGCCTATGCTTTCCCGATGGCGCGCTGGGGCGCCGCGACGCTTCCGGAAGGTCTCGCCGATTTTCCCGCGATCCGCGCCCATCACGAGAAGATCGCACGCGACGAGGGCGTGCGCCGCGCGTTGGCGGCGGAAGGACTAACTTGATGCTCGCTCGCCCGCGATGACGCGCCCTGCCTGGCGACGACCGCCGAGTCTGGCCCCGGGGGGAGTGATAAGTACTGATATTTTGGCGGTACATTGGCAACCGTCCGAGAAAAGTTTACGTTCAGCTCGTGCACAATATTTACAAGCGGCGATTCTCTTGGCTTTCTAAGTCGCTCGGACCGCGGGGAGGCGCAGATCCATTTGAAACGTGACCGCGCGCTCGACGGCTCCACGGGAGAAGATCGCATGCCCAGGCCAGTCGCCGTCACATCCCGGCTCGTCGGCGACGAAGACGCCGCGCCGAGCCCGGAGGACTATGCTGCGCTTGCGCGCTTTCGCCAGACGTTGCGCCAGTTCATGGCTTTCAGCGAGCGGGCCGCGGCCGACATGAGCATGACCATGCAGTGGTATCAGGCGCTGCTGGTGATCAAGACCCTTGGCGCTCAACGGCCGGTCAGCGTCGGCGATCTCGCCGAGGAGCTGCTGATCAAGGATCACAGCGCCGCCGAGCTCGTCTCGCGTCTCGCCGAGGCGAAGCTCGTGCGGCGGCGGGTCGACCCGAGCGATCGCCGCCGCTCGCTCCTGCTGATGACGCCCTCGGCCGACCGCGCCCTGGCGAAGCTCGCCGCCGTTCATCTCGCGCGCCTGCACGAAGATCGCGACGCCTTCCTCAGCGTCCTTCGCAGCGACGACGATTAGCGCCGCATCGGTCGAGGCGGCGGCTTACGGATGCGGCGCCCGAGGCGCTTCGGCCGGATGCGGCGCGGGCGGCCTTCCCACGGGGCGTGGTCCCTGCGGCAGCCCGGCGGCCTGCGGGCCCAGGGGCATGGCGCGGGGCTGCGGCGGCGCGGCGCCGACATGCGGCGCCAGGGGCGTGCCGCCCGGGGGCATGCCGCTCATGGCGGGCGGCGGCCCCATGGGATGCGGAGGCGCCAAGGCGTTGTTGCGCACGGCGCCCGGGTACGACGCCGTGGGCAAAGCGCGGTCGACGCTCGGGCCGGCATGCGGGGGCGCCTGCATGGCGCGATCCATCGTTGCGCCATGCGGAGCCGGCGCCGGGAAGGCGCCCGCCGCCGCGGGATGCGACGGAACCGGCAGCGCGTGATCGTTCGACAAGCCGTGCGGGATCGAGGCCGGGAAGCCCCCGGCCCCCGCGGAATGCGGCGGAACCGGCAGGGCATGCGCGTTCGACACGCCGTGCGGCAGGGCGACGGATGGCGACAACGCGTTCTGGCCCGCGCCGGGCAAGCCGTTGTGCGCCTCCGCGCGGGTCACCCCGGGTCCCCTGAAGTTCCCCGCCGTCGGCGTCGCGGCGATGGGCGGGACGCCATGATTGACGCTCGCGGTCAAGGATCCGTCCGCGCGCGCGGCGGCGAAATGTTGGGTCTGCGCGGCTGTGGGCGCGACATGCGGCTGGCTCGCGGCGGCGCGCTGGACTGCGGTGGGCTGCGCGGTCAAGCCGCCCTGCCCGCCGTTGTAGCTGACATTGGCGAGGTTCCGATTGAGGGCGACGTTGTTGACGTAAACATTCGTGATATTGACGTTGTTCACGTTCGCGACGGCGCTGTTGTAGAAGAAACTGCCGCCTCTCCAATAACCGCCGGCGAATCCGTCGCCGAAATAGCCATAGCCGTAATTGACGCCGCCGTAAAAGCCCACCGTCGGTCCCCAATAGCCAGGGTTGTAGACATAGGCGCCGCCGTTCCATCCCCAATAACCGGGCGTCCACAGCAGCCCAGGCTCGGGCGGCAGCACCCAGGCGCCCGGAACCCAGAAATAATCGTAGCCATTCCAGGCCCAGTATCCGGGAGCCCACAGATAGCCATAGGCGGGTATGGGCGGTTGGATATAGACCGGGAGCGGCGGCGGCGGCGCGCCGACGGCGACGATGACGCCGACTTGCGCAACGCTCTGAGCCGGCCAAGCCAGCGGGAGGACGGCCGTCCAGCCCAGCGCGAGGGCGAGGCCGACGGATGAGCGCTTCTGCATGGATCCCGCCTTCCAGGAAAGTTTGAAAAATCCTGATTCCTTTTGGTTTTAGTCTCGTGAACAAGTGTGGCGACGTGATGGTCGCGCCGCGGAACTCCTGCGGAATTTCCGCTCCGGATCCCATTCCAGCGGCGCGGAAGGGGCGTGGTTAGGCGCTGCACAGGAAGTTCCTGTAAGGAGTGCCGGCATGTCCGCGCGTCGACGCAAGACTCTGCTCCTCGACCTCGACGGAACCCTCGTCGATCCTGCCCCCGGCATCGTCGGCAGCTTCCGCTACGCGATGGCGCGCATGGGCCATCCGATCGACGACGATGAGGATTGGCGTTGGATCATCGGGCCCTCGCTGCGGACGACGTTCTCGCGGCTGCTCGCCGGTCGCGGCGACCCGGAAGCCGCGCTTCGTCACTATCGCGAACGCTACTCAGAATGGGGGCTGACGGAAGCGGCGCCTTACGACGGCGTCCGTGATGTCCTGGCGGCGCGGCGAGCCGGCGGGACCCGTCTTTTCCTTTGCACGGCGAAACCGGCCGTCTTCGCCAAGCGCGTCGTTGACGTCTTTGGTTTCGCGGGTCTGCTGGACGGCGTTTATGGCCCACAACTCGATGGCGGGCTCGACGACAAAGGCGATCTCATCGCCCATCTGATGGCGGAGGAGCGCCTCGCCAAGGACGAAGTCTGCATGGTGGGCGACCGCGAGCAGGATGTGCGCGCCGCGGGCCGCCACGGCGTCCCGACGGTCGGCGTTTTGTGGGGCTATGGCGGCCGAGACGAGCTATCGGCGGCGGGAGCCGAGATCCTCATCGCCTCTCCGGCCGAGCTTAACGACTAGCCGCGCCCGCGCCGGAATCGAGGCCCGCCGCCCAGCCTTTGAACGCGCCGGTGATCGATCCGACGGCCTCCTGGGCCTGCGAGAGGACGTTCGGGTCGCCAGGCGGCTCAGGCGCGCGGGGCGCTCCGCGCGGCTTGGCGAGTTTCACCGGTTTCTCCTTCGCGTGGCGGTCCGCTCGCGGCGACGGCTTTTCGGCCTTGTCGGCCGAAGCGCTCCGCGGCGCCGGCTCTGCGAGCTTGGCGTGTTTCTCCGGTTTCGCCTTCGCGTGGCGGTCCGATCGCGCCGACGGCTTTTCCGCCTTGTCGGCCGAAGCGCTCCGCGGCGCCGGCTCGGCGGGCTTGGCGAGTTTCTCCGGTTTCGCCTTCGCGTGGCGGTCGGATCGCGCCGACGGCTTTTCGACCTTGTCGGCCGAATGGCTCCGCGGCGCCGGCTCGGCGGGTTGGGCGACCTTCCCCGGTTTCGCCTTCGCGTGGCGCTCCGGTCGCGGCGACGGCTTTTCGACTCCGTCGGCCGAAGGGATCTGCGGCGCCGGCTCGGCGGGTTGGGCGACGGAAGCCTCGGGGCTCGGCGAAGCCGGCGCGGGCTCGACGGCGCCCAGCGCCGCAGTCTCCGTCGGCGGGTCGAGCTTCTGTGGGGGCGCGGCGGCCTCGCGCTCCACCAGAGCGCTGGTGACGACGAAATAGCCTGCGCTGACGACGAGAGCGCCGATGATGAACAGGACCGCCGGCGACGCGAATGTGCGGCGGAGCCGCGACAGCGCGCGCGCCCTCCAAGGCGGGGGGTCAGAATTCTCGACCGCGGCGGCTCCAAAGGCGCTTCTCGCTTTGACCGAGGCCAAGGTCGCCGCGAGGTCTAAGCCCAGCTCCTCGGTCGGCGCCGCCGCCAGCCGGCTGGGCTCAAGCGCGTTCTTGCCGCGCTCCACACGGCTCGCCGTCAACTCATGACGATCAAAGGAGGCATGCACGCGCCGGCCCTTTTCTTCACTCCAGGCTCTGGCGGCTCCGAATACGCGGGACCACCCGGCGCAGCGCGCCTCGCCTTACGCAAACATCGCGTCGTCTACAATCGCGTCGCCCACAAAAGCCGCGCCGCGCTCGACATGAGCGCCGCCGCGCGAAAGCGGGCGGTTCGGCGCCAATCAAGGTGCGGAATTATGGTCTTTTTATGCCGAGGCCGGAGCGCGGGCGCGCTTCGTCCGCGAACGGAATCGCTCGAAGATCAGGGAATCGCGCTAGATCGCGACGCCGCAGCGCGTTCCGATCGCAAAACTCTGTTAACCCTTGCATCAATTCGCTGATGCCGAAGGCCGGCTGACGCCTCGCCCGCCTATTGCGCAACAGCGGCGTCTAAACTCCCTGTCCCCTGCAGGCTGCGCCAATTGCGGCCTTCAGCTCCGCGGCTGCTTTTCGCGCCGCGCTTTCTGCTTTCGCTTTGGCTCCACGCCTTTCTGCGGCGGTTTGACGTTTCTTCGTTCCGATGCGCCCTCCAGCCGCTCGACGCGAATATTGTCGCCGCCCGGCCGGCGCATGTTGGCGGCGAATTGCGCCGCGACCGGCTCGGCGATTTCAACTCTCGTTTCATGCTCCAGGATTTTGATCGCGCCAATATCTTGTCTCGTGACGTTTCCCTTGCGGCAGAGCATCGGCAGCAACCATTTCGGATCGGCGTTCTTCTTGCGGCCGATGTCGAGACGAAACCACGCGGCGGCGCCGGGCAATCGCGCCGGACGGGGCGCCTTGCCGGGCCTTTCGCCCGATGCCCGGGGCCCGCGCGTTTCCCGACCTTCGGGCTCCTGCCCGGAATCGACGACGGCCTCGGTGGCGGGAAGACGCGAGCGATAGAGACGAACGAGCAGCGCGCCGAGTTGTTCGGGCGTTCGCTCGGCGAGGAGAAGCTTCGCCGCCTCGAAATCCTCCTCCGTCGGCGGCTCCAGCAGCAGCGGATCCTGCAACATGCGTTTTTGATCGAGCTCGCGAATCTGCTCGGCCGAGGGCGGCCCGCTCCAATGGGCGTGGACGCCGGCGTCTCTGAGCAGCCTCTCTGCGCGATGGCGACGCGCCGGCGGAACGAGCAGCGCGCTCACGCCCTTGCGGCCGGCGCGCCCCGTCCGGCCGCTGCGATGCTGCAAGGCTTCCGCGTCATGCGGAAGGTCGGCGTGAATGACGAGGTCGAGATTGGGCAAGTCTATGCCGCGCGCCGCGACGTCGGTCGCGATGCAGACCCGCGCGCGCCCGTCGCGCAGCGCCTGCATGGAGTGGTTGCGTTCATGCTGACTGAGCTCGCCAGACAAAAGCACGGCCGCGAAGCCACGCTCGAGCAAGATTGCGTGGAGATGTCGAACAGCCTCGCGCGTATTGCAGAACACGATCGCCGTCGGCGCTTCGAAATAACGCAGAAGGTTGACGGTCGCGAGCTCGGTCTCCTTCGGCGCGACGCGCACCGCGCGATAGTCGATATCGCCGTGACCGCGTTCCCCGCGGGCGACGTCGATCCGACGCGCGTCGCGTTGATAGCGCCTGGCCAGAGACGCGATGCCTTTCGGCATCGTGGCCGAGAACAACAGCGTCCGCCGGCCTGGAGGCGTGGCCTCGAGAATGAATTCAAGGTCCTCGCGAAATCCCAAGTCGAGCATCTCGTCGGCTTCGTCGAGAACGACGGCGGCGATGCTGGTCGTCGCCAATCCGCCGCGCTCGATGTGATCGCGCAGGCGTCCGGGCGTGCCGACCACGATATGGGCCCCCTCCGATAATTTGCGGCGTTCGAGGCGTGCGTCCATGCCGCCGACGCAAGCGACGATCCGCGCCGAGGCGTGCTCATAAAGCCAACCCAGCTCGCGCGTGACCTGCAAGGCGAGCTCGCGCGTGGGCGCGACGATCAGCGCCAGGGGCGCTCCGGCGGCGGGTGGAGTCTCGGCTTCGCCGAGAATCGCGGAAGCGATGGCCAAACCATAAGCGACCGTCTTCCCCGAACCGGTTTGAGCCGAGACAAGAATGTCTCCGCCTTGCGCTTCGTTGGTCAAAACCGCCGCTTGAACGGGCGTAGGCGAAGAGTAATTGCGCTCGGCCAGGGCTTTGGCGAGCGCGGGACGGGCGTTCAGGAAGGTCACGGGTGATTTGCCTGGAGAGGGAGCGGCGCAGAGCGCCAAGATGATCGCCGCGCTCAGTTTGGGCTCGGAGGAACCGTCAGCTCCGCGGAAGGAGAGCGGACACTACGTCAGTTGCCGCGCCAGCGCCATCTTTGCGAGCAGGGCGCGCGATCGATAAAGGAATACTCGCTCGCTAGAGCGAATTCCGCAAAAGTTGAAAGACTTTTGCGATCAGAATTCGCTCCAGCTTTTCGATTTGGCGCGTTCAAAAGGCTTGCCGTTCCGCAGGAATCGGCCCTATCCATCCCGCACTGAAGCCCTTTCCTGTCTGTCATCGCCGGAAAGGCTTCGCAACGAACGCAAGGTTCCCGTGCTTCCCTGGATCCTGCTCGACACGGCGCAAATACCCGGCGGCGCGGACAAGCTCCGCCTCATGCGCCGCGGCGCCGAATTCTCCATCATGTTGAACGACGTCGAGCTCATGAACAGCCGCGTCGGCGGCTCCGAGGAGGCGCTGGCCAGGCTCTCCTGCGAGAGAATCGGCGCGCGCGGCGACACGCGGATCTTGATCGGCGGATTGGGGATGGGCTTCACCTTGCGGGCGGCGCTCGCTCTTCTCGGAGAGAAGGCGCAGCTTGTCGTCGCCGAGCTCGTTCCGCAGGTGGTCGCCTGGGCGCGCGGCCCCTTGGCGGAAGTCTTCGGCGCGAGCCTCACGGATCCGCGCGTGCGCATCGAGGAGACGGATGTCGGCCGCTTGATCCGTTCGGCGCGCTCGACCTATGACGCCATCCTGCTCGATGTCGACAACGGCCCCGAGGGGTTGACGCGCGAATCCAATGACGCGCTCTACGATATGCGAGGATTGAGCGCGGCGCGCGCGGCGCTTCGCCCCGGCGGCGTGTTGGCCGTATGGTCGTCGAGCCCGGACCGCAATTTTACGCAGCGTCTCACGCGGGCGGGGTTGCTCGTGGAGGAACGCCGAGTGCGCGCCCATGGCGCGCGCGGCGCGCGCCACGTCATCTGGATCGCGACGCGCCCGCATTGACGGCCCCGCAGTGACGGCTCGCCAGCAAAGCGGGCTAGGGAGTCACACATCTCTAATGTTGGAGTGGAACCCCGATACGATGGGCGCGCGTCCTTCTCCCCTGGGGAGAAGGTGGCGCCGAAGGCGCCGGATGAGGGGAAAGAACTCAGCAATTTGCGCGTCGGCAGTGCTCCCGGCGTTGCGCCCCCCATCCGGTCGCCATAGCCCGTCAAGAGACGGGCGTCTTCGACGCCCTATGGCGACCACCTTCCCCCTGTGGGGGAAGGACGCGCCCTTGCCCTCAGCAGTCGTTGTATCGCCTCCAGTAGATTTGTGAGTTTGATAGCCCGCGCAGCGGGAGAGGGTGGGGGAGCGGGCCCAATTGCGGTGACAGCATTCCCTCTCCTCGATCCGACCCGTCGCGTAGGAACCCGTCGCCATGGCGTCCATCGCGGCGCCGTCACGCCGTTGACGGCTTCTTCCAGACGCCGCGCTCCTGCATCAGCTTGATCTGGCGGTCGATCACGTCGCGCTTGTACTCGGCGTGCTTGCCGGGAAGGGTCTCGGCGTAGAGATTCTTGGGGTAGATCGGTTGTTCGTAGATGATCTGCGCCAGTTCGGCGCGGATGTCCTTCGCCCAATTGGTGGCCTGCGCATGGGCGCGATGGTGGCGCAGCGCCTCGATGTCGATGACTCCGGTGACGAAGGTCGAACCGTTGGAATAGAGCTGCTTGCCGACGATGGCGCCGCGGTGATCGACGATCATCGAATGACCGCCGACCGCATCGATCGACGTCTCGCTGTCGGGAAACAAATAGTAGCTGCTCATGTTGGGCGCCACGATGTACATGTTGTTCTCCAGCGCCCGAGCGCGGTTGGAGATCTCGAAGAAATCATTCTGGGTGAACGGCGCCGGAAGCGACGCTCGGTAGACGACCTCGGCCCCGTTGAGCGCCAGGCCGCGGCCGTTTTCCGGATAATTGCCCTCCATCGCCATCATCACGCCCAGCCGGCCGATCGCGGTGTCGGCGACCGGCCAGAACGCCTGGAGACTGCGACCGTATTTCTCCACCCACCAGTCGAACACGTCGTGGGGCGAGACCGAGCGCTCGCACGGCAAGAGAGCCGAAATCTTGTAGTGCTTGAGAACGATCTCGCCGTTGGGGTCGATGACGAAGCCGACGTTGAAGAAGCGATCCGGCCATTCCTCGTGGCGCGCCTTGGCCTGGGCCATGACGAAGACGTTCCAGGCGCGGGCGAGGGCGCCCAGCCGATCGGTCTCGGGGCCGGGAATGTCGATGGCGCAAGTCTTCGCGAACTCGGCGTGATCGACATCGAGGATTTCGTCGCTGAAGCCTTGTAAGCCGCCCTCGGGGATGGCGATCAGCCTGACCGGAATGTCGAGACTGGCGAGCCAGAACGCCGCCCGCGTGAGCTCCTCGATATGATCGAGGTTCTTCTTGATGTCCTCCCGGCGGCGAATGCCCCAGAAGGTCGGAACGAGCCCGACAGCGGTGTAAGGCTCGACCATGCTCGTCCCCCTTTGACGGCTTTCGGCTGGATGGCGGGAATAGAGCGCTCGGCAGGGCCGTATCGAGATCGTTCTTTTTGGGGCGCTCGAACATCGATCAAACGGCCGCAGGCGCTCTGGAAATCGTGCTCCGCCACACATTGAGCCGACCGAGTCCGTCGAGCGCGCGACGCGTTTGCGAGCGGTCGCTCGCTGTTTCACGAAAATTCTTCTCCGCTTCGGCGGCGCGCAACGCCTTCACCTGAGCGTTAACGCTCTGGCCGTCGTTCGAAGCGCGGGCGTAGCCGAAAATCATGCTCGAAAAGGGTGCCGAGACGCCAAAACTTCGCAACAAACTTTTGCACCTTTCAACAGCTTGATTTTGAAGGGCTCG
>Ga0335078_10003796_pt1 | contig 22475 bp, 23 predicted proteins | sample Lox_Sample_32_FD_206711 | JGI IMG/M metagenome (GOLD analysis project Ga0335078, IMG submission 206711) | Soil microbial communities from Loxahatchee National Wildlife Refuge, Florida, United States - Lox_Sample_3.2 | ecosystem: Environmental > Terrestrial > Soil > Wetlands | place: USA... | reverse complement strand
TCGACGTCGAGGCGGGCGAGATCAATTCCATCGTAAGTCACAGTGCCGCGGGAACGCAGCAGCCCTGCGGCAGCTGCGAGCAGCGTGGTCTTGCCGGCGCCGTTGGGGCCGATGACGGTCACGATCTGACCGGCCCGCATCGTCAGCGCGACGCCGCGGACGGCTTCAACCTTGCCGTACGCGACGTGCAGATCCTTGATTTCGAGCAGAGCGTTCATGCCACACTGCCGAGATAAGCTTCCTGGACGCGCGGATCAGCGCGCACCGTAGCCGGCGTTCCCTCGACGAGCTTGGAGCCGAAATCCATCACCACGATCCGGTCAACCAAACCCATAACGAACTCCACGTCATGTTCAACCAGAAGAACGGTGACGCCTTCGCTTCGTAGGGCGCGCAGCAATTCGCCAAGCGCCTGTTTGTCGGGGCGACTCAAACCGGCAGCCGGTTCGTCAAGGATGATCAGCGCGGGGTCGGCCGCAAGCGCGCGGGCAACTTCGAGAATGCGCTGCCGGCCGAGCGGCAGGTTGCCGGCAAGATCATACGGATTGGCGCCAAGCCCAACGCGCTCCAGCTGCCGCAAAGCCTCGCGCCGCGCGCGCGCCTCCTCGGCCCGGTCGAGCCGCAAAGCGCCGCCGAGAAAGCCTGCGCGGGTGCGCAGATAGGCGCCGAGCAGGACATTGTCGAGCAGCGACATGCTCGATCGCAGTTTCACGTGCTGAAAGGTCCGCGCAATGCCGGCCCTGGCAATGCGCCGCTGATTGGAGCGGGTGATGTCCTGACCAAGGAACGACACTGTGCCACCGTCGCTCGGCATGGCGCCGGTGATGAGGTTGAAGATGGTGCTCTTGCCGGCCCCGTTCGGGCCGATCAGACCGACGATCTCGCCCGCCGCAACCTGAAACCCAACCTGACTGACGGCCTCAAGACCGCCGAAGCGCTTGATCAGACGGTCGACCACCAACAGCGGCGTTCCAGACGTCGGCATTTGCCGTCGCGGCAAAGGTTCGGATGAGGCTGCAATCGGCTGCTTTGCGCGACGCGGTAGAAACCTCAGAACAAGCGGCATCACGCCGCCGCGGGCAAATTGCAGCGCCAGCACGTAGAGGACCGCAAACACGATGGCCTGCAATTGTTCGCCGTTGCTGGAAAAATTAGGCAGGATGTCCTGCAGTGCGTTGGTCAACATTGTCAGCAACGCCGAGCCGACCACCGCTCCGAGGATTTGCCCCGATCCGCCGAGTATCGCCATGAACAGATACTCGATGCCCATGTGCACATCGAAAGGCGAGGGGCTGACAACGCGGCTCATATGCGCATAAAGCCAGCCCGAGATTGCCGCGAGGAGCGCGGCGATCACGAATGTGATAAGCCGGACCCGAAACACGTTGATGCCGAGGCTTTCGACCATCACGGCGCCGCCGCGCAGGCTGCGAATGGCGCGCCCTTCGCGTGACTCCAAGAGATTGGCGACCACCAGCATGGCCAGCGCCAGCATGATCCAGATCAGGTAGTAGATCGCCGCAGTCCGCTCGAGCGAAATCGGACCGATCGTGATCGGCGGTACGTCGGTCAGTCCGTTGTGGCCGCCGAGAGCATCGATATTGCCGAACAAAAAATAGATCGACAGACCCCAGGCGATGGTGCCGAGCGGCAGGTAATGTCCGCCGAGCCGGAGCGTGACCGCGCCAAGCAAAGCGGCAACGGCGCCCGTCACTGCCAGCGCGAACAGAAGCCCAAGCCACGGGGAGGCGCCGTAAGCCGTCGTCAGCCAGGCGGTCGCGTAGGCGCCGATACCGACGAACGCGGCCTGGCCAAATGACGTCAATCCGCCGACGCCGGTCAACAGCACCAGGCCAAGCACGACGAGCGCGTAGATACCGATGTAGTTGAGCAAGGTGATGGTGAACTCCGCCGCCCAGACCGGCGCCGTCGCCAAAAAGACGATCACGATGATCGCCAAAAGATAGACGATCCAGCGGTTCATCCCTGGACCTCTTCGTCTTCTTCATCGACCTGCGTCAGTGACAGCGAGCGCCACAACAGAACCGGGATCAGTGCGCCAAAGACGATCACCTCCTTAAGCGAGCTGTTCCAGAACGAAGCGAAGCTTTCCAGCAGGCCAACGGCAAGAGCGCCGATCGCAGTTCCGGGATAACTCATCATGCCGCCGATAATTGCGCCGACGAAAGCCTTCAGCCCGATGAGAAAACCGGAATCGTAGTACAGCGTCGTCACCGGACTGATCAGAATTCCGGAAATCGCAGCAAGCAGTGAAGCGAGAAAGAAAGCGAGCGTGGCGGTGTTCGCCGGCCGAATACCGATGATGCGCGCGCCGGTGCGGTTGATGGAGGTCGCGCGCAACGCCTTGCCCAAGAAGGTGCGTTCAAAGAACAAAAACAGCAGCAGGCTAAAGACCGCCGCGCTCGCAACCATCAACAACGTCTGCGACGTCACGATCACGGTGCCGAACCGGTAAATTTCGCTGGTCAGCGGTTTGGTCCGGAACCCTTCGGCGCCAAAAAACAAAAGACCGAGACCTGAAAGGCCGAAGGTCAAAGCAACCGACACGATAAGCAGGAGCAGAACCGACGCGTCGGCGAGTGGTCGCAACGCAATCCGTTCGAGCAGCGGCCCGATCGGCACGACAAGCGCGATCGCAAGCGGGATTTGCACGGCTGCGGGCAGGCTTACACCCGCAGTCAGCCACGCGATCGCCGCCGGAATGAGCGGCAGCACGCCATAGCCAAGGAGCCCTCGGGCGATGCGGTCATATTGTCCGCGCCGGACGTGGTGGCCGGCATCGACCAGACAAGCAAGTACCGCCAGCGTCGCGATCAAATAAACGGTGCCCGGCATACGATTGAGCTGCATGGCGGCAAGTGTCAGCGCCGAGAATGCGACGATGTCGCCGAACGGAACAAAGACGACGCGCGTGACCGAGAAAATGAGAACGAGGCCAAGCCCGACGAGGACGTAGATCGATCCGGTGGCGATGCCGTCGATGCCGAGGATGACGGCGATGTCCGGTGTCATTCGTCGTGCCCCAAGCGCCTCGGTGTCGCAGTTGAGTTCCAACAAAGCCATTGCGGCGGAATTGTTTCAAGCTTAAAAAGTCTCCTACCTGCAATCACAGACGAAACACGGCGGTGACTGGCGGCAGCCGTCGACCTTGGAGGTCCTTATGAACATTTTTCTGCGTCTCCTCGGCTCGGTCGCAATTGCCGCAGCCGTTGCCCTGCCCGCCAAGGCCGCGGACATCACGGTCGGCCTGATCACGTCGATGACCGGCCCGGGGGCCTCGATCGGCATCCCGTATTCCAAAGGCACGACGGCCGGCGTCGCCTACAAGGACGAGGTCAGCGGTACCAAGCTCAAGGTTATCCAGCTCGACGACGCGACGGACCCATCAGTCGCGACGCGCAACGCGCGCAAGTTGATCGAACAGGACAAAGTCGACGTGCTGATGGGTGCGGGCAGCACGCCAGCCTCAATCGCGATTACAGCCGTGTGTCACGAACTGAAAGTTCCGTGCATCACGTTATCTCCCGTCAATATGCCCGGCGAGCCCGGCTCATGGATGATATCGATTCCACAGCCGCCGACGCTGATGGTTTCCGTTGTGGTCGATTACATGAAGGCCGCCGGCGTCAAAACTGTCGGTTATATCGGCTACAGCGACGGCTGGGGCGATCTGGTCTACGGCGGCCTGGAAAAATCCGCCGATGGAATGAAAATCCTTACCAACGAGCGTTTCGCCCGCACCGACACCTCCGTGACCGCGCAAGCGTTGCGGATCATGGCAGCGGCGCCGGATGCAGTGCTGACCGGCGGATCGGGCACGCCAGGAGCGCTACCATTCATTGCGCTGCGCGAGCGCGGCTATACCAAGGAAATTTATGGCACGCCCGCAATCATCAACCCGGACTTTATCCGTGTGGGCGGCCCCGCCGTTGAGGGAGTGATCGCCTCGACCGGGCCGGTGGTGGTGGCGGACCAGCTTCCCGACAGCTATCCAACCAAGAAAGTCTCGCTCGAATACCAAAAAGTATATCAGAAGGCCAACAGCGAGCCGGCGCGCGGCGCCTTCGCTCCGTATGCGTTTGACGGCTGGCTCGTGCTTCTGGATTCGGCCAAGCGCGCATTGGCCGCCGGCGCGAAGCCGGGCACGCCGGAATTCCGCACTGCACTGCGCGACGCGCTGGTCAACGCCAAGGAAGTCGTCGGCACTCACGGCGTTTACAGCTTCCATCCCGGCGCAAGCTTTGGCGTCGACAAACGCGCGCTGGTGCTGGTGAAGCTCGTCGACGGCAAGTGGAAACTGGTGCAGTAGCGTCCCTCATCCTCCACCGCGTAGCGTAACGAAGCGGGGGAGGGGGACCGCCCCAAACGGGTCCGGCCCGAGTGGCCGGCCCGATGACAAGCTCAGGGCGGTGGAGGGGGCGTGTAACTTAGAGGCTCTCCTCATCTCCGACGCCCCTCCCACCGCGCAAGTGCGCGGTCCCCCTTCCCGCTTTCGCGTGGCGGGATGCCGGGCATCACAGCCCCTTCGGATTCGCCAAAAACTCCTCGATGATCTCGGGCGGGGCTTTGACGTAATCCGAGACACGGCTAACGCCGAGACCGGTCAACCGCTTCAGCTTTACGGCTACCTCCGCCATTTTGACCACGATCGGGATGCCGTTGATGACCGGCGCGTCGTCGACCGCGTGTGCCTTGATCGCCGCAAACAGCAACATCGGAATGCCGCCACCCGGGATCAGTACGTCGCAGCCGGCAGCGACCAGCGGCTGCGCTTGTTCGGCAAACAAGCGCACAACGTCCGCCGCAATCGCTTCGGATTCGTAGGCCTTCAAGATCTGTCCCGGCTCGAAGGTCATCGCGTGCACGCCGGTGACGCGCTTTTCCAGTCCGTATTTGCCGATCTGGTGATGAAACCAGGTGATGTAACGCGGATTGATGGTGACGATGCCGGTGCGTTGGCCGAGCTGGCAGGCGTAAAGCATCGAAGCCTCGCCGAGCGCCACAACCGGAATGTCGACGACTGAGCGCGCCTCATAAAGCCCGGCGTCCTGGAAGTGCCCGACGATGAAAGCGTCATAGCCCTCGCGTTCCGCCTTCACCGCATTGCAGATGACTTCCCGGGCGCAGCGGAATTCGACGATCGGATGCGCGTAATTGTCGTGCGGGGTAATGCCTTTGATGTCGACCGTCGTGCCGGGATCGGCGATAGCAGCGAGATGGGCGCGTAAGCGGTCCCAGTAGAGCTTGCCATGCTCCTCATCAACGTAGCTCTGATACCAGATGCGGATCGGATCCATCGGGTTTCCTCGACGCTTTTCGCTAAAGGCTGATGCTGGCGATGCTGGCACCGCCGCAGACATACAGCACCTGGCCGGTAATGAACGAGTTTTGCGGATCGGCGAAGAACATCACGGCACGGGCGACGTCATCGCTGCGCCCCAGACGGCCGACCGGAATTGATTTGGCGATGGCTGTCTCGCGGGCGTCACCCGCCGGGATTACGTCGCGGAACATTTCAGTATCGCCGATCGGTCCCGGCGCAATGACATTCACGGTGATGCCGAACGGCGCCAGCTCAAGCGCCCAGGTCCGCGCCATGCCGATCATGCCGGCTTTCGTTGCCGAATAGGCGGTGCGGGTTTGCAGCCCGAGAGCCGCCCGCGACGACATCAGCACGATGCGGCCGAATTTGCGCTCCCGCATGCCCGGCAGCACCGCCTGTACGACAAGGAGCGCCGCGCCGAGATGAAGCTGCGCCAGATCGTGCAAATCCTGCTGTTTCACATCGGCGAGGAGATTTGGCCGAATAACCCCGGCGTTATGGACTATGGTGCTGACGGCAAATTGTTTGGCGACGTGGGCAGCCGCAGCTTCGGCGGCGCGCGCATCGATCAGATCAACCTCAACCGCGTGAAGCAACTGATGCGACCAGTCCGGCGGCCGGCGCGCCAGCGACACCACCTCGTAACCGGCATCAAGCATCTGCCGGCAAATCGCAGCGCCAATGCCGGCACTACCGCCGGTGACGATGGCGACCGGGCGTTCGCTCATTGCGGTCTCACATGAAAAGCTGGATGCTGCGCAAGGCAGCGTCGCAATTGACCAGATCGACGCGCTTTAATTTGATCTTCAGCTCGCCGCCGATCATCGCCAGCGTATGGGTCGCCCATGCGGCATAGAGATCCTGCTCGTCGAGCCGGGTCTCGACATAGTGCATCGGCGTCCAGGTGACGTATTCGTTGGCGGCCTCGTCGCGCTTGTCGATCTGCGGCACTTGCAACACATGATGGCAGCGGCTTTTCGGCTTTTGCGAAAACGTCCGGTTGCCCTTGAGACGCTCGACCCGGATGCGCAGCAGGAGCTTATCCTCGTACATCAGCGAGGTGGCGAGGCGTGGATCGGTCTGGCCCCATTCCAGCGGCATCCAGTAATAGCCGTCGTCGGCGAACAGATCGAGCCACTCCTCGAACCGGTGCTGGTCGATGAGACGTGCTTCGTGCACCACGAAGCCGATCAAATCCTGGTCGGTCGGCGCGTTCATCGCGTTCGGACAGGCTACATCGTCATCGTCATGAATTTCGACCAGGCGCGGAACTGATTGCGCATCTGCCATTCCGACGTGCCGTTCATGACCGCGGTTTCCTGTTCGACTTCAGCGGGGTCATAGAGGCGCTGAATGTTAACCCACGGATTGGCGTCGACGTGCAGTCCCTCCTGGGCCCGCTCGTACATTTCGAGATCGTCATGGGCGACCACCGAGGTCGGTGCGTTGATCAGACGGCTATAAGTCATGGTCCGTTCCAGCAACTGGTCGGGCGCGTCGACCAGGCGGAAGGTCCAGGATTCAGCGAGTGTGCGGTTGGGCGCGAGCGGCTTGAACAGACGGATGGCCTGGATCGGACCTTTGACGGTGAAATTGGGAAAATACGACGTGTTGTGCCGGTTCTCGTCGAGGATCGCCTTGGCGCGGGGTTCACCGTAGGCGGCGACCATCTTTTCGAAATAACCGGGGACCGCCGAATAATCGGAATGGATGGAGTGATGTACGCCGGTGTGGCCGTGACCGTTACGCCAGACCCGAATGCCCATTTTCTCGAACATTTCGTAAGGTGACATGAACGGAGCAAAAATCTCGACCGCCGGCGGCTTTTTGTTGCTGCCTGGAAACATTTTCTTCCAGACCTCGACCGCGGTGCCCGCCGACGATTCATGAGCAACCATCGGATGGCAGGTGTCGGTCAGGTTTTCGACCAGCATTTTCCAGTTGCAGTTGAACAGATGGCGCAGTGCGCCGCCGGCAACTTCAAGTCGCCCGGCCGGTGAGCGGTCCACCATGTTGTCGATGGACGACAGCGACTCGCCGAAATAATCCGCAAAGTCCTCGCCGGCATCGCTCATTTTGGCGAATACAAAGCCACGATAATTCTTCACATGCCGAACTTTAGCGATGCCCTTGATAGCCTCGCTCTTTTCCAGCCCCGTATGCTCGTAGCCTTTGCGCAACGGGATCGCGAGCAGCGAGCCGTCGGTTTTGAACGACCACGCATGATAGGGACAGCGGAAGAACTTCCCGGCATTGCCGCACGTATCGATGGTGATGCGGGTGCCTTTGTGCGGGCAGCGGTTATAGAGCACATGCACCACGCCATCGGTGTGCCGCACCATCATCACCGGCTGCTTGCCGATGGTGGTTCCGTAATAGTCGCCGGCATTGGGCACCTGGCTGTCGTGGCCGACATAGATCCAGGTGTTGGCGAACAAATGCTCCATCTCGAGGTCGAAGACCTCCTGGTCGACGTAGACGTCCCGATGGACTTCGGTCTCGTGCACCAGGCCGTGAACCGCTGCTGCGTTGGCATTGTATTTGCTCATAGCGGTCTCCTAATCCGATTCTTTAAAGATCGAGAACGAGGCGTGGGGTCTTGGCTCTCGACACGCAAATCTGCATCACGTTGTTTTCGGCCCGTTCGCTTTCACTCAGGATGTGGTCACGGTGATCGGGGATGCCTTCCAGGACGGTCACCTGGCAGATCCCGCACTCGCCACGCTGACAATCGTACATCGGATCGACTGCTTCCTCTATCAGCACCTGGAGAATGCTTTTGTCGGGCGGAACGATGAAGGTCAGGCCGGAGCGCTTGAGCACGACCTCAATCGCGGTATCTTCGGCCATCGCGGCCTCCTTGCTGCGTAAGCCGCTCGATTGGCTCGGACGGCTCTGATACTTTAAGCCTAAAATAATGTCACGGAGGCCTTTGTGCTAATGCAATTCGCGGCTTTTTCGTCGCAACGTGCGGTCTTTCCGGGATGGGCAACCGATGTCTTTGGCTGAACTTCCGGAGCTATTCCGGCCGCTTGATCGCACTTTGCCGACAATGCTGATGCGTCAGGCTGAGCGGTATGGTGACCGGCGCCTTGTAACCATCGGCGGCAAGACCCTGACCCACGCCGAGACCTGCGCCGCAGCCGCCGGTTATGCCGGCGCGCTTGTGCAAGCAGGCGTGAAAGCCGGCGACCGGGTCGCCATCATGTGCGGCAACCGGGCGGAATTGCTGCTCACAGTCCTTGGCTGCGGCTGGCTGGGCGCCGTCGCCGTTCCGATTAATACCGCTTCGCGCGGCGCGCAGCTCGAGCACATCCTCAGCAATTGCGGTGCACGCCTGATGGTCATCGAGCGCGGATTGACGCCGGTGCTCGCGCCCCTGGCGCGGGAGCGGATCGCACTTGAAGCGCTGTGGCTGGCCGGTGACGGCGAGGGGCCGGACTTGCCGCATTTGAAGTCCGACCCGTTTCCGCCCCCTGGCGAACGCCTTCCGCCACATCCCGTCGAGCCCAACGACATGTTGGCGATCCTCTACACGTCCGGCACCACCGGCCTGTCGAAGGGCGTGTGCTGCCCGCACGCGCAATATTTCTGGTGGGCATTCTATACCGGCGGACTTCTCGGCGTCGGCGAAACCGATGTGCTGATGACGACTCTGCCGATGTTCCACACCAACGCGCTGAACAGTTTCTATCAGGCGTTACTGACCGGCGCGTCGCTCGTGGTCGAGCCGCGGTTTTCGGCGTCGGGCTTCATCCGCGGCGTGACCGAGCAGAACGCGACGGTGACTTTCGTGCTCGGCGCTATGGTGCCGATCCTCCTGGCCCAGGAGCCGACCAGCGCGGACCGCGCGCACCGCGTTCGCCTGGCGCTGTCGCCGGCCGTGCCAGCTCATTTTCATCAGCAGTTCACCGAGCGCTTCGGCATCGGCCTGATCGACGGTTATGGCTCAACGGAAACAAACTGCATCATGGGCACCTCGCTGACTGAGCAACGCCCCGGCACTATGGGACGCCTCTTGAACGGATTTAGCGCGCGCGTCGTCGACGCCTACGACAATGAAGTTCCGGACGGCGAGGCTGGTGAACTGATGCTTCGCGCCGACGAGCCGTTTGCGTTCGCGACCGGATATTTCGGCATGCCGGAGAAGACCGTCGAGGCGTGGCGGAATCTGTGGTTTCACACCGGCGACCGCGTGGTGCGCGAGAGCGACGGCTACTACCGGTTCATGGACCGCATGAAGGATGCCATTCGGCGCCGCGGCGAGAACATTTCCTCATACGAAGTCGAGCAGGTGATCGTGAGCCATCCCGAGGTCGAAAACGCCGCCGTGTTTCCGGTGCGCTCGGAGCTTGCCGAGGATGAAGTCATGGCCGCGGTGGTGCTGCGCGCTGGTGCGAAACTTGACCACGCTGCACTGCTCGATTTCTGCCAGCCGCGCATGCCGTATTTCGCCGTGCCGCGTTTCCTCGAATTTGTCGATGCACTGCCGGTGACCGAAAACGGCAAGGTGACCAAGTACAAGCTGCGGGATCGCGGCGTGACGGCCGCGACTTGGGACCGCGAAAAAGCCGGATACAAAGTCGTCCGCGCGTCGGTGTAGAGCAAGGGAGAAATGTTATAGTGTTCCCGGCACACGCAGGAAGGACAGCGCGCTGATGACCGTCGCAGCCGCCATCGAAACGCCTCAGAGCCTTATCGTCTGGCGTTATCTTTGGTGGGCGCTTGCCGCCGTCGCCATTATGATTGCCGCAATCGCGGTGAACAATTTCTGGTTCCTCGATTTCATTCACGTGTTCACCGGTCTGCTCTGGACCGGGATCGATCTTTTCATGGGATTTGTGCTCGGCCCGATCCTGCGCCGCATGGATCTTTCGGTCCGCCGTGAAGTCGTGCGGCGTCTCGTGCCACGGACCCTGTTTCTGATGCCGGCGCTCGCCATCATCGCCGGAACGACCGGATGGTTCCTCGCGGTTAAGCTCGGTTACACCGCGCTGCCGTGGCCGGAATACGGCTGGGTCGTCGCCGCGCTGGCCTTGGTTACCCTGATGACGATCATGGGACTCGGCTTTCTGGCGCCGGTCAATGTGTTCGTCTGCCTCGAATTGCAAAAGCTCAATCCTGACATGAAGAAAATCGGCTTCTGGATGCAGCGCTATTTCTATGCCGTTGCGTTGCAGGGCATGATGCAGATCGCCATCATCGTGGTCATGACGCGCTTTCGCACCGGTGTCTGATCTGGTGTGATGCCCCCGGGGCGATGGCGTCGTGCTGCTCGGCTTCGCTGTCGTGATGCCAGCCTCTCAGCCAAACGAGAGAACAAGCGATGCTCGATCTCCTCATTCGTGGCGGCGATGTCGTGACGCCTCACGGCGTCGTGCAGGGCGACGTTGCCGTCGCCGGCGAAACGATCGCTGCGATCGCAACTGCTGGCGCGCTTTCGGCAGAGCCCGCCACGCGTGTGATCGATGCGACCGGACACATCGTCATACCGGGCGGCATCGACCCCCATGTCCATCTGCATCACGAGTGGACCAAGCCCGACGGCACGCCGCTCGTCACGGCCGGGCCGGAACAGGTCGGTCCCGCGGCACTGTACGGCGGGACCACCACCCTCATCGATTTCGCCTATTGGCGTGGCGGCGTCTCGGCCCTGCAGGCGATCGAGACGCGCGACAAGGACTTTGTCGGAAAAAGTCCGTGCGATTGGGCCTACCACATCATGCTGCATTCCGAGCCCCCGCCGGAGTTTTCCGGCCAACTCGCAGAAGCCATTCAGGCCGGCTACCCGACGCTGAAAATATTCACCACCAATATCCTGCCGTCGCGCTCCGGCCGCATGATCGATTTCGGCGACATCTGGGAAGCATTTGGGGTCCTGGCGAAGGAGGGCGGGCTTGGCGTTATCCACGCTGAGGACAACGACATTGTCATGCACATGTACGCCAAGCTGATCCGCGAGGGCCGCGTCGGCTTCGAACATCTCGCCGAGGTCCACAATCAGCTGTCGGAGGATTTGAGTTTCCGCCGCATTCTGCGTCTGGCCGAAAGCGTGCCGGGCACCGCGCTTTACATGATGCACGTATCGGCCGGTACCGGCGTCGCCGCGATCGCCGAGGCGCGCGGCAAGGATTTGCCGGTTTACGGCGAGACGCTGCACCAATATTTGCTCTATTCGGCGGAAGACTACAAACGCCCTAACGGCCAGATCTTTCACACCTACCCGTCGCTAAAATCGGCGGAGGATCAGAACGCGTTGTGGCACGGCACGGCCAATGACTTCATTCACTGTGTCGCCACCGACGAGCTGTGCTGCACGCTCAAGGACAAGCTGGTCGGCAACCGCATCGACAACACCACCGGTGGCAATTCCGGTGTCGAGCCGCGGCTCGGCGTGATGTATACCGACATGGTTACGCGGCGCGGTTACTCGCTTTCGCAGTACGTCGATCTGGTCTCGACCAATGCCGCCAAGATCATGGGGCTTTATCCGCGGAAAGGTGTGCTCGCTCCCGGCAGCGATGCCGACATCGCCATCCTCGATCCGGCCCGGCGCGGCAAGGTCCACGCCGCCGATCTGCACGAGACCGATTACACGCCGTGGGAGGGTCACGACATCTTTGCCTGGCCGGTGATGACCATCCTGCGCGGTAAGGTCATGGTGGAGCAAGGCAAGTATTTCGGAACTCCCCGGGACGGCCGTTACCTCAAACGCAAAATTTCTTCGCAAACATTAAAAGGAGCTCCGTTGTGAGCGGTGCGCCGGTAGAACTTGCGTGTGAACTGCTCACGGAGAGCCTTGCCGCCTGGCGCATTCGCCGCAGCGTTGAGCGGACCAGCGACGACGCCATCGTGATCAGTGGCGACACCAGGATCAGGATCGAACCGGCGCCGCGGGATTCGATGTTCCGTTGGATGGTCGCCATCGGCGGCCGCAAGCGCCCGGCGCTTTCGCTTTTGGCTGTGCTCCGTCAGGTCCGCGAAGCGCTCGACCCTGACTACGCCGCCAACAGGGTCAGGGTCGCCGTTGCGCCCTTGGTGCCGCAATGACCGGCGCGGACGTCATTCCGGTTTCCGTTCTCACCGGCTTTCTCGGCAGCGGCAAGACCACGATGCTCGGTCATCTCCTGCGCCAGCCGGAATTCTCGCGCACCGCGGTCATCATCAACGAATTCGGCGAGATCGGGCTTGACCACGAGCTGATCGAAACCAGCGAAGACAGCATCGTCGCTCTGACCACCGGCTGCCTGTGCTGCACGGTCCGCACCGATTTGTCGCAAACGCTGCAAGACCTGCTGCGCCGGCGCGACGAGGGTTCGTGCTCCCGGTTCGACCGGATCGTGATCGAAACCAGCGGGCTTGCCGATCCGGCGCCGATCCTCCACGCGCTGATGACGGACCCAATTATCGCGGCCCGTCTCACGCTTGGCAGCGTGGTGACGACGGTCGATGCGGTGAACGGCTGCGCCACCCTCGAACGCGAACCGGTGTCACGAAAGCAAGTTGCGGTCGCCGACCGTATCGTTGTGAGCAAGCTTGATCTGGCGGAGCGCGTGGCGGAGTCGGCCTTGCTTCGGCAACTCGACGCGCTGAATCCCGCCGCGCCGACCCTGCGCGCCACGCATGGCTGCATTGAATCCACGAGTCTATTCGATGCCGCGTTTTGCGATCGCAGGGCCGGGGACGCATGGCTGGCCGAAGCGGCCAGGCACGCTCACCACGACCACGATACCGAGATCACGTCCTTCGCCGTCATTCGCACGGCGCCGATTCAGGCTATAGCACTGACGCTCTTTCTGGAGGCGCTCGCCGAACACTGCGGGGCCGACCTGCTGCGTCTCAAGGGCATCGTGAATATTGCCGAGAGTCCGCACCGGCCAGCAATTATCCACGGCGTGCAGCACGTTTTTCACCCCCCGGCATGGCTCGATCGCTGGCCGTCGGCCGATCGCCGCAGCCGCATGGTTTTCATTACCCGGAGAATTCCGCAGCCCTGGGTCGGGGTGTTGCTGGACGCGATTGCAGCGGAAGTCGCTGACGTCTCCGTGCGGCCTTAATGCCCCGCCGGAGGGACGGGCCGCGAGGCCCGTCCCCCACTTGGCGTTCCGCCAACGGGGGCGACTTGGTGCCAGCGGACGCCCGCCGACCAGTGAAGGCGCAGGCAACCATTGGCAACTGCCATAAATAACAGTGGCGTGGATCAGTCGCCCCCTCTTTGGCCACCGTCCGAAGCGTGCTGCACAAGGGGCGCCGGCAAAGCCGAACCGGCCGGTGCTACCCGATCGTCCTTGATCTCATTGCAGACCCGGCCGTCGAATCCACGCGCCGGCATTCATTCAACGCGATCGCCTTGTTCAGAGAGAGACCGTTGCTATAGTCCGAGACACGCCCAGGCAGCGCGTTGATTGAGGAAAGTACGATGAAGCGATATTTGCTTTGTGCGGCCGGTGCCGCGCTGTTTCTTGTTGCGCCAGCCCGGGCGGAAGACCTGCCGCCGCTTCGCACCGGGATCGACGCCACATTCGCACCGCATGCCTTTCCAAATCTCTCCGGTGGCGGCTATCAGGGCTTTAACATCGACCTCGCCGACGCGCTCGCCAAGCTCCTCAAGCGCAAGATCGTTATTGATTACACGCAATTTTCCGTCTTGGTCCCGGCAATGCAGGCGGGAACCTATGACTTTCTGATCGCGCCGACGACGGTGACCAAGGAGCGCGCCGAGAACATGCTGTTCACCGAAGGCTATCTCAACACCGACTTTCAATTCATGATCAAGAAAGGCGCGCCGAAGATCGAAAAGCTCGAAGACCTCAAGGGCAAGACCATTTCCGTGAATAAGGGGTCGGCCTACGATGCATGGGCACGCAAACTTGAGGACAAGATCGGCTGGAAGGTCGAGTCATTCGGCACCCAGACCGACGCGGTGCAGGCGGTGTTGGCCGGCCGCGCCGACGCCAATGTTGCCGGGAATACGGCAGTGGCGTGGGCCGCCAAGATCAACCCGCAACTTGAACTGTCGTATGTGTATTCGACCGGTCTCGTGTTCGCTGCGCCGTTGCCCAAGGATTCGGTCGAATTGCGCAAGACGCTCGATGTCGGCATCGAATGCCTGAAGATCAATGGCACGATGGCCAAACTGCACGAAAAATGGCTTGGCTCGACGCCGGCGCCCGGCTCTGCGGCCGCCACCGTGTTTCCCGGTTACGGCGTTCCCGGCATGCCGGGTTACGACCCAAGCCCGCACACGCCGTCGTGCGACTGAACGGGCTCACCTGATGTTTGGTTGCGGCCGCGGCGCGAGCACTGGTCGCTGATGAACGAGGCGCGACCGCCGATTCTGGAAATCCGCGGCCTGCGCAAAACATTCGGCGAAGTGGAGGTGCTTCGGGGTATCGATCTCTCAGTGCAAGCGCAGGAGCTGGTTTTTGTAATCGGACCATCCGGGTCAGGTAAAAGTACGCTGCTGCGCTGCTGCAATCGTTTGGAAGAACCTTCTGCCGGTTCGATCCGAATTGATGGCGCCGACATCATGGCGCCGACGACCAATGTCAACGCGATGCGGCGGCAGATCGGCATGGTGTTTCAGTCGTTCAACCTCTATCCACACATGACCGCGCTCCGCAACGTCACGCTTGCGCTGGTGAAAGTGTTGGGAAAATCGCGCGCCGAAGCGGATCGCATCGGCCTGGCGGCTCTCGATCGCGTGGGCCTTGCTGACAAAAGCCGTTCCTATCCCGGCGAGCTTTCAGGCGGTCAGCAGCAGCGGGTCGCGATTGCGCGTGCACTCGCGCTTGAACCGAAGATCATGCTGTTTGACGAACCCACATCCGCGCTCGATCCGGAGCTGGTTGGCAGCGTGCTCAACGTCATGCGCGAGCTGAAACGCGGCGGGATGACCATGCTGGTCGTCAGCCACGAAATGCGCTTCGCGCGCGACGCCGCTGACCGGGTGATCTTTATGGACCACGGGGTGATCGTGGAGGAGGGGCCGCCACAGCGTATATTTTCAACCCCGAGTGAACCGCGCACCCGCGCGTTCATCGCTGAACTCTCACGCTGACACGGGTAGCGCGGGCAGGGGACTTGGATGGCGGCTTGGTCGCGCTTCGTAGATACGTTCTTCAAATGGGACGTGATTGAGCGCTATTTCCCGGCCATCGCCAAGGGCATGGTGGTGACGATCGAAGTCGCCGTGGCGGTCGTGATCACCGGGATTTTGCTCGGGCTTGCGCTCGCTGTGCTGCGATCGTTTCGCGTGCGCGTGGTCAATGCGCTCATTGTCATCTTCGTCGATGTGTTCCGGGCGCTGCCTCCGCTCGTTCTTATTCTTCTGGTCTTTTTCGGCCTGCCCAATCTCGGCGTCAATCTCCCGTCCTTTTTGGTGCTGTGGCTTGTGCTGGCGCTGGTGCTCGCGGCGTTTGCTGAAGAAATCTTTTGGGCGGGCATTCTCTCGATCCCGAAAGGCCAGTGGGAGGCGGCGCGCTCCACCGGCTTAAGTTCTCTCGGAACGCTTAGCTACGTCATATTACCCCAGGCGATCCGCCTGACGGTGCCGCCGCTCACCAACCGCACTATCGCCATTACCAAAAACACCGCGCTCGGCACCGTGATCGGCGTTGCCGAAATCCTCAATCAGGCCACCACCGCGCAAGCGTTCTCCGGCAACGCGACGCCGTTGATGATGGGGGCGATTGCCTACCTGATTTTATTTATCCCGGTGGTCGCGCTCGGCCGCTTCCTTGAGACCCGCTTCGCCTGGCGGAGAATCTGATGGAAGCGATCATCCAGCAATTCTTCAATCTCGGGATCATGGCGGAGGCGTTTCCGTTGATCCTTGCGGGTCTTAAGCAAACCATCATCATCTGCTTGATCGTCATTCCACTTGGCCTGATCGGAGGCCTTGCGGTTGCGATGATCGCGCTGTCGCGGTGGCGCACAGCGCGCTGGGCGGTGATCGCCTGGATCGATTTTTTCCGTTCGATCCCGCCGCTGGTGCTGCTGATCTTCGTCTATGCCGGGCTGCCGTTCGCGGGGCTTCGGCTTTCGCCGATGGCGGCTGTGGCCGTCGCGTTCTTGCTCAACACCTCGAGCTATTACGGCGAAGTCTATCGCGCCGGCATTGAAAGCGTCGGACTCGGCCAATGGGATGCCGCGCGCTCGACCGGGCTGCGCGGCTATCAGGCGCTTGCCTATGTGGTCTTACCGCAAGCGGTGCGAAACGTGCTGCCGGACCTGGTGTCGAATACGGTGGAAGTAGTGAAGCTCACGTCGATTGCGAGCGTCGTGGCGCTCCCGGAATTACTGTACTCCGCCGACATGGCGCGCTCGGTGACCTTCAATTCATCGCCGATCGTGCTGGCTGCAGTAATCTACCTTGCTTTATTGTGGCCGGTGGTGCGGCTGATCAGCCGGCTGGAACGGCGGATCGCCACGTGAATTGCTGGAGACTCTCGTGAGCCGAGTACTTCGGATCGGCGGCGCTCAGATGGGCCCGATCCACAAGGCGGACAGCCGCCAGGCGGCGGTTCGGCGGATGCTCGATCTGCTCGATCAGGCCAAGGCGCAAAGCTGCGACCTCGTGGTCTATCCGGAGCTGACGCTGACGACTTTCTTTCCGCGCTGGTACATGACCGATCAGGCCGAGGTCGACGCCTGGTTCGAGCGCGAGATGCCCAATGCCGCGACCCGGCCGCTGTTCGAAAAAGCCGCCGCCTATCGCATCGCGCTGTCGTTCGGCTACGCGGAGCTGACGGCCGACGGCCATCATTTCAACACCTCGATTTTGGTCGACCGCGACGGCAACATCGTCGGCAAGTATCGCAAGGTGCATCTGCCGGGCCATTCCGAGTTCGATCCGCAGCGCGCGTTCCAGCATCTGGAGAAACGCTATTTCGAACCGGGCGATCTCGGTTTCCCGGTCTGGCGCACCATGGGCGGCATTCTCGGCATGTGCATTTGCAACGACCGGCGCTGGCCGGAGACCTACCGCGTGATGGGTCTGCAGGGTGTCGAGCTGATCGTGCTTGGTTACAACACGCCTTCGGTCAACTCGCAGAACTCCGGCGAGGGTCCGCAGAAGCGGCTGTTTCACAACCGCCTGACGCTGCAGGCCGGCGCCTATCAAAACTCGACTTGGGTTGTCGCGGTTGCTAAAGGCGGCGCCGAAGATGGCTTCCACATGATTGCCGGCAGTTTGATCGTCAATCCGGACGGCGAAATCGTCGTTGAGGCCAAGACGGAGGATGATGAATTGATTGTCGCGGACTGTGATCTCGATGCGACCATTTTTGGCAAGGAGACGATTTTCAACTTCCAACGCCACCGCCGCATCGAGCACTATGGCCGCATCACCAGCCAGACTGGCGCTCTCTTGCCGCCGGAGCTCTAACATGGCCGCTCCGTTCGAAGCCGACCTCGCGACGCTGCCGGTGCAGGATCGCTACAAGCTCCTGTGCGGGCTCGTCGTGCCGCGGCCCATTGCGCTGGTCACGACTATCGGTCCCGACGGCATCGTCAACGCGGCGCCGTTTTCGTTCTTCAATGTGTTCTCGGAAGACCCGGCGCTGGTTGTTCTCGGTTTGCAGGCGCACCCCGACGGTTCGCTGAAAGACACCGCCGCGCACATCCGCGACACCGGCGTTTTCGTCGTGAATTTGGTTGACGAGGCGTTGGCGGAGCGCATGAACATTTGCGCGGTGGATTTCCCGGTCGACACCAGCGAGCTTGATGCCGCGAGCCTCACCACCTTGCCCAGTCATTCGATTCCGGTGCCGCGCATCGCCGAGGCAGCAGCGTCGCTGGAATGCCGCCACTATCAGACGCTCGAGGTGAAGAATGGCCGTCGGTTGTGCATCGGCGAAGTCGTTTATGTGCACGCACGCGCCGGCATCGTCGATCCCGCCCGCATGTATGTGAACCTCGATGCCTACAAACCGGTGGCGCGGTTGTTCGCCAATCTCTATGCGCCGCTCGGCAAGCCGTTCACGATGGTGCGGCAAACCTACGCCGAATGGCTTGCTTCGGGCGGCGGCAGGCGCAGCTGAAGTGTTGTCGATCAGTGCGTGTTGAAGATCTCCTGATAAGCCGCAACCGCTTTCCTGATCGCAGTGAGTTCGTCGGCGGTCGGCTTGGTCGGGTCTTTCGCCGGCGGCAAGCTGCCAAGCTTGAGGAGGCACGCCATCAGCAGCATACGCGCCTTGGTCGAGGTGAGATTGGAGCCGGCGATGAAGTAGTCGTGCGGATCGGCAAAGCCTTCGGGACTGCCGCGGCCGACCCGCGCGACCGGCAGCCCGCTGTAGACCGCTTTTTGCAGGACGTCCTGCCTGACCGATGAGGTCATCACGCCGTAGGGCGTCAAGCCCTCGGCGACGAAGCCCGCGAGCCTGTTGATGGCGAGCTTGCGGGCGACCAAGGCCTCCAGATCGGCCGTCACCGACGGATCGTTGAAATATTCTTCCGCGAAATAGCCGCCATCCTTGACGATCGCGACCGACGGGATCGCGCCTTCAAACAAGTCCCCGTTGGCATCCCTGATCTTCGTTTCAACGAGATCGATGCGGCTTCCGGCGGAGCGTGCCACGAGCACGGTCGATGGAATCTTGCTGAGATTCACGTCCGACAGATAAGTGTGCTTCAGTGCCGGCACGTAATGCAGCACGGCTGCGCCGTGATAGCCCATGCCGCCCAAAATGCCGCCGTGGCCGCCGGTTGCAACGTAGCCGCCGGGCCGCGCGTCGACCTTCATGACTTCGCGGGCAGCGAAGATTTGTTGTTCCTGCAGCACGATGACGCCGGCCCGATTGCGGCCCTGCTCGTCGGCCCAGACTCGCGACGCAATGTATTCGACCGAGTCGGTCAGGTTCTTCGGCCCGTCATTGCTGATCTCGCCATGCGGCCGTTGTGCGGAGTTGCCGCAGATTGGCGCGGTCGTATCAAGCAGCAGATTGAGCCAATAGGCCGTCTCTTCAACCTGCGGGCTGCCTTGGGTGAAGATGGCGCCGTCGTATTTGCCGGTGGCGAGAATCCGCCGCGCCGCATTAGTCAGCCGCGCCAGGCTCGGTCGCGGCGGCGACTCGCCGAGATGAAACGGTTTGTAGGCAAAAAAATCCTTGCTGCGGGTCTCGGGCGGGATATCGCCCTCGCCGATATCGGTGCGGAGTGCTGCCGGCAGGCCCTTGGTATATCCGCCGGTCGGCATCATGCGGTAGAAATCGACGTCGGCGAATGAAGAGATCAGATTGCCGACGCCCGCCGCACCGACCGACAAACGGTCGATCTCCTCGAAGCTGCGCGATCCGTCAGGATAAAACCCCTGGCGCGCCTGCTCGGCCGGCGCGCCCGGTATGGCGCATTCTTCCTCCCACGCCTGACCGTTTACCTGCCGCGCCATATAGGGCAGCGGATAGACGCCATCCTCAGGACGGATCTCGATCTCGAACACCGCTTTATCCTGCGGGGTTGACCGCTCCTTGCGAAATTTTCCGTTGGCGTCGAGATAGCCGTCCGGCGGACCGTAAAGTTCGGCGGCGTCGGCTTCGAGTGGATGCGCTGAGAAGCATTCCACGTACACCGTTGCCGGTGCCGCGAGGCGTTGGGCGCGCAGTATGTCGAAACGCTGGTCGCTGCCGTCGGGATTCTGCCGCGGTGGTAGTCCGTATTTCTTGCGCGCCTTGTTGGACGTGACGAGCGGTGGCGAGTTCTGGATGGTTGCTGTTGGGCCGGCGAGGTGGGCGATCTTGACCTTAGGCTTGGCTGACACGCGTTTTCCCTTTCCACTGGCTTAAAGACGCTGAAACCGCCGGCGCATCGGGCCGGCGGTCTCTGCTTCGGTTCGAAATTACTCCGCCGCCTGGCGCATCGCGGCTGCCTTGTCGAGGAAGCCGACCAGCTCCGCGGTGGTCATCACGTCGGCGAACCGCACCACCATGTTGTCGAGCGTGGCGTTGTGTTCGGCGTCGGTCCGCGCGGCGTTGCCATCGGCGACGAAGATCACCTTGTAGTTCATTTGCATCGCGTCGCGTGCGGTCGATTCACAGCAAACATTGGTCGCCGTGCCGGTGATGATCAGCGTGTCGATGCCGCGCGCCTGCAGGATTTCGTGCAATTGCGAGGAGCCGGGCACAAAGGCGCCGAACCGCGTCTTGTCGACGATCAGATCGTCTGGTTTCACGTCGAGGTCCGGCCAGAGCGCAAAACCGTGGCAATCCTTGCCGAACGTTTCGATCATGGCTTGGCGGCGTTCCGGGGAGGCAAAATCCGCGAAATAGCTCGACCACGTCGTTTGCGCCTGTTCGTCGATCAGGAAGCGGATGAAAACGTTGATGCCGCCGGCGGCGCGCACCGCCTTGGAGATGTTATTGACGTTGGGCACGATGTCGCGTGCGACCGGAAGCTCAACGGTGGCTCCCGGCTCCATAAATCCGTTCTGCAAGTCGACGATGATGTGCGCGGTTCGCGCCGGGTCAAGCTTGTCGAAGATGTGGAACGAGTTGCGCAGTCCCTTGATGCGGTCGAGGACTTCGGGAGACATTTCGATCTTGTGCATGATCCACCTCCATCGGTAGAGCGTGGGCGACGCGCCCTTTGTTGCGCCGATCAAGCGCCGGCTATGCCCCGCTTCGGGACCGAGCCTAACAGGCCTGAACAAATTTTGTCATTCCGCTGCGATGTAGCTGCCTAGCTCCTTCGAATGGCCCAAAGCTTCGGGCAAGACTTCTCCCGTGATCGTTCCTCTTTCAATCAGCAGGACCCGCTCCGAAAGACGGCGAATGAAATCGAGACTCTGCTCGACGACGATGATCGCGAGCCCGTTATAACGGTGCAGTCCGATCAGGATCTCGAGAATTTCTTCCACGATAGAAGGCTGAATTCCCTCGGTCGGTTCGTCGAGCAGCAGGAGCTTCGGACCGCCGCACAGGCACCGCGCCAGTGCCAGGATCTGCTGCTCGCCGCCCGATAGCGCGCTGCCGACGCGATCGATGATCGGATCAAGCCGTGGGAAGCGTGCCAGCACGTCCTTGATGATGTTTTCCTCGGAGTCGATGCCGTTCTCGACAAAGCCCATCCGCAAATTCTCGTAGACCGACAAGCTCGGGAAAATCTGCCGGCCTTGCGGCACGTAGCCTAGGCCCGCGCGCGCCCGGCGAAACGATGGGCTGTGGCTAATGTCCGCGCCGCCAAACCGGATTTTGCCGCTGGTAACCGGAACCTGGCCGATCAGTGTCTTCAACAGCGTTGTCTTGCCCATGCCGTTATGACCGAGCACGCCGATCACCTCGTGCTCGCCGACCGTAAAGTTGATCCCGGACAGAACCGGAATGCGGCCGTAGCCGGCGTGGAGATCGTGGACTTCAAGCATCAGGCCGCGACCTGCTTGCCGAGATAGACATCGCGGACGGCCTGGTTGCCGAAGACCTGCGCTACGTCGCCCTCCATCAGGATACTGCCGCGGTCGAACACCGTGATGCGCCGGGCGATGGTGCGGATGAACGACATGTCGTGCTCGACCACGATCATCGGATGCTCCCGGTTGATCTCGCGGATGAGCTCGGCCGTCCGCCCGCGTTCTTCCTCGGTCATTCCGGCGGCCGGCTCGTCCAGCAGAATGAGTCCGGGATCGCCGCACAGAACGACGCCAAGCTCGACCCATTGGCGTTGGCCGTGCGCCAGCTGGCCGACCGGCTTGTCAACGAAGCGGCCGAGCGAGAGCCGCTCGATCTTCGCGTCTACCGCGTGTGTTATGGCCTTGCCTTTTTGATGTCTGGCCGCGGCGATCCAGAGGTTTTCGCGCACCGAAAGGCCGTTGAATACGCTCGGCACCTGCGTCTTGATGCCGATGCCAAGCCGCGCAATCTCGTGGGCCTGCAAACCGGTGATGTCCGTGCCGCGAAACAGCACCGATCCGCTGGTCGGCTTGATCTCGCCGGTCAGGAGCTTGAAAAACGTGCTTTTACCGGCACCGTTCGGTCCGATCAGGCAGCGCAACTCACCTTCGGCCAGTGCGAAGTCGATATTGCGAACCGCCTGGACACCGCCGAAGTGTTTGCTCAGGCCGCGGGTTTCGATCAGCGGCGGCTTCATGCCCGCCGTCCTTGCGGCAGGTTGGGTTGCGACGCGGGAGGATGGCGGAGCG
>Ga0335078_10003795_pt1 | contig 22480 bp, 18 predicted proteins | sample Lox_Sample_32_FD_206711 | JGI IMG/M metagenome (GOLD analysis project Ga0335078, IMG submission 206711) | Soil microbial communities from Loxahatchee National Wildlife Refuge, Florida, United States - Lox_Sample_3.2 | ecosystem: Environmental > Terrestrial > Soil > Wetlands | place: USA... | reverse complement strand
AATGAGGAGGACTCGTTGACCGATCGGGAGGTCGAGTTCGCGCGGACGATCCATTCGGCCGGGAACGATCTGCTGTCGTTGATCAACGACATTCTGGATCTGTCGAAGGTTGAGGCGGGGCGGATGGAGCTCGATCTCGCGCCGGTCGCGTTGGTGGATGTGTACCGGGATGCCGAGCGGGCGTTCCGGCATGTCGCCGAGCAGAAGAGCCTGTCGTTCGCGGTCCAGATCGATCCCGAGTTGCCCGGGTCGATCATCTCTGATGAGCAGCGGCTCGGGCAGGTGCTGAAGAATCTGCTCTCGAACGCGTTCAAGTTCACCCACGACGGCGGTGTGACGTTGTCGATCGGGTATCTGCAGGACCGCTCCGGCCTGCGTAACGACCAGCTCAAAGAGGCTGAGCGGGTGATCGGGTTCTCGGTCGCCGATACCGGCGTCGGGATCCCCGACGACAAGCTCAACCTGATCTTCGAGGCGTTCCAGCAGGCCGACGGCACCACCTCGCGCAAGTACGGCGGGACCGGCCTCGGACTCTCGATCTCACGAGAGATCGCCCGCCTCCTCGGCGGGGAGATCCAGGTCGACTCCACCATCGGACAAGGCTCGAGCTTCTCCCTGTTCCTCCCCATGATCGAAACCGTCGCCGACGCCCCCCTCGACGGACGCACCGAACCCACGCCGGCCGAGGAGGCAATCCTGACCAACGGCGCCCCGCCGCTGGCGATCGAGGATCAGCTCGCCGACGAGATCGATGAGTTCGAGCGCGGCGACCGGGTCGTGCTCGTGATCGACTCCAACTCCGATCGGGCCAGAGCGACAGTCGAGGCCGTCCGTGCGCGTGGCGCCAAGGCGATCCTCGCGCGGCGCGCCAGCGCGTCGCTTGGCCTGGCCCGCGAGCACCGTCCGAGCGCGGTCGTGCTCGCCGGCGACCTGCCCCGGTTCGAGTCGGTGCTCGGACAGCTCAAGAAGCACCCCGACACCCGCCACCTGCCGGTCGCACTGGTCGGAGACGGAACCGTGCGCCTCGACGGGCTCCGTGCGGGCGCCGCGGCCTTCATCGACGATCCGGTCGAGCAGGACGGACTCGAGGCCGCGCTCGGCCGGCTCGAGCAGATCGCCCAGGGTCCGACCCGGCGGATCGCGCTGATCGCCGAGAACGGTGAGTTCGACGAGCAGATCGCCGCGCTGCTGTCAGGCGACGAGAACCTCGACGTCCAGCCGATCGAGCCGGCGTCCGGCCTCGAGGCGCTCCACAAGGAGCAGTTCGACCTCGCGGTGGTCGCCGTGAGCCGCTCTCGTTCGGCGGCGTTCGCGCTCGTTCGCGAGGCCGCGACCGACGAGGTGCTTCGGGAGCTGCCGCTGATCGCGTTCGTCGGAGACACCCTCTCCAAGGCGGACCGAGCCAGGCTCGACGCGGTGGCGAAGTCGGCGGTGCTCACGATCGCCGACTCTCCCGAGCGGCTGGTCGATCGCGCCGCGCTGTTCCTGCACCGCGCCGAGGCGACGCTGCCGGCGCAGACGCGCGAGCTGCTCGGTCACCTCAGGACCGGCGATGCCCCGCTGCACGGCCGCAAGGTGCTCGTGATCGACGACGACATCCGCAACGTGTTCGCGCTGACGTCAACCCTCGAGCAGCGCGGGATGAAGGTTGTGTTCGCCGAGAACGGCCGCGAGGGGATCGAGCGGCTGCATCAGCACCCCAACACCGACGTCGTGCTGCTCGACATCATGATGCCCGAGATGGACGGCTACCAGACGGCCAGGGCGATCCGCTCGATGCCGCGGTTCGAGCATCTGCCGATCATCTCGCTCACCGCCAAGGCGATGAAGGGCGATCGCGAGAAGGCGATCGCCGCCGGCGCATCGGACTACATCACCAAGCCCGTCGACGTGGACCAGCTTCTCTCGATGATGCGCGTGTGGCTCGACGCGTAGACACACAGCAAGCCGCAGTCGCCGAGCGGGAGGCGATGCTGGACCTCACCGCGGTCCAGGCGCTGCCGATCCTGCTCGTCGACGACCAGCCCGAGAACCTGCGCACGCTCGAGGCGGTGCTCGAACCGCTGGGGTATCCACTTCACACCGCGACCTCCGGACACGGAGCGCTCCGCATGCTGCTCGAGCAGGACTTCGCGATGATCCTGCTCGACGTGCGGATGCCGGGGCTCGACGGGTTCGAGACCGCGCAGCTGATCAAGGACCGGGCGCGCACCCGGGACATCCCGATCGTGTTCCTGACCGCGGCCCGGGACGAGGTCTCCCAGATCGCCCGCGGATACGGGGTCGGCGCCGTCGACTACCTGCTCAAGCCGTTCGACCCCGACCTGCTCCGGTCCAAGGTCTCGGTGTTCGCCGAGCTCGAGGCGAGCCGGCGCGCGCTCAAGCGCTCCGAGGCGTTGCTGAGCGGCGCGTTCGAGGCGGCTCCGATCGGCAAGACCGTGCTCGACTCGGGGCTGAGGATCATGCGCTCGAATCCCGCGTTCGCGAGCCTGGTGGACCGGGACTTGGGTGAGCTGAACGGCGTGGCTGTCGTCGACCTGTGCCATTCGGACGACCGCGAGGAGCTGTCGGCGACGCTCGACCTCGCCGCTCGCCACGATCGCGGCGCGATCGATCCCGAGCGTTCGAGCGTGGACCTGCGGTTGCGATCGAGCGCCGGCGCCGACGTGTGGGTGGCGCTGGTCGCCTCCCCGATCGAGACGGCGGAGTTCGCCGAGCCGCTGCTGCTGGCGCAATGGGTCGACCTCACCGTCCGCCGCCGGGCCGAGCAGGACCGCGCCGACCTGCTGCTCGAGCAGGCTGCGCGCGCGCAGGCGGAGTCGATCGCCGAGCGGCTGTCGAAGCTCCAGGACCTGACGAGCGCACTCGAGCCGCTCGGGCTCGACGAGCTGCTGCCGCAGCTCGCGTCGCGGCTGGCCGAGCTGTTCGGGGTCGAGGCAGCCGAGGTGCAGATCCGCGACGAGGTCGGTGCGCCGCTGGTGGTGCGCGCCGCCGGTGGCCACGTGCGGAACGTCTCGCGCGAGACCGCGGCCGTCGACGAGGAGCGGTGGCGCCAGGTCCCGCTCGTGATCGAGCGAACGACCGTCGGCCACCTCCGCCTCGCCCAGCCGGCGGGGCGGTCGTTCAGCCCCACCGAGCGCTCACTGCTCCACGACGCGGCCGATCGTGCGGCGTTGGCGATCCGGCGGGCGCAGCTGCACGAGGAGGAGCATCGGATCGCCGTCGAGCTCCAGCGTGGCCTGATCCCGAAGCGCCTCCCCGACGTCAGCGGTATCTCGATCGCGGCCTCCTATGACGTCGCCGGGCTCGGCGCGCAGGTCGGCGGCGACTGGTATGACGCGTTCGCGATGCCCGACGGACGGCTGGGGATCGTGGTCGGTGACGTCACCGGACGGGGCATCCGGGCGGCGTCCGCGATGGGGCAGCTGCGAACCCTCACCCGCGCGTTCGCGCTCGCGCAGGGCGAGGTCCGGGACCCCGGCGAGGCGCTGACGCTGTTGAACCGCCACCAGCTTGCCGGCGAAGACGAGCACCTGTTCACGATCGTCTACGCGATCATCGACCCCGCGCACGGCACGATCTCGTGGGCCAACGGCGGTCACCCGCCACCGCTCCTGCGACACGCCGACGGGACGTGCGACTACCTCGAGGGCGGCAACGGGCTGATGGGGGTCGAGGAGCGGACGTACGACACCCGCGAGTCGCCGACGGGCCCTGACGGCGCGGTCGTCCTTTACACCGACGGACTGATCGAGCGCAGAGGCGAATCGCTCGACGTCGGGCTGGAGCGGCTCGCCGATGCGGCCGCATCCGGTCCCGAGGATCCGCAGCTGATGTGCGAGCACATCCTCGAGCGGCTGCTCGAGGCGCCTGAGCACCGCTACGACGACGTGACCACGGTGGTCGCCCGGCTATCGAGCTAGTGATGGGCTCGCTGAGCTTCACGGCCACGCTCGAGAAGCGGGGCCCGGCGGCCGCGGTCCTGCTCGATGAGGACCAGGTGCGGCAGGTCGGAGAGGGCGCAAAGCGCTTCCCGGTGCTCGCGACCGTCAACGGCTACACCTGGCGCACGACGATCATGCGCATGGGCGGCGAGTTCATGCTCGGGTTGAGCCGGCCCGTGCGCGAGGCGGCCGGCGCGCAGGCCGGCGACTCGGTCGAGGTGGCGCTCGAGCTCGACCTCGCCCCCCGCGAGGTGGATGTGCCCGAGGCGCTCGCGAGCGCGCTGGCCAAGGATCCTCAGGCGAAGGCGGCGTTCGACGCGCTGTCGTTCACCCACCGCAAGGAGTACGCCCGCGCGGTCGCCGAGGCCAAACGCGAGGGGACTCGCGATCGTCGCGTCGCGCAGACCCTCGAGAAGCTGCACGAGGGCACGGCCGGCCAGTGAGCGAGAGCAACATCGAACTGGCCCGCCGCGGCTACGACGCGATCATGCGCGGAGACCTCGACTCGATCCGCGAGCTGCTCGATCCCGACGTCAAATGGCATGGCGGCGATCCGTCTGACGGCTGCCGGAACCGCAAGCAGGCACTGCATTGGATGCGCGAAGCACGAGCCCGCAGAGGGAGTCCGCCCGCCGAGCTGATCGAGATGGTCGACGCCGGCGACAAGGTCGTCGTGATCATGCGACGGATCGGCGAGGACGGCGAGCCCGAGCTGGTCGCGAACATCACGACGTTCCGCGACGGCAAGGTGATCGAGATGGTCCACTACGCGGACCCCGAGGAGGCGCGCGCCGCCGCCGGCGTTTGAGCGGCTCGTCTCAGCCGCTCAGCCGGCGTAGCCGTGCGCTCGCAGGAACTTCCGGAGCTTGGCCACGAACTTGGCGCCGCCGGGCTCCCCGGGACTGAGCGCGCTGTTCAGATGCCCCGCCTTCACCTGCCGGGCGAGGAAGCGGTTGACGAGCCGGACATGCCCGAGCAGCTCCTCGTCGGCGGCCCACGCCGCCACCACCCCGACGCTGTCCGAGTAGTGCTGCTTTGCCATGCTGGTGAACGCCTTCATCCAGCGGGCGGCGTCCTTGGCGATCAGCTTCGGGTACTGACGGGTCACGTCGAGGAAGTGGCCGCCGGAGAACGTGAGGATCTGGATCGGCAGCCCGGAGGCGGCGAAATCCGTGAACTCGTAGGCGAACGAGTCGTCGGCGGTGAGGAACTCCAAGCGGCCGTCGTGGCCCAGATCCACGATCCGAGCGCCCGGATCGCCGAAGTCGTGCTGGGTCATCCCGTACGTCATCGTGCCCGGGTCGAACGAGAAGACCTGCTCGACGAAGCAGCAGTGGGCGCCCCCGCTGTAGAGATCGAGGAGCACGTCCGGCTGGCCGCCCGGCTCGAGGTCGAGCACGTGCACCGACGGCGCCTTGGCGGAAGTGGATCCCGGCGCGCAGAACTTGCCGCACAGCTTCGAGGCGACCGGCTGGTCGTAGAGGACCGTGCTCCCCTGGGCGATCGAGAGGTGCAGGCCGGTGAAGTTCGGGTACTTGCCGCTGAACGTGAACGTCGCCGTGACGTTCCCGGACTGCGCGGTCTGGGTCTTCGCGACCGCCGCCGGCGCGGACGCGAGCGATGCCGCGGTCACCGCGCAGACGGTCATCAGCCAGCGTCTCACCGGCGGCATCCTATCCGGATCCCGCCCGTGGTCAGATCCGGAACACCGGGATCAGCCGCTGCTCGGTCTCGGCCTCGATCCGCGCGATCACCTCGACGTGCTCCTCGAGGCCCGACCCGCGCAGCTTGGTCGCCAGCAGCTCGTCGACCTGGAAGATCCCGGCGCTGTTCGACATCGCGATCTCCACCCGCACCGCGCGGTCCCGCCCGGGCGAGATCTTGACCTCCTCGATTGCGTAGGCGGACACCGAGTGGATGTCGTACCGCCCGGCCTCGAACTCCACCCGTGACCGCCCGCGCGCCATGTCGAGCGCGTCGGCGACGCGGACGATTCCGGCCTCGACGGTGAACGGAGCGCCGTCTCGCCGGTGCCCGATGATCGCGTGGAGCGCCTCCGAGACGATCACGGTCCGCTCGGGCTCCTCGTACGCGGTGGCCAGCAGCGCACCCAACTTGTCGGCGGTCAGGAACAGGCTGTACCGCTCGTGGTCGTTTCGATGGATCGACATGCCGACGCAGTGGAACAGGCATCCGGCGGCGATCACGACCTCGGCGTCGTACTCGGTCATCCCATAGTCCGCGGTGACGCTCGGCGTGATGTCGCGGCGGAACAGCAACCGGGCCATCCGCAGACCGATGTTCAGCACGATCTGAACGTGAACCCAGGAATGGTCGGTCATGCCAAGCCGCCGGGCCGCATTCACCGCCGAGACGTGCCATAGCGCCTTCACGTGGGGATCGGCATTGACGGCGTCGAGCAGGCGCTCCAGGCGACGGTTGCCACGGGTCGGCGCCCTCAGGCGGACGTCGGCGATCGCCTCCCGTGGCGGAATCGGCGGTTCGGGCAGGGAGCGGGGCATCTCGTCGCTGTCGGCCGGCGGGCCGACCGGGCCGGCTCCGGCCTGGTCCTCGTCGTCATCCATTTCGCGCCTCCAGTAGTAGTCCTTCGCGCAGGCCGCCGTTGGCGACTTCGAGCGGGGTCCCGAACAGGTCCGCGGCCGCCTCCAGGATCACCAGGCCGGCCGGCAGGAGCCGGACCCGGTCGGCATCGAGCGCGAACCGGTGGGCCAGATCAGCCGCGCGCTCGCCGGTCAGCAGGGTCAGCACGCGGGTGAACGCGTCGTCGTCGAGCCGCGGTCCGGCGATCCGGCGCACGGATGTGGCGCTGCCGCCGACGGCGACCACCCGAGCCGCGCGCGGCGGACGGACGCCGTTCAGCACGTCGCGCACGCGGGCGCGGGCTCGGGAGAGGTCCTCGGCCGACGGCGGATCTGACTGCAGGCAGTCGTCCGCGAGCTGACCCGAGCCGAGCTCGAACGAGGCATACCAGCTGACCTGATCGGGGACGTTGCCCACCACCAGCTCGCACGATCCGCCCCCGACGTCGACCACCCCGAGCGGACCGGCCGGGTCGTAGCCGAGCGTACGGGCCGCCCCGACGAACGCGAGCCGCGCCTCCTCCGCGGCGGACAGGACCTCGACCTCGAGCCCGCACGAGCCCCGGATCGCGGACAGGAGCTCGTCGCGGTTGGCCGCGCGCCTGACGGCGGCCGTGGCGACGCCGCGGATGTCCTGCGCACCGAGTTCGCGGGCCGCGTGGAGCTGCGCGGCGACCACGACGGCCACCTCGGCGATCTTGCCGGGAACGATCTCGGCGTCCGCGGTCATCGCCCGCCTGACGTGGGTGAACGCGCGCTCCTGATGGACCTCGAGCAGCCGTTCCCCGTCGCAGTCCGCGACCAGCAACCGCGTCGTGTTCGAGCCGATGTCGATGCAGGCACGGCGCACGTAAGGGCGGGCGACGCTCAAACGTTGGCGATCGCTCGCGCCCGGACTCTACTGATGTCGCCCCACGGGCGCCGGCGTAGCCTCGTGGAGCGGTTCGTCCCCGTCGCCGGAATCGGGGTCGGATCTGCCGGCGATTCTGGCCGGATCCGGGCCCGACAGGTGCGAGAAGCGGTGATCGGGCACCCCATCCGTCGCTTCGAGCGGCGCGAGCGCGAACCACGCCGCACCCGTGACCAGCAACGATCCGCCGGCCGCCACGGCGAGCGCTGCCCGCGGGCTCCCGAGCGCGGTGAGCGCGCCGCCGAGCAGGATCCCGGCACCGGGGACGCACTGGAACATCGAGTCGTTCAACGCCATCATCAACGCCATCCACTGCTCCTCGACGACCTCCTGGAGCGCAGTGCGGGCGGCGACGGCCTCGATCCCGTTACCGACCCCGGCGATCGCCGCGCCGACGAGCGCCACCGCGATAGTAGGCGCCACCGCCATCACCAGGAAGCCGATGCCGAGCGCACCGGCTCCGAGCACGATCAGCTGCCGCGACGGGAGACCGCGCCAGCGCGCATACACCGCGGCGCCGGCGACCGCACCGCCTCCCCACGCCGACAGCAGCCCGCCGTAGCCGGCCGCGCCCGCGTGCAGCGTCTGCTGCGCGAACACGACCTCGACCGGGACCGAGATCGTGAAGAACAGGATCCCGAACACCTGTAGCCACAGCAGCCGGCTGATCACCACGCGGTCGCGGGCGTACGCGACCGCCGCCCGCACCCGGCCCTTGGCCGAGGCCCGGCTCGGCTCGGGCTCGGGCAGGCCCCTGGCGGTGCACAGGGTGAACCCGATCAGCCCGAACAGACACCCGTCGGCGATCAGCGCCGCACTCGTGCCGCCGACGGCGACCACCGCGCCTCCGACGACAGGACCGAGCATGAAGCAGACCGAGAACGCGGCGTTGGCGACCGCGTTGCCCTCCCGCAGCAGCCCGGCCGCGGATGTCACGGTGACGGTGGCGGCGCGCGCCAGCGACCGCGCGGTCAGCGCCGCGATCCCGTCGACGAGCGCGAGCGCCAGCACCGCGCTGAGCGAAAAATGCATGGCCACCCAGGCCAGGCCGAAGAACATGAGCGCCTCGAACCAGTACAGGACGGGCAGCACCGCGCGCGGCCGGCGCCGCTCCAGGCGCGCAACCGCAGCCGGCGATATCAGCGCCGGCACGAATTGAGAGAACAGGAAGAACGCCGTGGCCCCGAATGCGCTGCCGGTCCGGCGATAGACGAGCAGCGCGAGTGTCAGAGAGCCGACCATGAAGGCCAGCTCGTTCAGGGTATAGGCAGCCAGAAGCCGCCGGTACGCTTGAATCCTCAGGACCCGATTCACGGGGTATACCTCCGTGACGATCCTATTACTGGTCGCTCCTGGTTTGGCGGGACAGTCCCTGCGCATCAATACCCGTCTCCAAGCGATCATCAACCCTCTTTTTGGGAAGGCTCGGGGTCTCGCGGCTGTCATCCTCTCCGGAGATGTCGATCCGAGCGCGGGCCTGGAGCCGCACGAACACCTTTAGCCACGGGGATTTCCCACCGGAGCGGCTCGCCGCGGAGCGTGAGGCGACCGTGTCGGTGTGCCTCCCCGCTCGCAACGAGGCTCGCACGATCGGCCCGATCCTCGAGCAGCTCGTACCGCTGCGTGAGCGGGGCATCGTCGACCAGGTCGTCGTGGTCGACCGCTCGAGCGACGGGACCGCTCAGATCGCGCGCGACCTCGGCGCCGAGGTCCACGACCAGGACGACCTGATGCCCGAATACGGCCCGGTGCTCGGCAAGGGCGACGCGATGTGGCGGGCGCTGCCGGTCCTGAAGGGCGAGGTGATCTGCTTCCTCGACGCCGACTCCGAGCGGTTCGGGGCGCATTTCCCGTGCGGCGTGATCGGCCCGCTCCTGTGCGTCCCCGACATCTCGTTCGTCAAGGGCTTCTACCGCCGCCCGTTCCGGGTCGGGGAGACCACCGTCCCGGACGACGGCGGGCGCGTGACCGAGCTCACCGCCCGCCCGCTGCTCAACCTGTTCTATCCCGACCTGGCAGCGGTCCGGCAACCGCTGGCGGGCGAGATCGCGGCAACGAGGGAGCTGTTCGAGCGGTTGCCGTTCGCGACCGGGTACGGGGTCGACATCGGCCTGCTGATCGACGCCTACTCGCGCGACGGACTCGACGCGATCGCCCAGGTCGACCTGGACGTCCGCCAGAACGCGCACCAGCCTCTGAGGGATCTGGGTCCGATGGCGTACGCGGTCCTGCGGACCGTGGCCGTGCGACTCGAGCGCGAGGGACGGGTGCGTGGCCCGCTGCCGGCGACGTTCACCGCGGCGGGTATCGACGCCCCCCACCCGGCCCAGGCCGAGCCGGTCGAGCGCCCGCCGCTCAGGAGCCTGCGCGCCGCCGCCTGATCACGACCGCGCGAACGCGCTGCGCGCCGCCTTGACGCCGGCGGCCGCGCGCTCGAGGTACCCGAACGTCCCCCTGTCGCGCAGCTCCTCGGCCGCGTCGGCCAGCGCCGCGAGCGCTGCGAACGCGAAGGCCCCGCCGATCGAGATGCGGGCGACCCCGAGCGAAGCCAGCTCGGCGACGGTCGGCGCGCCGCGGACGGCGAGCACGTTCACGGGCCGGTCGACCGATTCGATCACCCGGCGGATGTCATCGGCGCTGGTGAGCCCCGGCGCGAACAGCACATCGGCACCGGCCTCCTGGTAGGCCTCCAGGCGGGCGATCGTGTCGGCGAGATCGTCCCGCCCGCGGATGTGGTTCTCGGCGCGGGCGGTGAGCACGAGCTTGACCGGCCCCGCGTGCGCGACCTCGACGGCGGCCGCGACCCGCTCACGCGCGAGCTCGAGCTCATAGATGGGATCGTCCACACGACCGGAGTAATCCTCCACCGAGCAGCCGGCCAGGCCGGCATCGACCGCCAGGCCGATCGTCGCCGCCACGCCGCCGGGCTCGTCCGCAAACGCGTTCTCGAGATCGGCCGACACCGGTAGGTCCGACCCTCCCGCGAGCGTGGCGGCGTGCGCCAGCGCCTCGTCGCGGGTGACCGATCCGTCGAGCCGGCCGAGCGTCGCCGCGTGCCCGCTGCTCGTCGTGGCCAGCGCCTGGAAGCCGAGCGCTGCGAGCAGTGCGGCCGAGCCCAGATCCCAGGCGTTGGGCATCAGCAGCGGATCGCCTCGCCGGTGCAGTTCCAGGAATCTCTTCGCCTTGTCCGTCTGGGTGTTCGTCATCGTGGCAGCGTAACGCCGGTACCACCGCAGTAAAGTCGAGAGCATGAGCTCCGCGACCTCGTCCCGCGACCCCGAAACCGGCGAGGACGGATCGTTCCGGCGGCAGGAGAGCCAGTTCCGGCGCTGGGTCACCCCGGACGGCGACCTCGAGCCGCAGGCCGGGCGGTACCACCTGTACGTCGCCCGTGCCTGTCCGTGGGCTCACCGCACGATCATCGCCCGTCACCTGATGGGGCTCGAGGAGGCGATCGGGCTGTCGTTCGTGGACCCGATCCGCGACGAGCGCGGGTGGGCGTTTACGGGCGGTGAGTACGTCGACGAGGTGAACGGATTCGATTACCTCAGCGAGGCGTACATCGCGACCGATCGGAGCTACCGCGCGCGCGTCACCGTGCCGGTTTTGTGGGACCGGCAGTCGGGCACGATCGTTTCCAACGAATCCGCGGACATCCTGCGGATGCTGGGCACGGTGTTCGCGCCCGTCGCCGAGCATCCGATCGAGCTGTACCCCGAGCCGCTGCAGAGTGACATCGACGCGCTCAACGACCGGATCTACGACGACGTCAACAACGCGGTCTACAAGGCCGGGTTCTCCACCGACCAGAACATCTACGAGCGTGAGGTCACCGCACTGTTCGCCATGCTCGATGAGCTCGACGAGCGACTCGCCGACCGTCGGTTCCTGTTCGGGCCCCTGCCACTCGAGACCGACTGGCGATTGTTCACCACGCTTGTGCGGTTCGACGCCGTCTACCAGATTCACTTCAAATGCTCCCTGCGCAAGCTGACCGAGTACGAATACCTGTGGCCGTATGCACGCGACCTGTATCAGTGGCCTGGGGTAGCGGACACGGTCGATTTCGACGAGATCCGCCGCCACTATTACCTGACGCACCCGATGATCAATCCAAGCGGGCTGGTCGCGATGCGGCCGGCGGCGAGCTTCGATCGGCCACATCGGCGCGACGCGCTCGCGTAGCCGGCGCGGCCGGTCTGGGACCGGTTCCACGGGTGTGTGCGGTTTGTCACACAACCGGTAGACTGTCACGGGGACAAGGCGGTCGCGTAACGCCAACGCGGGGGAGACAGAGGTTTGCAGGAGGGACGCCGCACTGACATGCTGCTCGAGCGCGAGCCCGAGCTTGACCGGATGCAGGAAGCGATCCGGCACGCGAGCGGCGGCGCGGGCGGGGTGCTGGTGATCGGCGGTCCCGCGGGCATCGGCAAGACGGCCCTGTTGCAGGCCGCCTGCGGCATGGCCGAGCGGTCCGGCATGCGGGTGCTCCGCGCACGCGGCAGCGATCTCGAGCAGGAGTTCGCGTTCGGCGTGGTCCGTCAACTGTTCGAGGCGCCGCTGGCGCGAGCCACCGCCGAGGAGCGAGCGGCGCTGCTCCACGGGGCCGCCGCCCTGGCCGGACCGCTGTTCGAGCCGGCGCAATCCGGTCAGCCGGGCCGGCGCGAGGACGCCCCCGCCCCGGGGCCGGCCGGCGGAGGCCCGGCCGGGGCCGCGGCGCCCGCTGACCGGCGGTTCAGGCTCGTGCACAGCCTGTACTGGCTGACGTCCAACATCTCGAGTGCGGACTCCCTCGCTCTCGCGGTCGACGATTGCCACTGGGCCGACCCACCGTCGCTGCGGTTCCTCGCCTACGTGAGCGCCCGCTGCGAGGAGCTCGGGGTGCTCGTGATGGTGACGGTTCGCGATGGGGAGCCGTCGACCGGGCAGGAGATGCTGGTCGCACTTCGCGCCGACCCGCGCGCCGTGCTGATCGAGCCGGCGTCGCTGAGCGAGGGAGCGGTCGCCACCCTCGTGCGCTCCGCGCTCGGCGAGCACGCGGACGCCGGGTTCTGCGCCGCCTGCGCGCGGGCGAGCGCCGGCAATCCGTTCCTGGTCCGCGAGCTGATCGCCGAGCTCGAGATCGAGCGCGTGGAGCCCGTGGCGGCCAGCGCCCCGCGGGTCGAGAGCGTGCAGCCCGAGTCGGTCTCCCGGGCAGTGGTGGCGCGACTGAACCGCCTCGGCGCCGACTCGAGGAATCTGGCGCGATCCGTCGCCGTGCTCGAGAGCGCGTCACTCCGGCAGGCGGCAACCCTCGCCGGCATCCCCGGCGGTCGGGCCCGCAGGGCCGCCGATCGGTTGATCTCGGCGCAGATCCTGGCGCCGTCGGCGACGCTGGCGTTCGTTCATCCGCTGGTGCAGCTGGCGGTGTACGAGCGTATCCCCGCCGCCGCGCGCGCTGACGGCCATCGGCGGGCCGGACTGCAGCTCGCCGCCGAGGGGGCACGGAGCACTCGCGTCGGCGCTCACCTGTTGCGCGGCGAGCCGGCCGGAGACCCTGCGGTCGTCGTGCTGCTGCGCGAAGCCGCTCGGGCGGCGCTCGCGGACGGCGCACCGCAGACAGCGGTCAGACTCCTGCGCCGGACGCTCGCAGAGCCACCCGGAACCGAGGCGCGGGGCGTGGTCCTCGCAGAGCTCGGCGAAGCCGAGGCGCTGGCGCGCGATCCCGCGGCCGGCGCCCATCTTCGCGAGGCACTCGAGCTCGTCGTGGCGCCGGCGATCCGAGCCAGACTGGCGCGGATCCTCTGCGAGCTTCTGCTGTGGGACGGACGCCCGATCGAGGCGCACGCGGTGCTTGTGCAGATGATCAAGGACCTGGGGCCGACTGCGGCCGTTCGGCTGCGGGCCAAGCTCGAGACGCTGCGAGCCGTGATGGCGTCGGTCGACCGGCGCCTCGTCGCAGAGATCGAGCCACGCCTCCCCGCTCTGCGCGAGCTCGCGGGTGCGGCGGGTCCGGCCGGTCGGGGCCTGCTCGTGTTCGATGCGTGCTGGCAGGCGGCACACGGTCCCTACTTCGGGGACTGGCGCAGGCTGCTTGACGCCGGCCTCGATCACGGACGGCTGCTCGCCGAGGAGCCGGTCGGCCCGCAGATGGTCAGGTACGCCACCGCCGCGCTCGTGTTCGCCGACGAAATTGAGCGCGCGCAGGAGCAGATCGCGGCGGTTCGCGCCGACACGCTCTCACGCGGCTCGATCGATGCTCATCTGAGCGGCCTGACCTGGGGCGCTCTGCTCGCCTTTCGCGTCGGCGATCTCGCCGCGGCGGAGGCCGACGCGCGTGCGGCGCTCGAGCTCGCCGAGCGCCACGGGGTGGTGTGGTCGCTGATATGGTCGGCGGCGCTCATCGCCTCCGTGTTGCTCGAGCGCGATGCGCTCGCAGAGGCCGACAGCCTGCTGGCACAGGCGCCGATCGACGAGGTGATCGACACCACCGCCGGGGCGCCCGCGCTGCTGGTGCGCGGCCGGCTGCGGATGGCGCAGGGGCGCGCGGCTGAGGGGCTCGCGGATCTTCGCGCGGTCGGCGAGGCCTTGATCGTCGACAACCCGAGCTACGTCGCGTGGCGGTCCGCGCTCGCCGTGGCGCTGGCACCCGACGATCCCGAGCAGGCGCGGTCGCTGGCCGGCGAGGAGCTGGCGCTGGCACGTCGGCTCTGCCAGCCGCGCGGGATCGGGGTCGCGCTCCGTGCCTGCGGGGTGCTCGAGGGCGGTGAGGGGGGCATTGTGCTGCTGACCGAGGCGACCGAGTGGCTCGACGGCTCGCCGGCCCGGCTCGAGCTCGCCCGGGCGCTTCACGACCTCGGCGCCGCCCTCCGCCGTGCGGGCAGGCGAAGCGCGGCGCGCGAGCCGCTGCGCGAGGGGTTAGGTCTCGCCGAGCGGTGCGGTGCGGAATCGCTCGCGTCCCGCCTCCGCGACGAACTCGCGGCGACCGGCGTCCATCTGCGCCGTGACCGGGCCTCCGGGCCGGAAGGGCTCACCCCCGCCGAGCGCCGCGTCGCGGAGCTCGCCGCGAGCGGGTTGACCAACCGCGAAATCGCCCAGGCGCTCGTCGTGTCGGTCAAGACGGTCGGTACGCACCTCGGCCACATCTACGAGAAGCTCGACCTTCAGGGACCGCAGGCGCGAGAGCAGCTCGCGTCCGCGCTCAACGGGCACGGCGCCGCGGCCGCCGACAGCGCCGAGACGCTGGACGGGGCTCAGCGCGGCTAGCGGCGCTGAGCCCCGGCAAGCTTGCCCCCACGCCACGCAGCTGGCGTGGCCGGTGAACGGCGCCCCCCTTCAGCTTCGGTCGCTCACGAGCGACTGGAGAAAGATGACCTGGCCGATGCTGGACTGCCAGGCGAGATCAGGGTCTGAGGGGGCGGCAGCGTTCGCCACCGACGCGCCCGTCGGCGGCTTGATCGCCGCAACCGAACCGGCAAGCGGTGTCAACACAAGACCGACCGACCCAACCGACTGATGCACAGCAGCATCATCGCGTGCCGGTCGGGCCGCTCGCATCGGGACCCCTCCTGATCTTTAAGCAGGAATTGTGCGCCACTCCCGCCGCGGATTCGGGGGAGTGGCGGATTGCCGCCGTCTAGTGCCGGCGCCTCCGGCGCCGCGCGAGCAGCAGCACGACGGCCGCGCCGGCAGCGGCAGCGGGAGCCGGATTGCCCTTGATCCGCCCCCACACGACCGTGCCCACGAGCGATAGGGCCTGCATCGGCTCGCTCGGCCCCGGCGGGTGCGACAGCGGTGGCCGCCTCTCCGTAGCGGGTGGCGGCGGTGCCGGCGTTACGGGCGGTGGTGGCTCGGTCGTCGGGATGGAGGGGGGCGGCTCGGGTGCCACCGCAGCCTCCTCGGACGCCACCGCAGCCTCCTCGGGCGCCACCGCAGCCTCCTCGGGCGCCGCAGCCTCCTCGGGCGCCACCGCGGCCTCGATCGGCGTCTCGATCTCGGACGGCGGCAGGATCTCGGTGGGCGCCTCGGCCGATGGTGGCGCGGCCTCGGGGGCCGCCGCGGCCTCGGCGGGCGCGGCCTCCTCCGCCCGGGCCCACGCCGGCGTGGCCTCCTGGTCGGGCACCGGCGAGACGACCGTGTCGGGCGCGCGCTCCGGCTCGGGAGCCGGCCGCTCGGAAACCACCGTTTCGATAGAGGCCGGCTGTGACACCACCGTGTCAGCCGCCCCGACCGCCACCGTTTCCGGCTGCGCCGACAGCGAGCTCTGAAGCCGCTTCGCGAACTCCCGGAGCAGCCGCTCGGAGATGTCCTCGATCATCCCGCCGCGACCGAAGCGGGCAAGCCGTCCGGTGATGTGGTAATCGGTGACGACCTCGACGCGCGTTCCCTGGCCGTCGGCCGGCGCGAGCCGCGAGAAGATCGTCGCCTTGGCGCCACCCTGGCCGCGCTTGTCGGTGCCCTGGGCCTGCATCGTCGCGCTGTGCGATGCCTCGTCGATGGTCTCCATCTCGAGCTTGCCGCTGTAGGAGGCGGTGGTCGGCCCGATCTTCACCGTGAACGTCCCGTTGTAGCTGCCGTCCTCGTTGCGGCCGGTGACCGCGGCGCCGGGTAGACAGGGCGCGACGTGCTCGACGTCGATCAGCGTCTGCCACACCTGCTCGAGCGGCGCGGCTACCTCAAACGACTGCTCTAGCTTCATGACGGATCGCCTCCAGGTCTTCGGGTGTGTCGACGTCAAGCGCCGAGCGGAGCTGTCCACATTCGATCGTCTTGCCCCCGTGGAGCAGGCCGCGGGCGCCCCAGTCGCCGTGCAGGCCGCCGATCGCGCGCATCTGTACCGGTCCGAGCACGACGGGATGTCCGGGGCGGCCATCGTAGACCGCGCGAGCGCCGGGCGGCTCGCCGAGGAAGCGCGCGATCAGCTCGGACGTCATCCGGGGCTGGTCGCCCAGCGTGACGATCACCTTCGTCAGGTGGGCCCGTTCGGACAGGTGCTCGATTCCGCGCCGGAGGGAGGCCGCTTGACCGTCGTGCCAGCGCTCGCAGACCACGGGCTCCGCGCGCCCGAAGTCGACACGCTCGAGGATCTGCTCGGCGAACGCCCCGAGCACGACCGAGATCCGCTCGAGCGCGGCCACACCGCACTGCGCGGCGATCGCATGATCGAGCAGCGGACGGCCGTCGAGCTGCGCGAGCTGCTTGGGCTCCTCCCCGAATCGGGTCCCGGCGCCGGCGGCGAGGATCAAGCCGCAGATCAAGCCGGCACCTCGTGGATCCGGCCCTTGCGCTCGGCGAGCCGGCCGCCGTCGCGACCGTGGCGGGCGGCGACGATCTCGGCCAGGATCGACAGCGCGGTCTCCTCCCGGCTGATGCCGCCGAGATCGAGGCCGACGGGCGCGGATATCCGCTCGAGCTCGCTCTCCCCAAGCCCCAGCTCGAGCAGCCGCTCCCGGCGCTTGGCCTGCGCGCGACGCGACCCCATCGCTCCGATGAATCGGGCCGGCGAGCTCAGCGCGAGGACGAGCGCCGCGTCGTCGAGCTTCGGGTCGTGGGTGAGGACCACGATCGAGGTGGCGGGATCGATCCCGCCGATCTGCGCAACCGCCTCCTCGGGCCAGGCCGCGATCACCTCCTCGGCGTCCGGGAACCGCTCCGCAGTAGCGAACCGGGCGCGCGGGTCGACGACATAGGGGCGCCATCCGGAGGCGCGCGCGAGCGTGCACAGAGAAGCCGCGATGTCGACCGCCCCGAACACGATCAGCCGCGGCGCCGGCCCGACCACGTCGATGAACAGGCCGTCGCGGCGTTCAGAGGTCTCCTCCCACAGCTGCTCGACCGCCGCACGAGCGGCCTCGTCGTCGAGCTCGGGCGCGCCGAGCGAGCCCTGCCGGGCGCCGTCGGCCTCTACCAGCAGCTTGGCCCCGGGCCGGGCGCCCTCGAGCACGGTCACCTCGGCGGCTCGGCCGCCGGATCGCGCGACCTCTTCGAAGCGGCCGGGCTCGTACGCCTGGACCCACACGTCGATCTCGCCGCCGCACGGGAGCCCGACGTCCCACGCGTCCGAGTCCGCGATCCCGTAGTGGACCAGGCGCGGCGGGCCGCCGCGGAGGATCTCGTCGGCGATCTCGGCAACCGCCCCCTCGACGCAGCCGCCTGACACCGACCCTGCGATCTCCCCGTGCTCGTTGACGGCCATCTTGGCCCCGGGCGGGCGGGGCGCTGAGCGCTGGACGTCGATCACCGTTGCGAGCGCGATCCGGTCGCCGCGCTCCGTCCACAAGGCGATTTCGGACAGGACCTCTTTCATGGTTCAGATCTCCTCAAGGATGACAGCTAGCTGCTCGAGCGAGGCGAGCGAGTTGCCCGCCAGCAGCTCGTCCGTGTGCGGGATCGCCGCCCGCATCCCGCGGGTCAGCGGCGCGAACTCGGGGTGGGCCGCCAGCGGGTTCAACCACACCAGGCGGTGGGCGCTGCGCCGGAGGCGCGCCATCTCGACCTGGAGGTGCTCGGGGTCTCCGCGGTCCCAGCCATCGGACAGGATCACGACCACGGCGCCGCGGCCGACCCGGCGACCGTGGTCGCGGTTCAGCACGGCCAGCGCATCGCCGATCCGCGTCCCACCCGAGAAATCGGTGACCGCCTCGGCGGCCCGCTCGAGCGCGCGGTCGTGGTCGCGACCGCCGAGCTCGTGGGTGATCCGGGTCAGCCTCGTGCCGAACGCGAACGCCTCCACCCGGCGGCGGGCGGCCACCGACGCGTGCAGGTACTGGAGCAGCATCCGCGCGTACGGCGTCATCGATCCCGACACATCGCACACGAGGACCACCGGCCGCGGCCGGCGCGAGGGCGCGCGCCAGTGCCGGTCGATCGGCTCCCCCGCGGTGCGGAGCGAGGCGCGCACCACGCGCCGCAGATCCGGCGTGTGGCCCCGGCGCCGGGACGGCCGCGTGCGCCGCGACATCCTGGTCGGCCCGCGGCGAGCGAGCTGTGCGATCAGCAGCCGGGCGAGCGCCATCTCGGCGTCCGTGTACGTGGCGAAGTCCTTGTGCCGCAGAAGTTCGACGTCGCTCCATGCCGCCGGCACCGGGCTCAGCTCGCCGCCCTCCGATGGCGGCGGAGCAGCTCCACCGGTGGCGAGCCCAGCGTGAGGCAGCACCTCCTGCTGGATGCCCCCGAGCTCGTCGAACGGGGAGTGTCCGAGCGGCGCGCCGCTGCCGTAGACCGCCAGGAACGCGAGATCGAACTTCGCGAGATCACCGCGGTCAGAGCAGAGCACGGCTCGCAGCGCGAGTCTCGCGTCCTCGCGCGAGGTGCAGTCGACCGCCTCGAGCGCCCGGTGCGCGGTCAGCAGCTCCCCCATGCCGACCCGCGAGCCCTGAGCCCGGAGCGTCGCCGCCAGCTCCGCGAGCCCGGTCGTGACGCCGCCGGCCAGCTCGTCGGCATGCTCCTCGGCCAGCCGCTCAGACACCGTCGAGCACACCTCGCGAGATCACCCGTTCCATGTCCTCGTGCACCTTGAGCGCGACGCCGAGCGTCTCCCCGAGGTCGGCGTCCTCGCCGAGCTGGAGCAGCGCCCGCGCCCACACGATCGTCTCCCCCACCCCCGGCAGCTTGTACAGGTCCCCCTGCTCGCGCAGCCGCCCAACGGCGGTCACGACCCGGCTCGCGATCGCCTCGGGCACGCCGGGGATTCGCGTGCGGACGATCTCCCGCTCGAGCTCGGCGCTCGGGTAGTCGATCCATTGGTAGAGGCAGCGCCGCTTGAGCGCGTCGTGCAGCTCCCGGGTCCGGTTCGAGGTCAGGAACACCGTCGGACGCCGCGCGGCGGTGATCGTCCCCAGCTCGGGGATCGTGACCGCGAAGTCCGCCAGGAACTCGAGCAGGAACGCCTCGAACTCGTCGTCGGCCCGGTCGATCTCGTCGATCAGGAGGACCACGGGCCTTCCCGAGTCCTCCTCGAGCGCGTCGAGCAGCGGACGCCTCAGCAGGAACCGGCGCGAGAACAGCTCGCCCTCGTCGACTCCGGCCTCCGCCGCCCGCAACGCCAGCAGCTGACGGGCGTAGTCCCAGTCGTACACCGCGTGATGCAGATCGATGCCCTCGTGGCACTGGAGACGGATCAGGCGGGCGCCGGTGGCGGTCGCGAGCGCCCGCGCGACCTCGGTCTTGCCCACGCCGGCCTCGCCCTCGAGCAGGAGCGGCTGCTCGAGGGCCACGGCGAGATGGACCGCCAGCGCGAGCGGCCGGCCGGCTAGATAACCCTGGGAGGCGAGCGCCGCGCTCGCCTCCTCCGCGGACCCGACGTGTGAAAGTGTCACACAGCCATCATGGCAGCCCCGCTGCCTCTTGGAGCGCGCGGCGACACAGGACCCGGGCCAGGTGGCGCTTGTAGTCGGCGGTGGCGTTCAGGTCGGCGGGCGGATCGGTGCCGTCGGCCGCCTGCTCGGCGGCCCGTGCGATGCTCTGCGCGTTCAACGGCTGGCCCCGCAGCGCCTCCTCGACCGCACCGGCGCGCAACGGCACCGAGGACATGTTCGTCAGGCCGACACGGACGTCCTCGCAGACGTCGCCGGTCTGCTTGACGAGCACGCTGACGGCGACCATCGCCCAGTCCTCGCTGCGGCGGTTGAACTTCTGGTAGCTGTAGCCCCAGCCGTCGTACGCCGGGATCCGCACCTCGGTCAGCACCTCGGCCGGCTCGATCGCGGTCTCCATGTAGTTGAGGAACAGCTCGTTCGCGCCGACGCTGCGCTGGTTGCCACCGGCGCCCTGCAACGTCACCGTCGCGTCGCAGATCATCATCACCGCCGGCAGGTCCGACGCCGGGTCGCCGTGGGCCAGCGAGCCGCCGATTGTGCCGCGATTGCGGACCTGCGGGTCCGCAATCGTCCCCGCTGTCTTCGAGACGACCCCCAGATCGGGGGTGTGCTCGAGCACGGCGTGCGGGGTCAGCGCCCCGATCCGCCAGGTGCCGTCCTCGCGCTGGATGCCGTGCAACCCCGGGACCTTGCGCAGGTCCACGAGCAGCGACGGCGCCGCCAGGCGAAGCTTCATCAGCGGCAGCAGCGAATGTCCGCCGGCCAGCAGCTTGGCGTCCTCGCCACCGTCGGTGACCGCCTTGATCGCCTCCTCGAGCGTGTCCGGCGCGGTGTAGTCGAACTCGGCCGGAATCATGCCGGCACACCTCCCTTGGCTTCCTGAATGGCCTCCCACACCCGCATCGGTGAGAGCGGCATGTTGATGAACTCCACGCCGAGCGGGCGCAGCGCGTCGATCACGGCGTTGGTGACCGCCGGGCTCGCGGCGATCGTGCCGGCCTCGCCGACCCCCTTGACCTGGAGCGAGTTGACCGGGCTCGGCGTCTCGGTGCGGTCGGTCTCGAAGCTGGGCAGCTCCGCCGCCGTCGCAAGCGCGTAGTCCACGAACGTGCCCGTCACCAGTTGCCCGGACTCGTCGTAGTGGATGCGCTCGTACAGTGCCTGCCCGATTCCCTGCACGACACCTCCGTGCACCTGGCCGTCGATCAGCATCGGGTTGATCGCCGGCCCGCAGTCGTCGACCGCCACGTAGCGGACGATCTTGACCTTTCCCGTCTCCGCGTCGACGTCGACCACGCACGCATGCGCGCCGAACGGGAACACGAAGTTCTCGGGGTCATAGAACGACTGTTCGTCGAGTCCGGGCTCCATCCCCTCGGGCATGTCCATCGTCACGTACGTGGCGCCCGCTACCTCGGCGAGCGTCCGGCCCTTGTCAGGAGATCCGCGTACCGTGAACTTGCCATCGCGCAACTCGATGTCCTCCGGCGCGGCCTCGAGTTGATGGGCGACGATCGCCTTGGCCTTGGCCGCGACCTTGTTGGCCGCCCGCGCGGCCGCCTCGCCGCCGACCGCGAGCGAGCGCGAGCCGTACGTGTCGAGTCCGAACGGACCCGTCTGCGTGTCACCGTGGATCACGTCGACCTGCTGCGGGTCGATCCCGAGCCGGTCCGCGACGATCTGGGCGAAGCCGGTCTCGTGACCCTGGCCGTGCGGGGACGTCCCCGTGTACAGCGTGGCGGACCCGGTGGCGTGGACGCGGACGGTGGCGGACTCCCAGGCTCCGGCCTGCAGGCCGAATCCGCCGGGACCTACGATCCGCGATGGACCGAGGCCGCAGATCTCGGTGTAGGTGGAGAAGCCGATCCCCCGGTAGATGCCGCGCTCGCGCAGCTCCTCGGCCTCCCGGCGCACCTGCGCGGGGTCGATGTGCTCGAGCAGCTTGTCGAGCGCCAGGCCGTAGTTCCCGGAGTCATACACGATGCCGATCGGGGTCTCGTGGCCATTGGCGAACGGCGGGATGAAGTTCTTGCGCCGGAGCTCCAACGGGTCCATCCCCAGCTCCTGGGCGAGCTGGTCCATCGTGACCTCGATCAGATGGGTCGCCTCCGGCCGCCCCGCCCCCCGGATCGCGTCGGTGGCGAACTTGTTCGTCATCACGTCGACGACGTCGGTCTGCACCGCCGGCGTGCTGTAGATGCCGCACATGACGAACCCACTGAACGGCGGGATCGCCGGCGTGAGCAGCATCTGGTAAGCCCCGATGTCCGCGATGATCTTCGTGTGCCAGGCCGTGAGCGTGCCGTCGCGCTTGGCGCCGACCTTGACGTAGTCGATCTGGTCGCGCCCGTGGTGGGTGACCATCATCCCCTCCGAGCGCGTCTCGACCCACTTCACCGGCCGTCCGAGCTTGCGCGCTGCCCACGCGCAGCCGACCTCCTCGGCGTAGATCTGGAGCTTGGACCCGAAGCCGCCCCCCACCTCGGGGGCGATCACGCGAACCCGGTCCTCGCCGACGCCCAGCAGGATCGAGAGGAACAGGCGCAGGAAGTGCGGCACCTGGGTCGAGCTCCAGACCGTCAGCCGGTCGCCGCGCCACTCGGCCAGCACGCCACGCGGCTCGATCGCCGCCCCGGCCGTGCGATGGTTGACGATGCGGCGCTCGATGATGACGTCGGCCGCGGCAAAGCCTGCCTCGAGGTCGCCGCCGCCGAGCGACCATTCGCACAC
>Ga0335078_10003794_pt1 | contig 22480 bp, 19 predicted proteins | sample Lox_Sample_32_FD_206711 | JGI IMG/M metagenome (GOLD analysis project Ga0335078, IMG submission 206711) | Soil microbial communities from Loxahatchee National Wildlife Refuge, Florida, United States - Lox_Sample_3.2 | ecosystem: Environmental > Terrestrial > Soil > Wetlands | place: USA... | reverse complement strand
CGGCGCTACGGGGCGCCCTGCCCGTTGTAGCTGGGCCCGTTGTAGCTGGGCTCGTTCACTTGCTGCGTGTACTGCAGCGTCGAGCTCCGCTGGAATCCCGGGCCGCCGTGGTAGAAGCCGTACCTGGCGAAGAGCAGGGCGGTGAACAGCCAGATCAGCATCGCGATCAGCAGCAGGGAAAGGGCGGCGAACCGGCCCGCCCGGTCAGCGGGGGTAGGCGGCGCCTGCGGCTCCCCTGCCTGGCGGCCGATGTCGGGCAGGCCCGCCGCGGGCCACGGCCTGCCCGCCATGCCGAGGTGCGCGTAAGGGAAGACCGCCGGGTCCCAGCCGGCCTGCTGCACCGCGCCGCGCCAGGCGGTACGCCAGGCCAGCCGCCCCGGTCCTGGCAGGTCGGCCATGATCCGGGTGAGCTGGCCGAACGTTTTCGCCGAGAACACCGCGTCCAGGCGTTCGTTTAGCTCATCGAGGGTCAGCCGCCCGGCGGCGTAGTGCTCGCCAAGGTCCGTTGCCGCGGCGTCGCGTTCCGCGTCCCCGATGCGCAGCGCGTGTGGCCCCCGTGGCCGGGCGGGGTTGCCGCCGCCACCGGGGAAGGGTGCGTAGTAACGCGTCGCCATCGCACTTCCCGTTCGCTTGGAAGTTCGGTCCTCTCCACGATAAATCGCGGACAACGATTTTGTCTCCCGGGGGCCGCTTCCCGGTAACAGATCCCGAGTTTCCTGCGCGGCCCGCGGCGACGGCTAGCGGCGACGGCGGCGCGGCCCGCGGCCGCGGCGCGGCCCGCGGCGCCCGCGGCCGAAGATGATGAACAGCAGCCGGCGCAGCAGCGCGAACGCCGCGAGGACCAGCACGATCCCGATCGGCCGCCCGGCCCCGATGCCGAACACCCCGAGGATGCCGACGATGAACAGCAACCAGACGAGGACGACGCTGAACGCGACCCGGCCGAGACCGCGCCCGGCCCCGGCCCGCCAGCCGTTGCCGCGTTCCTGCCAGTCGGCGCCGGCGTTCGCCGCGCCCGGAGGCGCCCACGACTGCCAGCCGGCCGACCGCGCCGCGAACGGGCCCGCGCCGAACGGGCCGCCGAAGGCCGGCCCTCCGCCAGGGGCGCCCGCGCCCGCCCGGGCATGCCCGGCCGACGGCAGGTCGGCGAAGAGCGCGTTCAGGTCGCCGCGTGTCCTGGCGGTGAGTGCCGCGGACAGCCGCTCGTCCAGTTCCTCCTGGTTGAGCCGCCCGCTGGCGAAGTGCTCGCGCAGCTCGGCCGCGGCGGCCTCCCGCTCGGCGTCGCTGACCCGCATCTCATGTCCCGCAGCCACAGCATCCTCCGAAAAGCCCAGTACCAGAAGGCACAGTACCCGCCGTGCAGCCCAGTGCGCGCGGGACCCGGCGCTCGCGCTAACCCGGTACCCGCCGCGCCAGGCCAGCGACCTCGTGTCCACGATATATCGCGTGTCAGCCGATGGCAACAGCTCTGCCGGGCCGCCCGGCGTGAACAGCCCGCTCCCCAGTTCAGGAAGCTAGTTCAGGAAGTAGCTCGAGCCGCCGTTCTGCGGGTTGGTGACGAGCGCGTAGATGGTGACCGCGCCGCCGTGCGCGAACTTGAGCGTCAGCTGGATGTCCTTGCCGTCGTGCATCGGCCCGGTACCGGAGATCAGCAGGTGGTAGCTGTTCGGTATGAGCTGCGTGGTCGCGTCGGCGGCCACGGGAATGGACGTCACCGTGTGCATGACGACGGGGGATTCCCCCTTGGCCACCGGAGCGCGCAGTTCCACGGTCCCGCCGACGCTCGTGGACACGGAGACCAGCTCGTCCGCGCCCCCGTTGTTCCTGATGTCCAGGTAACCGGCGGTCGTCTTGCCGGCGGACGCCGGCTCCTGCACGTACGCGCCCACCACGACGATCCCTGAGCCGCCCGCGTGGTTACGTGCGGCGCACCCCGTGACCGCGGCCGCCACGATCGCGGCGCAACTTACCACCCCGATGACCCGGTTAAACCTCTGCACGCGCCAAGGCTACCCGCGGTCGAGCGCGGTCGGTATCAGGCCGAGCGGCGGCGAGCCCAGGTCCATCAGCGCGGAGTGGAACCGCTTCAGCGTGAACGCGGAACCCCAGGCCGACCTCGCCCGCTCGCGCAGCGCCATGATCTCCAGCTTGCCCCAGGTATACCGGCCGTAGGTGGGGTCGAACGTCGCGCGGCGCGCCTCGGACGCGGCCGCCGACCCGGTCAGGTGCGTGTCGGCCTCGAAGCGCGCGGCCGCCGCCTCCACCGTCCAGCCCGCGGTGTGCACGCCGAGCGCGCAAGCCAGCCGGGTCACCCGGACCAGGGCCTCGAGCCAGACACCGATCGCGAAGCGGGGATCGTCGGCCAGGAATCCCTCCTCGACGCACAGTTCCTCGGCGTAGTGCGCCCAGCCTTCGACGAAGGCGCTTGAGAACAGGGTGCGCCGCACGTCGCCGCGCGCCCGGCGCAGCGCCTGGTGGTGGGAGAAGTGCCCGGGAGCGACCTCGTGCACGGTGATGGCGGGCAGCGTGCTCGCGCTGAACACCTCGAGCCAGGCCTCGACCTCATCCTGCGGCCAGGACTCGTCGGGCGGGGTGATCCAGTACCAGGACGGCGCGTCCGGCTCGGCGGGCGCGTTGGTCGAGATCATCGCCATCGCCCAGCGCCGCGATTCCGGTGACTCGCCGACCAGGCACGTCCCGTCGTCCACCGGCATCAGGTCGCGTGACCGGGTGAACTCGATCGCCCGCTCGGTCCAGTACCGCGCCGCCTCGAGCACGCCCGCCCGGTCCGGGTGGTCCCGCGTCAGTTCCCGCGCGATGTCCATGGCAGGCCGCTTGGGATCGATCAGCGCGGCCGATTCATCGAGCCGGGCGCGCAGCCGGTCCCGCTCGGCATCGGCCCTGGCGGCAAGCGTGCCGAGGTCAACATGAACAGCTTCGGCGGTTGACAGCAGCAACCCGAGCGCGTCCGGTCCGAGCGCCGCGTCCGGCGGCCCGTTGAGCGCGGCCCGTTCCACGTGCGCGACCAGCCGCCGGTGCGCGGCGAGCGCCGCGTCGCGCGCGTGCGGTTCCGCGTCGGCGGGCACGCCCGCCGCAAGGCCGCGGATGCCGCCGAGCAGCGAGGCCGCCACCGGCGCGGGCACCAGGTCAAGCGAGCCGATGGCCGCGTCTATGACCACGGGCCAGTGGGCCAGGTGCGCGCCGCGCGCCGCGCGCCGCTCCGCCTCCGGCGCGTAGTCCTTGTCGTAGCAGGCGAGGTCGAGCTCGCCGAGGTGAAACATCGGGTTGCGCCGGTGCAGCTCGAGGTCCGCGTAGACGACCCGCTGCAGCTCCTCGAACGCCCGCAGGTGCGCCTCGTCGTGCGGGTCGCCGAGGGCCGGCCGGTCCTGCCTGGCCGCCGCTAGCCGGCCGAGGCCCGCCGCGATCCCGTCATGCGACAGGTCCTGCGGCACCCCGTCGTACTCGTGCCGCCCGCCGTACTCCCGCGCCTCCGCGACGTTCAGGTCACAGATCGCCCGTACCCGTGCTTCCAGCTCGTCCATGCGACAGACGTTACCCCCAGTCGGCCGTCGGCCCCCGCCCGTTCGGCCGCTCCCCCTACCTCATCGCCTGAGTGCCAACATAGTGGACGTTTAGGCACACTCCGATGTACTCAAATGTCCACTATCAATGCCATCGCCGAGGCGGAGCCACGCCTTTCAAGATAACAGCAAGAAGCGGGGGTGCGCTCGCCTTGCGGGCGCGCTGGCCTTGCGGGCGGGCTCGCCTTGCGGGCGGGCTGGCCTTGCGGGCGGGCTGGCCTTGCGGGCGCGCTGGCCTTGCGGGCGGGCTGGCCTTGCGGGCGGGCTGGCCTTGCGGGCGCGCTGGCCTTGCGGGCGGGCTGGCCTTGCGGGCGGGCTGGCCTTGCGGGCGGGCATGCCGTTGGATCTTGCGGACCGGCATGCTGTTGGATGATGAGGAGACTCGGAGCGGACGGAGCGTGCATCGATGGCGGAGATCCCTGAGTTCACCACGCGGCCCGAGCTCGCCGGGACGTTCGGGATGGTGGCATCGACGCACTGGCTCGCCACGGCCGCGGGCATGGCGGTACTCGAGCGGGGCGGTAACGCGTTCGACGCCGCGGCCGCCGCCGGGTTCACCCTCCAGGTGGTCGAGCCGCACCTGAACGGCCCTGGCGGTGAGGTGCCCGTCATCGGGCATGACGCGCGGCGCGGCGAGACGTTCGTCGTCTGCGGGCAGGGCACCGCGCCGGCCGGCGCGACCGCCGAGGCGTACACGGGCCTCGGCCTCGACCTGGTGCCTGGCAGCGGGCTGCTCGCCGCCACCGTCCCCGGCGCGTTCGGCGGCTGGCTGCTGCTGCTGCGCGAGTACGGCACGCTCCGGCTGCGCGACGTGCTGAGCTACGCGATCGGCTACGCGGCGGACGGCTATCCCCTGGTCCCCGCGGTCAGCTGGTCGATCGCCAGCGTCGCCGACCTGTTCCGCGAGCACTGGCACACCTCGGCGGAGGCCTACCTGCCAGGCGGCGGCGTCCCCGCGCCAGGCACGCGGTTCGCCAACCGCGCGCTCGCCGCTACCTACGAGCGCGTGCTCGCCGAGGCGGAGGCCGCGGGCGCCGACCGCGAAGCGCAGCTCGAGGCCGCGCGCCGCGCCTGGTACGACGGCTTCGTCGCCGAGGAGATCGGCAAGTTCGCCGCCACCGAGGTGATGGACGTGACCGGGATGAGGCACCGCGGGCTGCTCACCGCGCAGGACCTGTCCGGCTGGCACGCCCGCCTCGAGGCGCCGGCCAGCAGGGACTATCACGGGCTTACCGTCAGCAAGACCGGCCCCTGGGGGCAGGGCCCCGTCTTCCTGCAGCAGCTCGCCCTGCTCGAGGGCATCGACCTCACGGCGATGGGGCCCGGGTCGCCCGACTTCATCCACACGGTGACCGAGGCGGCCAAGCTCGCGTTCGCCGACCGGGAGGCATGGTACGGCGACCCCGCGTTCACCGACGTGCCGCTCGGCGACCTGCTTTCCGCGCCCTACAACGACGAGCGGCGCAAGCTCATCGGTGAAGCCGCGAGCATGGAGCTGCGCCCTGGCCGCCCCGGCGGGCGGGAGCCGCGGCTGCCCGGGTTCGCCACGCTCCCGTTCGGTATGACGGACGCCGGCCCAGGCAAGCGCGGCCGGCGGGGGAGCGGCGACCCGGGGATCGACCCGGCCACCGGCGAGCCGCTTGGCCGCGCGAGCGGGCCCGCGGGCGCCTCCGGCAGGCACCCGGCGCGCGGCGACACCTGCCACCTCGACGTCGCGGACCGCTGGGGGAACGTGGTCACCGCGACGCCGAGCGGCGGCTGGCTGCAGTCCTCGCCTGTCATTCCGTCCCTCGGGTTCTGCCTCGGCACCCGGGCGCAGATGTTCACCCTCACCCAGGGGCTGCCCGCGACGATCGCTCCCGGCAAGCGGCCGCGGACCACGCTGACCCCCACCCTGGTGCTGCGCGGCGGCGAGCCGTACCTGGCGTTCGGCACGCCGGGCGGGGACCAGCAGGACCAGTGGACACTCGGCTTCTTCCTGAACCACGTGCACTTCGGGATGAACCTGCAGCAGGCGATCGACTTCCCGGCGTTCCACTCCGCGCACATGCCTTCCTCGTTCTACCCGCGCGAGGCCCACCCGGGGCGCCTCGACGTGGAGTCCCTGGCCGGCCATGCGGTCACCGCCGAGCTGGCCCGCCGCGGCCACGACGTGCACGTCCAGCCGCCGTGGTCGCTCGGCAGGATCAGCGCCGTCGCCCGCCGCAACGGCATGCTCTACGCCGCCGCCAACCCCCGCGGCATGCAGGGCTACGCCGCCGGCCGCTAACCGGGGCGCGCGCAGCCAGGTAACGCAGCTGCCTAACGCGGTGAACACCCCACGACAGCCGGAATTGCACAGGTTCACCCATGACGGTTGTCATGGGTGAACCCTGAGCGCCAGCACTACCCAGAGGACTAGACCACATGATGGGATGAGTTAGTACGCGAAACGATCACGAATCCCCAGGGGAAGTGCTGAATGAGCTACAGCGGAACGGGGCCTATCGTCTCGTTCGAGAACGTCAGCAAGCACTACGGCAGCCTCAAGGCGGTCGACGGGCTGAGCCTCGAGCTCCGTGGCGGCGAGACCGTCGCCCTGCTCGGCCCGAACGGTGCGGGCAAGTCAACCTCACTCGACATGCTGCTCGCCCTGCGCAAGCCCACCGGCGGCAAGATCCAGATGTTCGGCAAGGACCCGTACCACGCGGTCAAGTCCGGCTCGGTCGGCGCCATGCTCCAGTCCGGCGGCCTGATGCCCGAGGTGACGGTCGGCGAGCTGGTGACCCTGGTCGCGGGCCTGCACCCGCGGCCCGTGCCCATCGAGACGACACTGCGCAGGGCCGGCGTCGCGGACATCGCCGGCCAGCGGGTTGACCGGCTGTCCGGCGGCCAGACGCAGCGCGTCAGGTTCGCGCTCGCGATCGCGGGCGAGTGCGACCTGATCGTGCTCGACGAGCCGACCACCGCGATGGACGTGGAGACCAGGCGGCGGTTCTGGGCGTCCATGAAGGAAGAGGTCGCCGAGGGCAAGACCCTGCTGTTCGCCACGCACTACCTGGAGGAGGCGGACCAGGCGGCCGACCGCATCCTGGTCATCAACAGGGGACGGCTCCTCGCCGACGGAACGCCCGAGGACATCAAGAAGCGGGCGGGCGCCAAGCGGATGTCCTTCCGGCTGCCAGGCGCGGACCAGGCGATGCTCGTCGGCCTGCCGGGCGTGGTCAGCCTGGAGACCAGGCACGACCTGGTGCAGATCCAGACGGACGACTCCGACGCGACCCTGTACGCGGTGCTCGACGCCGGCTACCGGCCGACCGAGATCGAGGTCGGCAGCCTCGGCCTCGAGCAGGCGTTCCTCGCCATCACCGCGGAAGACGACCGGGCCAACGGCGCCGAGCCCGCGCCCGTGTCATAGGCCCCGTGTTATCAGCACAGTGGCATAAGGAGACGAAACAATGGGCGGCATAATGCTGCTGACGCGGGCCGAGATCAACCGGCTGCGCCGCAACAGGAGGTACCTGATCTTCACCGTGGGCCTGCCGGTGGTCATGTACCTGATTTTCTCCAAGGCGGGGAAGACCGTCTACGGTATCGATTTCGCGGCCTACTACATGGTCTCGATGGCGACGTTCGGCGCGTTCGCCGGCGCTCTCAACGGCAACGCCATCCGGATCTCAGAAGAGCGCAAGGTCGGCTGGATCAGGCAGCTGCGGCTCACCCCGCTGCCCGCCTACGCCTACGTGGTCGCCAAGATACTCACGTCCATGGCGATGACGGCGGTGTCGATCGCGGTGGTGCTGCTGCTCGGCCGGTTCGAGGGCGGGGTGCAGCTGGCCATGTGGCAGTGGGTGGTCATCGCGGTCATCGTCTGGCTCGGCTCGACGATCTTCGCCGCGCTCGCGGTCGCGGTCGGCTACCGCTACCCGCCGGACCAGGCGCAGCCGATCACGCTGATGCTCTACCTGGTGTTCAGCATCCTCGGCGGGATCTGGTTCCCGTTCACCGGCACGCTGGGGAACATCAGCAAGGGCACGCCCACCTTCGAGGCGATCACCATCTCCACCGACGTGATCAGGAACGCGTCGGTGCCGGCCTACCTGGCCATCGGCCTGGTGGTGTGGCTCGGCATCTTCGCCGCGCTCGCCACGCTCTCGGTGCGGTCCATGGCGGAAACGGTCTAGCCGGGTGAAGCGGCGGGTATCGGTTCCGTTATGTCCACTACGTCCGCGGATCGCTCGCTCCTCAGCGCGGGGTTCCCCGAGAGGGGGCCCCTCGCTGGGTACCACACGCGGGCCGGCCGGATATTCGGGGTCGTGTTCACCGGGATCTGGCTGGCGTACCTGATCGGGCCGGTCGTCGACCTGATCACCCAGCACTACAGCCCGGTCGAGCGGGCCGCGGGGCTCTCTATCATCGCGGCGTTCTGCGCCATCTACGTGATCCTGGTGCCGAGATGGCCCCTCGGTCCCCGGTACGCCCACGCCGGCCTCGCCGCGCTGGCCGCGCTGGCCGCGGCCGCCTGCATCCTGTTCGGCGGCATGGGCGCGGCCAGCCTGTGGATCTTCGTGTCATCCGCCGCCGGGCTGCTTGTGGCCAGCCGCCGCTGGGCGGTGCGGGTGGTCGTGGCGGTCAGCGCCTGCTACGTGGTCTTCTGCTACACCAGCCACGTCTCCATGGAGGACTTCCTCAGCAACCTGCTGCCTGTGACGTGCCTTGGCCTGGTCATGATCGGCCTGCGCAGGGGGGTTGACCTGACCATCGAGCTGCGCCGCGCGCGCGAGGAGGTGGCGCAGCTGGCGGCGAGCGACGAGCGGCTCAGGCTGGCCCGCGACATGCACGACCTGACCGGGCAGTCGCTGTCGATGATCACGCTCAAGTCCGAGCTCGCCGCGCGGCTGCTCGGCCGGCTGCCTGCCAGCGGCGAACGGGACCGGGCCAGGGACGAGGTCGAGCAGGTCGCGGCGGTCAGCAGGCAGACGCTTCGTGACATCCGCGAGGCGATCAGCGGGTACCGGCGGCCCACCCTGGCCGTCGAGCTCATCACCGCCCGCACCGCCCTGGCCAGCGCGGGCATCACCGCGCGTGACGACGCGGAGCTCACCCTGCTGTCCGGCACGTTCGACCCGGACGCGGAGGCGGCGCTCGCCTGGTGCCTGCGCGAGGCGGTCACCAACGTGGTCCGTCACTCGGGCGCCACGACCTGTCACATCGGCCTCACCCGCCGCGGGAAGCGCCTCCTGCTGACCGTCCGCGACGACGGGACGGGCCACGCGGGCGGCTCGGCACTTTCACGCCGCTCAGCAGGGGAGCGAGCTTCCGTGACCTCGGGCTCCGGGCTGCACGGTATGTCCGAGCGGCTGGACGCGGTCGGCGGGTCCTTGGAGATACAGCCGGACACCCGCCCGGGCTTCTCTCTGGTCGCCGCCGTGCCGTGGCGGGGCGGCATAGCGCGGGATGACGCGGCGCGGGGCGGCGCGGTATTCGACCAGGCCGGCCTGGAGTTACGGTGACGGGATGACGATCATCCGGGTGCTGCTCGCCGAGGACCAGGCGATGATCAGGGAGGCCCTCGCCGCGCTGTTGTCGTTCGAGGACGACATCGAGGTGGTCGCCCAGGTGGGCCGCGGCGACGAGGTGACCGGGGCCGCGCGGGACGCCAAGCCGGACGTCGCGCTGCTCGACATCGAGATGCCCGGCATGGACGGGCTCACCGCCGCCGCCGCGCTGCACGAGGCCGTGCCCGCCGTCAAGATCATCATCCTCACCACGTTCGGCCGTCCGGGCTACCTGCGCCGGGCGATGGAATCGGGCGCGTCGGGGTTCATCGTCAAGGACTCGCCCGCGGACAAGCTCGTCCGCACCATCCGCGACGTCCTGGCAGGCCAGCGTGTCATCGACCCCGACCTGGCCGCCGCCGCGCTGGCCGAGGGCGCCAGCCCGCTCACCCCGCGCGAGCGGGACGTGCTCGCCGCCGCCGCGCGCAACGACGGTGCCACCCTCGCCCAGCTAGCCGCCGCCGTGTACCTGTCGGAGGGCACGGTCAGGAACTACCTCTCCTCGTGCATACAGAAGACCGGCGCCCGCAACCGCGCCGAGGCCGTCCGGGTCGCCCAGGACCGCGGCTGGCTGTAGGCGGCCATAGGATGACCGCGTGGCAACCCCTGGTTATCTCCGCTTTCCGCACATCCACGATGACCTGCTCGCCTTCGTCGCCGAAGACGACGTCTGGCTCGCCCCCGCGGAAGGCGGGCGCGCCTGGCGGCTGACCTCCGACGGCGGCCAGGCCAGCCGCCCGCGGTTCGCACTGGACGGCGCGACGATCGCCTGGACGAGCTGGCGTGACGGCGGCGTCCCCGAGGTCTACACCGTCGACGCCGACGGCGGTATCGCGACGCGCCGCACCTACTGGGGCGACATGCGCACCCGCGTCGCCGGCTGGACGCGGGACGGCGAGGTGCTCGCCGTCAGCGCCGTCGGCCAGCCGTCCGCGCACCGCACCATGGCGTACGCGGTGCCGCTCGGCGCCCCGCCGCGCCGCCTGCCGTTCGGCCAGGTCAACGACCTGGCGCTGGCGGAGTCCGCGACGGCCCTGCTGACCGCGCAGCGCGGCGACCCGGCGTACTGGAAGCGCTACCGCGGCGGCACCGCCGGCCGCCTCTGGGTGGGATGCGCGGAAGACCCGCTGTTCACCCGGGTGCTCGGCCAGCTCGCCGGCCAGCTCGCCGCCCCGATGATCGTCGGCGGCCGCCTCGTCTTCCTGTCCGACCACGAGGGCACAGGCAACGTCTACTCCACCGCACTCGACGGCGCCGACCTGCGCAGGCACACCGACCACGACGGCTTCTACGCGCGCAACGCGGCGACCGACGGCACCCGCATCGTCTACCACGTGGCCGGCGACATCTGGCGGCTGGACGGACTTGACGCCGACGCGCGGCCGCGCAAGCTGGACATACAGCTCACCGCACCGGCCGCGGCCCGCGCGCCGCGGGTGATCACCGCCGCCGACCACCTCGGCGAGCTCGACTGCGATCACACCGGGCAGGCGAGCGTGGTCGAGGTGCGCGGCACCGTGCACTGGCTGACGCACGCCGACGGCCCGGCACGTGCACTGTCTGTGAACCCGGCGGCGCGCGCCCGGCTGCCGGTCATCCTGGGCACGACGGGCAAGGTCGCCTGGGTCACCGACGCCGGCGCCAGCACCAGGGGCCGGGACGCCATCCAGGTGGCGGAGATCGAGGCGGAGTCAGCCGCCACCGTTCGCACCCTTACCTCCGTCGACCTTGGCAACGTCACGCGGCTCGCGGCATCGCCCGACGGCGCCAGGCTCGCCGCCGCCTCGCACGACGGGCGGCTTGCGCTGATCGACGTCGAGTCCGGCGAGGTCACCGAGCTGGCCGCGAACGACGACGGTGACATCGAGGACGTCTCCTGGTCGCCGGACTCGGCGTGGCTCGCCTGGGCGCAGCCGGGCCCGCGGCCGCTGGCAAGGATCAGGCTCGCGCGGGTGGCGGACGGCTTCACGGTGGACGTGACCGACGGCCGCTTCTTCGACAGCGACCCCGTGTTCACCGTGGACGGGCTGTACCTGGCGTTCCTGTCCCGGCGTACCTTCGACCCGGTCTACGACGCGCACTCGTTCGACCTGTCGTTCCCGTTCGGCGCCCGCCCGTACCTGGTACCGCTGGCCGCGCACACGCTGTCGCCGTTCGGCCCGCTGCCCGGTGGCCGTCCGGTCGGCGCGGGTGACAGCGCTAAGGATGCCCCAGAACGAGTGCGGCTGACCGTGGACGCCGACGAGATCTCCTCCCGCGTGGTGGCGGTCCCGGTGGACGAGTCGCGGTACCGCGGCCTCGCCGCCGCCAAGGGCGGCCTGCTCTGGCTGCGCTACCCGCTGTCCGGCGTGCTCGGCGAGGGCATCGCCGACCCGGAAGAGGCGCACCCGCGGCCCGCGCTTGAGCGGTTCGACCTGCGCAAGCGCGAGTCGAGCGTGCTCGCGGGCGAGGTCAGCTGGTTCGCGGTGAGCGGCGACGGCGGCCGGCTCGTCATCGGCGACCGCGGGGACGTGCGCGTCGTCCCCGCCGACCGCAAGGTGGACAACGGCTCGTCGGACGAAGTGGTCAACGTCGACCTGACCCGCGCGCGGTTCCTCGCGGACCCGGCGGCGCTGTGGCGGCACGCGTACGCGGAGTTCGGCCGCCTGCTGCGCCGTGACTTCTGGGCACCGGACATGTCGGGCGTGGACTGGGACGGGATTCTCGAGGAGTACCGGTTCCTGCTCGACCGGGTCAGGACGTCCGCCGAGTTCGGCGACCTGCTGTGGGAGGTGGCAGGGGAACTCGGCACGTCGCACGCGTACGTGGTGCCGTCGGGCACCTTCGCCAACCGCTCGGCACAGCGCGGCCAGCCCGCCGCGCTGCTCGGCGCGGACGTGGTCCGCGCGCCGGACGGCCGCTGGCTCGTGGAGCGGGTGCTGCCAGGCGAGTCTTCCGACCCGCAGGCCCGCTCGCCGTTCGCCGCCCCCGGCGTGGCGGTCCGGCCGGGTGACGAGATCCTCGCGGTGGACGGCCGCCCGCTCGACTCGGTATACGGGCCGTGGCCCGACCTGGCGGGCACGCACGGCAAGCCGGTCGAGCTGACGATCAAGCCCGCCGACCCGTCCCTGGTGCCCCGCCCGCCGGCTCCCGCCGAAGACGACAAGGCGGAAGACGCGGACAAGGAGTCGCCGGGCGGCGCCGGCGACGCTGACAGCCAGAAGGACGGCGTTCAGGCGGCTTCCGCATCCGCTCCCGCCACCGCCGCCGGGCCGGCCTCCTCGGCAGAGCCGGCGTCCGGCGCGGCGGACGCGGATGATCCCGCGGACCCGGCTGCCGAGGACGACGCTGGCGCCTCCGCCGTAACCGCTGCGGAGGACGTGGCCGGCGCGGCCGACGCGGCCATCGCCGACGCCGACGCCGAGGCCCCGGCCGAGGCCCCGGCCGAGGCGCCCGCGCTCGAGTTCCCCGCGACCCGCCGGGTGGTGATCGTGCCGCTGTACGACGACCGCCGCCTCCGTTACCAGGACTGGGTGGCGAGCCGCCGCGCGGCCGTCCGCACCAGGTCCGACGGCCGGGTCGGCTACCTGCACGTGCCGGACATGATGGGCGAGGGCTGGGCGCACCTGCACCGCGACCTGCGCGCCGAGATGAGCCGCGACGCGCTGATCGTGGACGTGCGCGGCAACAGGGGCGGGCACACCTCGCAGCTGATCGTCGAGAAGCTCGCCCGCCAGATCCTCGGCTGGAAGATACCGCGGCACCTGCGTCCCTACAGCTACCCGCAGGAGGCGCGCCGGGGCCCGATGGTCGCGCTCACCGACGAGTTCGCCGGCTCCGACGGCGACATCGTGACGGCCGCGATCAAGTCGCTCGGCCTCGGCCCGGTAATCGGCACCCGCACCTGGGGCGGCGTGGTCGGCATCGACGGGGCCGGGCACGGTCTGGTGGACGGCACCCGGATCACCATCCCGCGCTACGCCTCCTGGTTCAACGAGTTCGGCTGGACCGTGGAGAACTACGGCGTCGATCCCGACACCGAGGTCTTCGTCACCCCCGACGACTGGGCGGCCGGCCACGACCCGCAGCTCGAGGTGGGCGTCGACCGCGCCCTGGCGCTGCTCGAGGAGAACCCCCGGCCCCCGCTCCCCTCCCCGTCCACCGGCCCGGTCAAGCGCCGCCCTCCCCTCCCGCCCCGGAGTTAACCTAAGTGCTACCGAGTAACACCCGTTAGCGTCCGAGATCGGCGGCTTCGGGATTCGTTTTGGATCGGGGGAACCCTGAGCCAAAACGTTTCTGTAGCGGGGGAACCCCGGTGCACCTCTATTGGATCGGGGGAACCCTGAGCCAATACCGCACGGGGCTTGCTGCCTCCTCGGCCGGCACGAAGGGCGGGCGCCTTATCCCGGGTGCCCCGGGCGTGCGCCCGCGGCACTCACGCTCTTCGGGTGAGCAGGTCCTGCCCGTGCTTGCGCAGCTCGGCGGCGGACGTCATGCCGAGGAACTGCATGGCGGAGCGGAACTGCCCGGACAGCAGGTCGAGCACGCGGTCCACGCCCGCCTCGCCGCCCGCCATCAGCCCGTACAGGTAGGCCCGGCCGAGCACCGCCGCGTCCGCGCCGAGGGCGAGTGCGATCGCCATGTCCGCGCCGTGCCGCACGCCCGAGTCAACGAGCACCGTGAACGACGGCCCCACGGCCTCGCGGACCGGCGCGATCAGGTCGACCGGGGCGACGGCGCGGTCGAGTTGCCGCCCGCCGTGGTTGGACAGCTGGACCCCGTCCAGTCCGAGATCGGCGGCTCGTCGCGCGTCCGCGGGCCCCACCGGCCCCTTGAGCAGCAGCTTGCCTGCCCACCTGGCGCGCAGGTCCGCGATGTCCGCCCAGTTCAGGTCGGCGTCGAAGAAGTCCGCCGTCTTCATCACCGTCGTCGGTGCCCGGCCGGCGAAGTTCGCGTAGTCAAGCGCCGGGCCGGACAGCAGCCGGTACCAGTAGGCCGGCCGGGCCGCCACGGACGCCACCGTGGACAGGGTGAGCGCGGGCGGGATGGACAGCCCGTTGCGCAGGTCCCGCACCCGGTTGCCCGCCACGATCGTGTCGACGGTCACCACGAGCGTCGAGTACCCGCTGTCCGCCGCCCGGGTGACCAGGTCGAAAGCCTGCGTGCGGTTCCGCGTCAGGTACAGCTGGAACCACAGGTCCCCGCCAGCGCCCGCCCCGGCCCGCAGCTCCTCGATCCCGGTCGACGCCATCGTGGACAGCGTGTAGGGCACCCCGTGCCGCAGCGCTGACCTGGCCGCGCCGATCTCACCGTCCGGGTGCAGCATCCGGGTGTACCCGGCCGGCCCGAGCAGCAGCGGAACCGGCAGCATCGTGCCGAGGACCGGGGCGGACGTGTCCGCCGCCGCCACGCCGGCCAGCACCCGGGGCAGGAACCGCCAGGACCGGAACGCCGCCACGTTCGCCGCGACCGCGATCTCCTCGTCCGCGCCGCCGTCAACGTAGTCGAACACCGGCCGGGGGATGCGCCGCCGCGCCGCTCGGCGCAGGTCGGCCACGTCATAGCAGGCGGCGAGGCGCCGCTCCGTCGCGTTGAGCGTGACTCCACGCAGCTGGACCAGCTTGCGCATCTCGCGCACCTTCATGCTGGCGACGATACGCCGGGCCGCCCGGTCTGCGAAGATCACCATGGCCCAAGAGAAACATCGCCGGCATGTGCCCGCTGCCAACCACCAGGACGCCTCCGCCGCAGCGCCGGGCGCTTGTGCCGGGCAGGCAGCAGGGGAGAGGATCGCGGCATCATGACCAAGATCGCAGTCGTCACCGGCAACCCCAGGCCGGCCTCACGTACCCACTCCGTCGCCCTGGCCGTCGCCGCCGCCCTGACCAAGGAACTACCGCAAGCGGAGACGAATCCCGTCATCGACCTGGCCGGCTACGCCCCGCGGCTGTTCGACTGGTCGGACGAGGAACTGACCGGCCTGACCGGCCAGGTCGCCGCCGCCGACGTCGCGATCTTCGCCTCGCCGACCTACAAGGCGGCCTACACCGGCCTGCTCAAGGCATTCCTCGACCGTTACGGCAGCAACGGCCTGGCCGGCGTCACCGCCGTCCCGGTGATGACCGGCGGCTGGCCCGGCCACCTGCTCGCCGTCGAGGTGCACCTGCGCCCCGTCCTCGTCGAGCTCGGCGCCACGGTCCCCGCGCGCGGCCTGTACGTCACCGAGCCCGAGCTTGCCGACCTGGACAAGGCGGTCGGCGCCTGGTCCGCCCCCGCCGTCCCGCTGATCACCAACTCACTCGGGAGCTAAGGGCCTCAGGCGGGGATCTGGCCGTCGATGGACGTGTACGTGCCGCGCCAGAACAGCAGCGGGGTGGCACCCTCGCCGTTCGTCTCGACATGCCGGACCCGGCCGATGACGATCTCGTGGTCGCCGCCGGGCAGGGCGTGCTCAAGGGTGCACTCGATGACCGCGATCACGTCCGTGAGCCTGGGTGAGCCGGTCGGGCCACGGTGGTGGCTCACTCCCTCCCAGACGGCGGACAACCCGCGCTTGGCGAAGTTGGCGGACAGGTGACGCTGGCGGTGGCCGAGCACGTTGACCGCGAACGCGCCGTGATCCCGGATGGCCGCGAGCGTCGCGCTGCTGAGCTCGAAGCAGGCAAGCACGAGCGGTGGCTCAAGGGAAAGCGAGGTGACCGCGTTCACCGTGGTCCCGACGGGCTTGCCGTCCGGCCCGACCGAGGTGATCACCGTGACGCCGGTGGCGAAATGCCCCATCGCCTCGCGCAGCTCGGCGGGTGAGACCTCCATCGGGCGGGCGTCCTTGAGGCCGCGCGCAGCGTCGTTAACAGCGGTCATGAGTCAAACGCCCATAGCTGGCAGATAGTAAGGGTTCAACGGCAATTACCCCCAATATGGTGTTTTCTCATGATGCAGCGTCACCGTCGGCGAGCGCGGCAGAATCGCGTCAGTGCCGGCCCTGTCGTGGCGCGGCCGGGAGGGCATATTCACGGCCTGGACGGGGTTAGTGGGGGTTGAGGGGGAGGCCAGGCGCCAGTGCGGCGGCGCGGTGCGGACACCGAGCGGCCCAGTGCGGTGACTGAGCGGCCCAGTGCGGTGACTGAGCGGCCCAGCGTGGCGGCCATGCCGCCTGCGGCACACCGGCGGGTCTAAGCGACAACCGGAGGCGACGATGAAAGCGGTACGGTTCGACGAATACGGCGGCGTTGACGTGCTCGACGTCCGCGAGGTTCGCACGCCGGACCCGGGACCAGGCCGGGTGCTTGTCAAGGTCAAGGCGGCCGGGATCAACCCGGGTGAGGCGAAGATCCGCCAGGGAGCGCTGCGCGAGCGCTGGCCCGCCACCTTCCCGTCCGGCCAGGGCAGCGACTTCGCCGGGATCGTCCACGGGCTCGGCCAGGGAGTGACGGAATGGGCGGCGGGCGATGAGGTGATCGGCTGGGTGGACACCCGGTCAAGCCAGGCGGAGTACGTGGTAGCCGAGGCGGCGAACCTGACGGCCAAGCCCGCGGGCGTTCCCTGGGAGGTCGCCGGGGCCATTCCGGTTGCCGGGTTCACGGCGTGGGCCATGGTGCGGGCCGTCGGCCTGGCCGGCGGTGACGTCGTTGTCGTCGCTGGCGCCGCCGGCGGCGTCGGTTCCCTGGCGGTGCAGCTCGCCAGGCGGGCGGGCGCGACGGTGATCGGGCTGGCGGGCGGCGCCAACCACGACTGGCTCACCAGGCACGGCGTGCTCCCGGTGGCGTACGGGGACGGCGTGGCGGACCGGATCCGCGACGCCGCGGACCACCGGGACATCACCGCCTTCCTCGACACGTACGGCGGCGATTACGTGGAGCTGGCGCTCAACGACCTCAAGGTACGCCCAGAACGCGTGGACACCATCGTCCGCTTCGACGCCGCGGCCAGGTACGGCATCAAGGCCGAGGGCAACGCCGCGGGCGCGAGCGCGGCGACCCTCGCCGAGCTGGCCGGGCTTGTCGCGGCCAAGGAGCTCGAGGTGCCGCTCGCGCGCAGCTACCCGCTGAGCGAGGTCCGCGCCGCCTACGCCCAGCTCGCCAAGGGGCACGTCCGGGGCAAGATCGTCCTCATGCCGTAGATCGCCATGCCGTAAATCACTGGGTCGGCCACCAGCGGCACCGGCCGGCTTTTGTCGGCTGCCGCGCATGCCGCGTTCACCCCCCGCAGCGCCGTGGGCATGCCGTGGGGCACGGGCCGCGTCCGGGGTATGGTTTGTCCGCCAGTACCCCTTGGCGAGGAGTGCACACGATGACAGCCCGGCAGCAGATCGCGCGCCTGCTTCCGCTTGGGCTGCTTGTCCTGCTCGTCATCGCCGGGCTGCGCGGCGCGGTGCCCGCGCCCGGCTGGAACGGGCCGCTGCGGGCCTACGGCATCCCGATCGGCATCGGGCTCGAGGTGCTCTGCGGCGCGCTGCTGATCGTGCTCCGGGTCCGGCAGACGGCGGCCCGCCGCGCCGCGGAACGCCGGCCGTACACCGCCGGGGAGAAGGACGTCGAGCCGGCCGACGCACTGCGGTACACCCTCAAGTACGTGCTCGGCATGTGCATGCTCGCGATCGGTGTCGTGCTGATCTCCGACCTGCACCTGCACTTCTTCACCAGGCCCAACGTGCAGCGCCCGACGCTGCCCGTGGTCAAGCCCCCGCTGAGGTCGTCGGGGCCGGGAGGCGGCGGCTTCGGCTTCCACATTCCGCTCGGCCCCATACTCTACGGGCTGCTCGTCGTCGCCCTCGTCGCGGCGGTCGCCATCAGCATCTGGTGGTCGACACGGCTGCGCCGGCCGGCCGCGCCGCTGGTCATCGCGGACGTGAGCACCGAGGAACTGCGCGAGGCGGTGGCCGAGGGCCGGGCCGCGCTGACCGGGATCGACGACGCCAGGGCCGCGATCATCGCCTGCTACGTGGCGATGGAACGCAGCCTCGCAGAACGCGGGACCGCGCGCGCCGCGGCCGACACGCCCGACGAGCTGCTTGCCCGCGCGGTCGCCTCCGGCGTCGTCCGCGGCGGCGCGGCCGGCCGCCTCACCGCCCTGTTCTACGAGGCCCGCTTTTCCACGCACCCGCTCGGCAGCGGCCAGCGCGATGCGGCGAGCGCCGCGCTTGACGAGCTCGCCGTGGAGCTGGCGGCGCGGGCCAGCAGGGCCAGACCGGAGGGCGCCGGGCCGGAGGGCGCCGGGCCGGAGGGCGCCGGGCCGGAGGCGGCCGTGCCGGAGGACACCGCGCAGGCTAGCACCGGGCAGCGGCCGAGGCCGGGAGGCGGCTGGGTATGAGCAGCACGGGCACAAGGCCCACGGCTCCGCCCGGCGGCCGCTGGCGGGCGGCGGTCCCCGAGCTGGTCGTCGCCGCCATCACGGTCGTCGCCGCTACCCTGGCCGCCGCCGCCGTGTCGGGCTGGCCGGGCGCCGTCACGGTCGCCCTCGCGACCGCCGTCATCTCCCTGCTCGTGCTGCGCGCGCTCATCCCGAGGTCGGCCGCCCAGGCCCTGCGCCGCAAGCGGGCCACGCAGCGCGCGCGGCAGATCCACGGCTACGCGCAGCGCAGGTTCGTGGTGGTCACCAGCCTGTCAAGCCGCGCGATGTACGAGTCTGACCTGCGTCCGGCCCTTGAGCACGTGCTCGCCGCCCGGCTGGCGGAACGGCACGCGGTCAACCTGTACACCGAGCCGGAGAAGGCAAGGCAGGCGTTCTGCCGCACCCGGGCCGACGCCTCCCTGTGGTCCTGGATCGACCCGGCGCAGGCCCTCGACGCGGACGCGCGCGCGAGGCAGAAGCACGGGATCTCCCGCCGGGCCCTCACCCGGCTGATCACCCGATTGGAGCAGCTGTGACACCCCAAGAGACCGCGCGGAAAGCGAAGGCCGTCCTTGACGAGCTGGAGGCGGCGGTCGTCGGCCGAAGGCGCAGCCTTGAGCTGGTCCTCATCGGCATCCTGGCCGGCGGCCACGTCCTGCTCGAGGACCTGCCCGGCCTTGGCAAGACGCTCATCGCCAGGTCGTTCGCCCAGGTTCTCGGGCTTGACTTCGCGCGCATCCAGTTCACGCCCGACCTGCTGCCGAGCGACGTGACAGGCGCGCCGCTGTACGACCAGCGCAACGCCGAGATGGTGTTCCGCCCAGGCCCGGTCTTCACCCAGTTGCTGCTCGCCGACGAAATCAACCGCACGCCGCCCAAGACGCAGGCCGCACTCCTTGAGGCCATGGGCGAGGGGCAGGTCAGCGTGGACGGCGAGTCACGCAGGCTGCCGCAGCCGTTCATCGTGCTCGCGACCGACAACCCGATCGAGTACGAGGGCACCTACGAGCTCCCCGAGGCGCAGCTCGACCGCTTCCTGATGCGGCTGCGCCTCGGCTACCTGACCGCAGGCGACGAGACGGACATGCTGCGCAGGCGGGTGGACCGCGCCACCGAGTACGTCTCGCTTGCCCCGGTCACCGACGCCCAGGGCCTGCTCGCCATGCGTGAGTCGCTTGAGCGCATCGAGGTCAGCGATGACCTGCTCGACTACGTGATCGCGATCGTCACCGCGACACGCAAGGACCCGCAGATCCAGGTCGGCGCCTCGCCGCGGGGCGGCCTCGCCCTGGTCCAGCTGGCCCGCGGGCAGGCCCTGCTGCACGAGCGCGACTACGTGGTTCCCGACGACATCAAGCAGGTGGCGGTCCCGGCCCTGGCGCACCGGATCACCCTCCGCCCCGAGCTGTGGGTCCGCCAGGTCTCCGCGGACGACGTGGTATCCCGCCTGCTCGCGGGCGTGCCCACGCCGCGGACCGACCCGCGCGCCGCGCCCGGTGCCGTCGCCCCTGGCGCGGTCACCACCGCCGCCCGCCAGGTCACCGGCTAAGTCCGCCATGATCATCCCGAACGGAGGCGGCATCCCCCGTCCCTCCAGCGATTCCTCCGCCGCGGCGCAGGCGCGGCCGGCGGCCGCGTGATGTCCGGCCCCGGCATGCCGCCGGCCGCCGACCTTGGCGCGTCGTCCCAGGTGAGGGCGGAGGAGGTGGCCGTCAGCTGGCGGCCGTCGCGGCACGCAAGGCGGCTGCTGACCCTCGCCGCGGCCGCTCTGCTGCTCGCGGTGCTCACCAGGAACGCCGCCCTGGCGGGCGTGGCAGGCCCGCCGCTGCTGCTGCTCGGCATGGCCAGGGCGGGAGCGGGCCGGGGGAGCAGCCGTGGCCCCGGCCGGCCGGACCGGGTGAGCGTGCGCATCGGCCTGACGGCGACCCGCGTCTACGAAGGGGAGCCCGCGGCGGTCGACGTGACGGTGGCCGACGTGACGGCGCGCGACGGGGCGGTTCCTGGCGCCGCGGGCCTGGCCACCGCCGCGGCGCCCGCTGGCGTGGCGGGGCAGGCCGTTCCTGGCGAGCGACTTGACGCCAGGCACGGCGCCCGGTGGGCGCTCGAGCCTGGCAGGGGCATCGAGCCGGGCAGCGCCACCGCCGTGAACGGCCCGGCGGCACGGTTCACCTTCGAGGCTTCCCGCTGGGGCAAGCGCGCGCTCGGCACGGTCACCCTGACGCTGCATGACCGCTGGCGGCTGGCAGAAGGCCGGGTCACCTTCACCCTCCCGTCCGTGGACTGCTACCCGTCCCCGGCCGTGCAGCGCACCAGGGTCGTGCTGAGCAAGCTGCCGAACCGCCTCGGCGAGCACCGCGCACGGGTCCCGGGGGACGGGACCGAGTTCGCCGGCGTCCGCGAGTTCGTGCCAGGCGACCGGCAGCGCGCGATCAACTGGCCGGCGTCCACCCGGCTCGGCCGTCTTCAGGTCAACACGTTCGCCGCCGAGCGCTCACAGGACGTGGTGCTGCTCGTGGACGCGACCTCGGACGTCGGCAAGCCCGGCGAGTCCGCACTTGACCTGGGGCTGCGCGGCGCGGCAGGGGCGGCACGCGCGTACCTGGACGCCCGTGACCGGGTCGGCGTGATCACCTATCAGTGGGGCGGCGCGCACTGGCTCGCGCCCTCGCTCGGCCGCCGCCAGGTCTACAAGATCATCGACGTCCTGCTCACCTCCGACACCGGCTACGCGCGCGGCGCGGTGTTCAGCCGCCTGCCGCGCGCCGCGCTGCCGCCAGGCTGCCTGGTGGTCGCGTTCTCCCCGCTGCTCGACGGCCGCTTCGTCGAGGCACTGCGGGACATGCGCGAGCGCGGCGTCGCCCTGATCGTGGTGGACGTGCTTAACGCGGACCCGCCGGCCCGCCGCCTGTTCGCCGACGTCGCCGCCAAACGGATCTGGCGCATGGAGCAGGACGCCATCCGCTTCTCGCTCCGCGAGCTCGGCGTCCCCGTCATCCCCTGGGACGGGGTGACCGCGCTCGACCTGCCACTCGCCCCCTACACCCGTCGCCCCCTGGTGACCCGCCGATGAAGGGAGGCGGAAGATGACCGAAGAGCACAAGCCGCCCGTCGGGGCCGCCGGCACCGCGCCGGCTGCCAGGGCCGCCGGCACCGCGCCGGCTGCCAGGGCCGCCGGCACCGCGCCGGCTGCCAGGGCCGCCGCGCCGCGGGCCGGCGTCGCCTCGGCGGTCGGCAGCCGGCTGGCCGCGCTGCTGCTCGGCGCGGCCTGCATCGCCTGGACCGCGACCCCGGTGCTGCACGGCGGCCTTGCCAAGACCGCGCTGACCGTCGCGATCGTCGCGGTGACGGCCGGCGCGCTGCGGCTGGCCACCGTGGACATCCCGCAACCGGAGGACGCCTTCTTCCTGCCCGGCTACCTGCAGGCCTGGCTGATGTTCCTGGCGCTGCTGCGCACGCTCGCCTGGGAGGAGACGGCCGCGGTCGCGCTGCTGTGGCTGGAGGTACAGCACACGCCCCCGCCATGGCACACCGCGGCCCTCGGCGCCGGCCTGCTTGCCTACCTGCTGACCACGCACATCGCCGAGTCGGGCGCGGACGCGGGGCCGCTGCTCCGCCGCCAGGGACGGGTCCTCGCCGCGGGCGCCTGCCTGCTCGCCCTGGGCGCCGGCTTCGCCGTGATCCCCGCCTCGGCACCCGGCGCCGGCTCCGCGATCCTCCGCGTACTCGCGGCGGCCGCGGTCATCGCGGCCGCCGCCCTGGTCCTGCCCGGCTGAGACCCTGCTGAAAGTTCGCCGTCCGCGGGCGGCAACCTTCCTGGACCCCGAGCATCTGTAAAGTGCGTGGACCCTCCCACGGAAGCGCGGCGGGCGGACCGTGCGGTGATGATAGTGGACATTTGGGTACATCCCGCTGTACCCAAATGTCCACTATCTTTGACCGTCCGACCGCTGCCGCGCTCCGCTACCGCGCAGGCTCCGCTACCGCGCAGGCTCCGCTACCGCGCAGGCTCCGCTACCGCGCAGGCTCCGCTACCGCGCTGGCTCCGCTACCGCG
>Ga0335078_10003793_pt1 | contig 22480 bp, 22 predicted proteins | sample Lox_Sample_32_FD_206711 | JGI IMG/M metagenome (GOLD analysis project Ga0335078, IMG submission 206711) | Soil microbial communities from Loxahatchee National Wildlife Refuge, Florida, United States - Lox_Sample_3.2 | ecosystem: Environmental > Terrestrial > Soil > Wetlands | place: USA... | reverse complement strand
ACGGGCCCGCCCGCGCCCGCGGAATCGCGTCATCCCGTACCGGGAACGTAATCTGGGAGGATACTGCGAGACCTGAGGTGACAGCGTGCGAGACATCCTGGACCCGATCTTCAAATGGTGGGATACCGGGTCGGCCTTCGGCCTGGCCACCGTGGTGCGGACGTTCAGCAGCGCGCCGCGGGAGCCGGGGGCAGCGATGGCGGTCTCGGCCGACGGCGAGGCCGTGGGCAGCGTCTCGGGGGGCTGCGTCGAGGGCGCCGTGTATGAGCTGTCCGGCGAGGTCCGGGCCAGCGGCCAGGCGGTGCTGCAGACCTACGGTATCTCCGACGACGACGCCTTCGCGGTCGGCCTGACCTGCGGCGGCATCATCGACATCTTCGTCGAGCCGGTCAGCAAGGACACCTTTCCCGAGCTGGGTGACGTCGCGACGGCGGTGCGGGCCGGCGAGCCGGTCGCGGTGGCGACGGTCATCGAGGGGCCGGGCCGGGTCGGGGCGCGCCGGGTCATCTGGGGCACCCCCGGCGACCACGCGCCCGGATACGGCGCGGGGCCCGGTCATCGCCGTTCGTCCGGCACGCTCGGCTCCGGGGACCGCCTGGACCAGGCGGTCGACGATGACGCGCGCGGGATGCTGGCCCAGGGGCTGACCGGAGTCCGCCGGTACGGCCCGGACGGCGAGCGGCGGCGGGACGAGCTCTCGGTGTTCGTCCAGTCGTTCGCCCCGCCGCCGCGGATGCTGGTGTTCGGCGCGATCGACTTCGCCGCGGCCGTGGCCCGGGCGGGCAAGTTCCTCGGCTACCGGGTGACCGTCTGCGACGCCCGGCCGGTGTTCGCGACCCGGGCCCGGTTCCCCGACGCGGACGAGGTGGTGACCGACTGGCCGCACCGGTACCTGGCCGGGCAGAGCGTGGACCAGCGCACGGTGATCTGCGTGCTCACCCACGACCCGAAGTTCGACGTGCCGCTGCTGGAGGTGGCGCTGCGCACCCCGGCCGGCTACATCGGGGCGATGGGCAGCAGGCGGACGCACGACGACCGGATCGCCCGGCTGCGCGAGGCCGGGCTGTCGGAGGAGGAACTGGCCCGGCTGCGCTCGCCGATCGGTCTCGATCTCGGGGCGCGGACGCCCGAGGAGACCGCGGTGGCGATTGCCGCGGAGCTGATCCAGCTGCGCTGGGGTGGCTCCGGGCAACCGCTCACCTCGACCTCGGGCCGGATTCACCACGGCTGAACCCGGCCGGCTTCCTCACCCCGGCGCGGGATGAAGATCATTCCTCGGGGCTCCAGGCCGGGCCCGGTCACCGGCACCCGGCTGATACGGCCGGTCCAGGAGTTCAGCGAGCCCAGGTAGTTGGCCGGGAAGCCGGGCGCCGTACCCTGGCAGGCGTGCAGCCCGCAGCGTCAGCCGCCGTGGCCGGGATCCTGCTTGCCGCCGGGGAGGGCCGCAGGCTCGGGCAGCCGAAGGCGCTGGTCGAGATCGGCGGGGAGCCGCTCGCCCGGCGCGGCGTGGCGCTGCTGCGCGCCGGCGGGGCGGCGCCGGTCGTGGTGGTCACCGGCGCGGTCGCCGTCGACCTGCCCGGAGTGCTGGCCGTGCACAACCCGCACTGGCGCAGCGGCATGGGCTCGTCGCTCGCGGCCGGGCTGGCCACGGTGCCGGACGGCTGCGCCGCGGCCGTGATCGCGCTCGTGGACCAGCCGCTGATCGGGCCAGAGGCGGTGCGCCGCCTGATCGCGGCGCACGCGGCCGGCGCGAGCGTCGCGGTGGCCGCCTACCAGGGCGCACCCCGCAACCCGGTGCTGCTCGCCCGCGAGCACTGGGCCGACGTGATCGCCATGGCCACCGGGGACGCCGGGGCCCGGCCGTTCCTGCGCGCCCGCCCGGACCTGGTCACGCTGGTGGAGTGCGGCGACACCGGCACTCCCGACGACCTGGACACCCGCGCCGACCTGGACCGGCTGGCCGGGCTGGTCCGCCCGCGCGGGGACGCTCCCGGTCAGGGCTGACGCACGCAGACACCCCACTCGTGCGTGATGCTGTCGCCCGGGTGCAGGATCAGCAGGTCGGTGCCGGTGACGAAGCTGTTCGGCGGGCAGGTCATCGGCTCGACTGCGATCGCCCGCCGGCGGTGCGCCGGGTCTAGCGTGTCGCCGGTGAATACTTGCAGCCAGCGGTGCCCCTGGCCGGCCCAGAACGCTATCCGCGCGTCCGCGCCGGTGAGCTCGGCCCAGGCCCGGCCGTCCGGGCCGGGGGTCAGCCCGGTGAACGCGTGATCGAGCCGGGCGCCCGCCAGCGAGCGGGCCTGGCGGAAGTCGTACGGCGTCCCGGCGACGTCCTCCGGCTGGCCCTGCGGGATGCCCCGGTCGTCGGCCCGCTGCCAGCTGGTCGCGGGCAGCAGGAGCTCGCACTCGTCGATCACGGCCGCCCCGGTGGTCAGGTACGGGTGGGAGCCGGTGCCGTAGGGCGCCGGCCGGCTGCCCGCGTTGCCCGCGGTGACGCTGACCTGCAGCCCCCCGTCGGCGCTCAGCCGGTACTCGGCGCTCAGCTCCAGGCAGAACGGGTACCCGGGCCGGCCGTACAGCATGTGCCGCAGCCGCACCGCGTCGGCCGCATGGCCCGCCTCCTGCCAGCCCGCCCAGCGGGTCAGGCCGTGAATCGCGTTCCCGTGCGCTGGCTCGCTCAGGTCCAGCTGGTAGCTGGTGCCGTCCATGGCGTAACGGCCGCCGTCGATGCGGTTGGGCCACGGAGCGAGCAGCTGGCCCGCCGCTCCGGGCGGGAGCTCGTCGGGACCGTACTCGGCGATCACGGGCCGGTCACGATGCCGGAATTCGCGCAGGCCCGCGCCGAGTTCGGTGACGGTCGCGGAGTAATCACCCGCCGAGATCAGGAACTGGGCTCCGGTGAGCGGGGTCGAGGTCAGCTCGGTCATGCCGACCATCTTGCTGGCCCGGCGGGCGGCGCGGGGCGCCGACCCGGGGATTTGAAACGCCGGCGGGGCTGCTTGGGGAGCGGGGGACCTTCAGCCCCGCCGGCAGTTGCACGATAGCCGCACCGGCGGCGCATGCGGGCGAAATTCGCCAACACCACAGGTAGTTCTGTGGTTGGCGGGACCGGCCCGGCCGGTCCCCGCGACCGCGACCCGGCCGGGCACGACGGCGCTGACCAGGAACGTCAGCCCCGCGGGGCCAGCCGGCCGGTGCGGACCGCCTCGGCGGCCAGGACGCCGAACAGGTAGAAGTAGGCGGACTCCTCGTCGTCGAAGATGCGCACCTCGTGCCGGGCCCCGGCGGCGGCGTTGAAGACCTCGAACCCGTCCGGGGTCTGGATCAGGCACATGGCGCCGTCCACCTCCTCGCCCACCGCGTAGGCGGATGGGGGTATCGCGGCGAGGCCCGCGAGCTCGGAGAAGATCCGCTGCGTGGCCGCGCGCCTCGTCGCGGACCGCCGCCGGCGGGAGCCGCGCGAGTCGCGCGGCGGCGTCGGCTCGGGCCGTGGCCCGGAGCCGGATCGTGGTCCGGGGGCGGGCGGTGGCCCGGTGGCCGGCCCGGCCTCCGGAGGCGGCGGCTGCAGCACGCGGGCCGCCGCGGCCCGCCGGGCGGCCGCCTCCAGGGGCAGCGCCGGCTCCCTGGTCGGCGGGATCACCGCGAGATCGGGCGTGGCGGTGCCGGACGCCGGAGCCTGCGGCCCGGTGTCATGGGCCCCCGAGGTGCCGGGGACCGCCGCGTGCGGGCCGGTGCTGCCGGGCCGGGTGGCGGCCGGCGCGGCCGGGCCGGGCCCGGCGTGCGGGCCGGTGAGGCTGGCCGCGGCATGCGGGCCGGTGAGGCTGGGCCGGGCGGCGTGCGGCCCGGTGAGGTTGGGGACGGGGAGCGGCCCGGTGGTGCCCGGCCGGGTAGCGGGCGGCTCGGGGGCCCGCGGGGCGGGCGCGGACCCGTAGTCGGCCAGCGGGGCCGCGGCGTACTGCGCGGCCGCGGCGGCGGCCGGGCCCGAGTCCGGCGCGGCGCCAGCGGGCAGGTGCGGGTAGTCGACGCGCTCCTCGACGATCTCGCTCACCTCGTCGCGCGGCGTGATCAGCTCGAACACGCCGCGGTCGACCTCCCAGTACCCGAGCCGTTCCGCCTGGAACGCGTCGTGGCCCAGGTACGCGATGTGCAGCCGGTCACCGAGATCGTCGAGCACGATGCAGCGGCCGCCGCGGAACGTGCCCATCGGCCGGGACTCCCAGAGCGCCTGCACGTCGCGGACCCGCAGCGGCTTGCGCCAGTGGCCGGTGGCCGGCTCGAAGCCAAGCTCCTCCGGCGGCGGGCACGCGGCGAACAGCACCACGTCCTGATCGGTGGGGCCGATGCCCGCCTCGTAGGGGACACCGCGGTAGGTCGCCATCAGCCGGTAGCGCATGCTCAGACCGTCCCCACCGGGCGCAGCCATACCTGGCCGTCGTACCGGGCGATGAACTGCTCCCCGCCGGCGGAGATCCGGTATATCTCCGCGCCCACCGGGACCGGCACCGGATCGAGGTAGAACTCGGCGACCATATGCCCGCGGGACGAGGTGTACCCGGTGCCGGTGAACGGGGGCTTACCGGACCAGTCACCGCCCCGCTCGGCGGAGTACGGGACCTTGTACGACTCCGGGCCGACGGCGTTCCAGCGCAAGACGTACACCTCCGCGAGATCGGGCGCGAACTCCGAGCCGGCGTAGCCGAGGTCCAGCGCCTCGTAGTACTCGGCCGGGCCGGCGAACGAGCTGTCCTGCACCCGGTAGACGAACCCGGCGATGACCGCCCGGCGTCCGGTCAGGTACGGCTCGACGAGCCGGGGCGGGATCGCCTTCTGCATGAGCGTCCCCGGTTCGATCGCCACGGATGCCTGGTCAGCCTGCTGCACGCGTTCCCCTGTGGTTCGGACGTTGATGCAGTTCCATGAGAGTCTCACATCGCGAAATGCGTCCTCAACTGCTTCCGGGCGACCCGTTGCTCCCCGCCAGCTTGCGCCCGGCGGCAAGGCTACCTGCGCTGATCCGGGCCGGCGGCCCTACAGTGGGGCGCGTGTCCGTGCTAGGCGGTGGTGAGTCACCCTTCGCGGCGGACGACGGGTCCGCCGACCCGGCGGTCGCCGCCGCGCTGGCGGCGTTCGGCGCCGGCCTCGGCGGCGAGCACGCCGCGCTGACCACGCTGGCGGCCTCGCGCCTGCTGGTGCCGATCGTCGCCGTGGCCAGCGAGGGTGCCCAGGGCAGCCCGGGCCCCGGGCCCGGCCGGGCCGTCCGCGGCGATCATGGCGCCGAGATGTCCCTGCCCACGCTCATCGGCCGCGACGGCCGGCCCGCCATTCCCGCGTTCACCGGCACCGGCGAGCTGGCCCGGTGGGATCCGCAGGCCCGCCCGGTCCCCGTGCTCGCCGGGCAGGTGTGGCGCGCGGCCGTCGACGGCTCGTACGCGGTGGTCGTGGACATCGCCGGGCCGGTGCCGCTCGCGGTCGACGGGGCGCGCCTGGCCGCGCTGGCGGCCGGCCAGCCGGTTCCGCTGCCGCACCAGGACCCCGACGTGCTGGCCGCGGTGGCGGCGGCCGCGGCGGGCCAGCCGGCCATCGCGGGCCTGACCGTCGTGGCCGGCGATGGCCCGGGGGCGGGCGGCTCGCCCGGCGGCGTCCCGGCCGCGGGCGGGGCCGGCAGTGACCTGCGGATCGAGCTGACCCTGGCGCCCGGCTGCGCCATGGCGGCCGGGGACGAGGCGGCCCGGCGGCTGGGGCGTGCGCTGATGGACCAGCTTGGCTGGCGGCTGCGCCGCGGCATCGCGATCACCGTGACGCGGCCGGCCGGTCACTCCGGGTCCTGACCCATGGCAGGATCGGCAGCATGCTGCACTGGCTGACCGCGGGCGAGTCGCACGGGCGCGCGCTCGTGGCCATCTGCGAGGGCATCCCCGCGGGCGTCGAGGTGACCACCGCGGACATCGCTGCCGCCCTGGCCCGCCGGCGGGCCGGGTACGGGCGCGGCGCGCGGATGAAGTTCGAGCAGGACGACGCCGAGATCACCGGCGGCGTGCGGCATGGTGTCACGCTCGGCGGCCCGGTCGCGATCCGCGTGGGCAACACCGAGTGGCCCAAGTGGGAGACCGTGATGTCGCCCGACCCGGTCGCCGCCGGCGACCTGGCCGGCCAGGCCCGGGGTGCCCCGCTGACCAGGCCCCGCCCGGGCCACGCGGACCTGGCGGGCATGCAGAAGTACGGGTACGACGACGCCCGGCCGGTGCTGGAGCGGGCCAGCGCCCGCGAGACGGCGGCCCGGGTGGCGCTGGGCGAGGTGGCCCGCCGGTACCTCAGCCAGGCGTACGGCATCCAGGTCGTCAGCCACGTGGTGTCGATCGGCCCGGTGTGCGCGCCCCAGGGCGTGCTGCCCGGCCCGCGGGACGGCCCCCTGACCGACGCGGACCCGGTACGCTGCCTGGACCCGGCCGCGAGCGCGGCCATGCAGGAGGAGATCGACCGGGCCCGCCAGGACGGCGACACCCTGGGCGGGGTGATCGAGGTTGCCGTCCACGGCGTGCCGCCCGGCCTGGGCAGCCACGTGCACTGGGACCGCAGGCTCGACGGCCGGCTGGCCGGGGCGATGATGAGCATCCACGCGATCAAGGGGGTCGAGATCGGGGACGGCTTCACCACCGCGCGGCGGCGCGGCTCGGCGGCGCATGACGAGATCGACGCGGCCAGCGGCGCGATCCGCAGGCGGACCAACCGGGCGGGCGGGATCGAGGGCGGGATGAGCACCGGTGAGGTGATCCGGGTGCGGGCCGCGATGAAGCCGATCTCCACGGTGCCCCGGGCCCTGGACACGGTGGACGTGCGCTCCGGCGAGCCGGCCAAGGCCATCAACCAGCGCAGCGACGTCACCGCGGTGCCGGCCGCGGGCGTGGTGGCCGAGGCCATGGCCGCCCTGGTGCTCGCGGACGCCGCCATCGAGAAGTTCGGCGGCGACTCGGTGGCCGAGGCCCGCCGCAACCTGCGCGGCTACCTCGACTCGCTGGTGATCTCATGACCGGGCCCGGCGAGCCGGGCCCGGCGCCCGCGGCCATCCTGATCGGCCCGCCCGGCGCGGGGAAGTCGACGGTCGGCCCGCTGCTCGCCGCCCGCCTCGGGGTCAGGTTCCTCGACACCGACGCGAGGATCGAGGCGGTGGCCGGCAAGCCGGTCGGCGACATCTTCGTCGAGGACGGGGAGCCCGCCTTCCGCGCGCTAGAGCGCGAGGCGGTGGCCTGGGCGATCGCCGAACTCCGCGGCGGCGTGCTCGGCCTGGGCGGCGGCGCCGTGCTCGACCCCGGCACGCAGGCGCTGCTGACCGGGCAGCGGGTCGTCTACCTGGCGACCGGGTTCGCGGCCGCGGCGAAGCGGGTGGGCATGGACCGGCCGCGCCCGCTCCTGGTCGGCAACCCGCGGGCGCTGCTGAGGTCGCTGCTGGAGCAGCGGCTGCCGGTCTACGAGAAGCTGGCCTGGGTCACCGTCAGCACCGACGAGCGAACCCCCGAGGAGATCGCGGCCGACATCGCGGCCCAGCTCACCGGGTCGCCGCGGTGACCCTCACCCGCGTCGGCGTCGGCGGCGAGCACCCCTATCCGGTGGTGGTCGGCCCGGGCGCGGTGAGCGAGTTGCCGTCCCTGGTCGGCGCCGCCGCGCGCACGGTCGTGGTCATCCATCCGGCCGGCCTCGGCGAGGTCGCGGAGCCCGCCCTGCGGGCGCTGCGGCAGGCCGGCTATCTGGTCCACGCCGAGCCGATCCCGGACGGCGAGGCGGCCAAGGACATCGCGGTCGCCGCGGGCCTGTGGTCCCGGCTGGCCGCCCGGCGGGTCACCCGCAGCGACGCAATCGTCGGGCTGGGCGGCGGCTCCGCCACCGACCTGGCCGGGTTCACCGCCGCCTGCTGGCTCCGCGGCGTCCGGCTGGTGCTGGTGCCGACCACCCTGCTGGCCATCGTGGACGCCGCGGTGGGCGGGAAGACCGCGGTCAACCTCGCGGAGGGAAAGAACCTGGTCGGCGCGTTCTACCCGCCCGCCGGGGTGGCCGCCGACCTTGACCTGCTGGCGTCGTTGCCCCCGGCCGAGTACGTCAGCGGGCTGGCCGAGGTGATCAAGACCGGGTTCATCGCCGACCCGGCCATCCTGGACCTGATCGAGCGTGACCCGGAGCGGGCGGCCCGGCCGGGCGGCCCGCACGAACGCGAGCTCGTGGAGCGCGCGGTGCGGGTGAAGGCGGCGGTGGTGGCCGCTGACCTGCGCGAGGCGGGCCCGCGCGAGGTGCTCAACTACGGGCACACGCTCGGTCACGCGATCGAGCGGGCCGAGGGCTACCAGATCCGGCACGGCGCTGCCGTGGCGATCGGCATGGTGTACGCGGCCGCCGTGGCGCGGCAGGCCGGCCGGCTCGACGAGGCGACCCGGGCCCGGCACCGGGCCATCCTGGCGGCCGCCGGGCTGCCGACCGCCTACCGGGCCGGTGCCTGGCCCGAGCTGCGCGCGGCGATGGCGGTGGACAAGAAGTCCCGCGCGGCCCGGCTCCGCCTGGTGGTGCTGGACGGCCTGGCCCGGCCCGGCATCCTGGATGACCCGCCGGAGGACCTGCTGGAGCGGGCGTACGCGGAGGTGACCGGGTGATGCGGGACGTCCTGGTGCTGAACGGCCCGAACCTGGGCCGGCTCGGTTCGCGCGAGCCGGAGGTGTACGGCGCCGCCACGCTGGCCGACCTGGCCGAGGCATGCACGGCAGCCGGCCGCGAGCTCGGCCTGCGGGTCGAGGTCCGGCAGACCGACGACGAGGCCGAGCTGGTGCGCTGGGTGCACGAGGCAGCCGACGGCCGGATACCGCTGGTGCTCAATCCGGCTGCGTTCACCCACTACTCCTACGCGCTGCGCGACGCGCTGGCGATGCGCACGGCCCCGCTGGTCGAGGTGCACCTGACCAACCCGGCGGCCCGGGAGACCTTCCGGCATACCTCCGTCGTCGCCGGGGTGGCCGACGGCACCGTGGCCGGGTTCGGCCCCCTGTCGTACGAGCTCGCCCTGCGGGCCATCGCCGCGCTGGCCGCGGCCAGTTAGGCTGCAGCCATGCGCATCGGGATGTCACTGAACTACGCCGGCGGCTTCGCCGAGACCGTCACCGAGCTCGCCGACTACGAGAAGGCGGGCCTGGACATCGTGTTCGTGCCCGAGGCGTACAGCTATGACGCGGTGAGCCAGCTCGGGTACCTGGCCGCGAAAACCGAGCGGCTGCAGCTCGCCTCGGGCATCCTGCAGCTGTACTCGCGGACCCCCGCGCTGACCGCGATGACCGCCGCGGGCCTTGACTACGTCTCCGGCGGCCGGTTCGTGCTCGGCATCGGGGCCTCGGGCCCGCAGGTGATCGAGGGCTGGCACGGCGTTCCTTACGACGCGCCGATCGGCCGTACGCGCGAGATCATCGAGATCTGCCGCAAGGTGTGGCGGCGCGAGCGGCTGGTGTACGCCGGCCGGCACTATACGATCCCGCTGCCGCCGGACCAGGGCACCGGCCTGGGCAAGCCGCTGAAGCTGATCAACCACCCGGTCCGGGACCGGATCCCGATCTTCGTCGCGGCGCTCGGGCCCAAGAACGTGGAGATGGCGGCGGAGCTGGCCGAGGGGTGGCAGCCGATCTGGTACTACCCGGAGAAGGCGGCCTCGGTGTGGGGCGCGGCCCTGGCCGCGGGCCAGGCCAAGCGCGACCCGTCCCTCGGGCCGCTCCAGGTCGTGCCGGCGACGGCATCGCTGGCGATCGGCGAGGACGTCACCGGGCTGCGCGAGCTGGGCCGCCCGATGCAGGCGCTGTACATCGGCGGGATGGGCGCCAAGGGGCGCAACTTCTACAACGACCTGGTCGGCCGGTACGGCTACGAGGCCGAGGCCGAGGCCATCCAGGATGCCTACCTGGACGGCCGCAAGGACGAGGCCGCCGCGCTGGTGCCCGCCCCACTGCTGGAGGGGACCTCGCTGATCGGCCCGCGCTCGTACGTGGCGGAGCGGGTGGCCGCGTTCCGCGAATCCGGCGTGACCACGCTCAACGTGGCCCCGATGGCCAGCACGCACGCCGAGCGGGTTCGCCTGATCGAGCAGATCAAGGATCTGGCGGCCTGACGCGCTCCGCCCGCCCCTCCCGCTACGGCGGGCCCGCCCTGCCCCGGCCCCCAGCCGGGCCCCGCCCGCGGCCGGCCCCGGCCCCTGGGGTGATCCGGGGCAGAGCCGTAAAGTCGTGCTTATGCCGCAGATACATGCCGACCGCCGCGCCCGCGCCCAAGCCAAGATCGCCGCGTTGCCCGCGGACGCCGCGCTGATCACCAGCCGGCCTAACGTCCGCTACCTGAGCGGCCTGGTCAGCTCGAACGCCGCGCTGCTGCTGCCCGCGGACGGTCCTTGTGTACTGGCCACCGACTCCCGGTACGAAGACGCGGCCCGGCGCGACTGCCCGGACCTGGAACTGCTCAGCGAACGCTTCATCGAGCCTGCGCTGGCCCTCCTGGCCGCCGCCCGCGGCCTCCGGGTGCTGGCCTTCGAGGCCCAGGAGATGACCGTGGAGCGTCACGATGAGCTAGCCGCGCTCGAGGACGCGCCCGGGCTGGTGCCGTCCGGGCGGATCATCGAGGATCTGCGGATGGTCAAGGACGACGCCGAGATCGCCTTGCTCGCCCGGGCCTGCGCGATCACCGGCGAGGCGCTGGCGGCCGTCCTGCCCGCCCTGCGGCCGGGCCAGACCGAGCGCGAGTTCGCGATCCTGCTGGAACGGGCCATGATCGACCACGGGGCCGAGGCGCTGGCCTTCGACTCCATCGTGGCCAGCGGGCCGAACGGCGCCATCCCGCACCACCGGCCCGGCGACCGCCCGTTCGCCGCCGGCGACCTGATCACGATCGACTGCGGTGCCAGGTACGGCGGGTACCACGCGGACATGACCCGTACCGTGGCGCTCGGCGAGCCCGCCGACTGGCAGCGCGAGATCTATGTGCTCGTGGCCACGGCGCAGCGCGCGGGCGTGGACGCCGCCACCGTGGGCACGGATGTCTCCGCCGTTGACGCGGCCGCCCGCGACCTGATCGAAGCCGCTGGCCACGGTGGCCACTTCCGGCACGGGCTGGGCCACGGCGTGGGCCTGGAGGTCCACGAGGCACCGACCATCGGGTACGCCAGGACCGGTACACTCGTAGACCGGGTTCCCGTTACCGTCGAACCCGGGATCTACCTGCCCGGCAGGGGCGGCGTCAGAATCGAGGACACTCTCGTGGTGCGCGACGCCGGGGCGGCGGGATCACCCGACATGCTCACCACGACGACCAGGGAGCTTCTCGTCCTCTAACCAGGCGAGCCGGGTCCCGCAGGCACGCAGGAGACACGACGCAGTGGCCACCACGAACGACCTCAAGAACGGCATGACGCTCAACATCGACGGCCAGCTCTGGAACATCGTGGAGTTCCAGCACGTCAAGCCCGGCAAGGGCGGGGCGTTCGTGCGCACCAAGCTGAAGAACGTGATGTCCGGCAAGGTCGTCGACCGGACCTTCAACGCCGGCGTGCGGGTCGAGCAGGCCAGCGTCGACCGGCGCGAGATGCAGTACCTGTACCGCGAGGGCGACGATTTCGTGTTCATGGACACGCAGACCTACGACCAGCCGCACATTCCGGCCGAGACCGTCGGCGATGTCGCCAATTACCTGCTCGAGGAGCAGAACGCCACCGTGGCCTTCAACGAGGGCGTCCCGCTGTACGTCGAGCTGCCCGCCGCGGTGGAGCTGACCGTCAGCCAGACCGACCCCGGCCTGCAGGGCGACCGGTCGACCGGCGGGACCAAGCCGGCCACGCTGGAGACCGGCGCGCAGATCCAGGTCCCGCTGTTCATCACCACCGGCGAGAAGATCAAGGTGGACACGCGCACCGGCGCCTACCTCGGCCGGGCGTGACCGGCGGCATGAGGTCATCCGCTTCCCCTGGGGGCGGCGATGCCAGCACGCAGTAAGGCCCGCAAGCGGGCGCTCGACATCCTCTTCGAGGCCGAGATCCGGGGCGAGCCTGTCCTCGACGTGCTCGCCGAGCGGTCCGCCGCGGGCCGCGAGCCCGCCGCGGACAGCCCGCCCGTCTCCGGCTACGCCGCGGAGCTCGTACGGGGCGTGCAGGCCCACCAGGAGGCCATCGACGCGCTGCTGGCCCGCTACTCGCGGGGCTGGGCCTTGGACCGGATGCCGGCGGTGGACCGGAACATCCTGCGGATCGGCGCCTACGAGCTGCTCTGGGGGGCCGGCGTGCCGGACGGGGTCGCGATCAGCGAGGCCGTGCTGCTGGCCCGCGACCTGTCCACGGACGGATCGCCAGCTTTCGTCAACGGCCTGCTCGCCCGCCTGCTGGAGCTGCGGCCTGGCCTGGAACTGGAGCCCACCGCCGACCAGTGAGGACCAAGGGCCTGCCCGGCTGGGACCGTCGTACCTGGTCGGCCGCTTGTGACGGTCGTTGGCTGGAGTGACGACCGACAGTCACAGGTGGGAAGTGCCGACATGGAACAGCTATCGACTGCCACGCTGGCCCCGCCCCGGGATGCGCGGCAGATGGAAGCCAGGTTCGTAGCGGGGGAGTCGTACGAGGTGACGGTGCGCGGGCATCGGGTCTTCGTGGATCAGCCGCCCGACGCAGGCGGGCACGACAGCGCCCCTACCCCGGTTGAGCTCTTCGTCGGTTCCCTGGTCACCTGCGTGGCCTTCTACGCCGGGCGCTACCTCACCCGGCATGGTTACAGTCGGGACGGCCTGGTCGTGACCGCGGGCTACGAGATGGCGGCCGACCGCCCGGCCCGGGTCAGCAGCATCCGCGTCGGCGTGCGCCCGCCGGACGACCTGCCCGCCGAGCGGTGGCCGGCGCTGCGCGCCGTGGCCAGGCACTGCACGGTGCACAACAGCCTGGCCGTCCCCCCGGCCATCTCCGTCGACCTGGCCTGAGCCCGGCCGGAGGCGTGCCCGGAACGCGGCGGCCGGGACGGCCGGCTGTCGGCGCCCGGCGCTACATTGGCTCCGGGAGCGGCATGAGGAGGCACCGGTGGCGCGCGGACATGCCGGGGGCGACGTCGGCGGGACGGTCCCGGACGACACGGGCTGTCACATCCTGCATGCCGACATGGACGCGTTCTACGCCAGCGTGGAGATCAGGGACCGGCCCGGCCTGAAGGGCCGGCCGGTCATCGTGGGCAGCCGGAGCAGCCGCAGCGTCGTGCTGTCGGCGTCCTATGAGGCGCGCGCCTTCGGCGTCCGATCGGCGATGCCGATGACCCGGGCCGCGAGGCTGTGCCCGCGAGCCGTGGTCATCCCGCCGCGGCACCGCCTGTACGCCGCGGTGTCCCGGGAGGTCATGGCGGTCTTCCGGTCGATCACCCCCGAGGTCGAGCCGCTGGCGCTCGATGAGGCGTTCCTGGACGTCTCCGGCGCGCTGCGCCGGCTCGGGCGCTCGCCGGCGCAGATCGGCCAGCTGATCCGGGCCCAGATCAGCGAACAGCAGGACATCACCTGCTCGGTCGGCGTCGCGACCAGCAAGTTCGTCGCCAAGCTGGCCTCGGTGCGCAGCAAGCCGGACGGCCTGCTGGTGATCCCGGCCGACGGCGTCCTGGACTTCCTGCATCCGCTGCCGGTCTCGGCGCTGTGGGGAGTGGGCAGGCAGACCGGCCAGGTCCTGGCCCGGCTCGGGCTGCGCACGGTCGCGGACATCGCGCAGACCCCGCTGGCCAGCCTGGAGCGGGAACTCGGGCCCGCCGCCGCCGCGCACCTGTCGGCGCTGGCCGCGGGGCGTGACGAGCGCCGGGTCGTGCCCGGCGTCCAGGAGAAGAGCATCGGCGCCGAGGAGACCTTCGCCGCCGATGTCTGCGACCCCGAGGTCATCCGGCGCGAGCTACTCCGGCTGTCCGGCCGCACCGCCCGCGGCCTGCGCGCCGCGGGGTGCTCGGCCCGGACCGTGGTGGTGAAGCTCCGGCTGGCCAGCTTCAAGACGATCACGCGGTCACGGACGCTGCCCGAGCCGACCGACGTGGCCCAGCAGATCTACACGGTCGCCTGCGAGCTGTACGCGGCGGCCGGGCTCGACGCCAGGGCCCGGCTGCGGCTGGTCGGCGTGCGGGCCAGCGGCCTGGTGCCAGCGGCGGCCGCGGCCGCGCAGCTGGCGTTCGACGACCGGCCGGTCTCCTGGCGGGAGGCAGAGCGGGCGGTGGACCGGATCGCCGGGCGGTTCGGCACCGATGCCGTGCGGCCGGCCGTCCTGGTCGACAGCGACCGGGCCGGCCCATGACCGGGTCCGCCGGGCTCGCCGGGCCGCGAGCGGCACGCCCGGCGCTGTCCCGCGGTGGCAGCCGCGTCCATGGCTTGTGCTCAGCGATTTGCCCGCGGACGTCCCGGTCTGACGGTGGATTTGATCCGGTATGCCGGTGCCTTCCGGCAGCGGCTGTTCGACTCGTCAGACAGGCCCGTTCCTTCAGGCCTGACGTACCCTTCCGCAGGACGCGCCGGCGCTCGTATTCTGGAGGTAAGCCAGGCCGTGAGGAGAAGCTCAGCCAGCCTTATCCCGCGCGCAAGTTCATGGGAGGCACCGTGCCGCTCTCGGAGCACGAGCAGCGCCAGCTCGAGCAGATTGAGCAGGCGCTCTACGCCGATTATCCGCGGTTCGCCAACGCCGTGCGCGCCAGCGATCCGCGCGTGCACTACAAGCGCCGGGTCGTCGAGGCGGCATTGGGGTTCCTGCTGGGCGTGGGAATGCTGGTGGCCGGCGTGGTGACCAAGTACATCTGGATCGGCGTGGCTGGCTTCGTGGTCATGCTCGCGTGCAGCATGTGGGCGCTCAGCAGCTACCGGCACATGACCGGGGCCGCCGGCCGGGGAATGGCCAAGCCGGCCGGGCCGACGGGCCGGGCCGGCCGGCGGGCTCGCCGCTCAGCGGCGGGCACCGGGATGATGGAGCGGCTGGAGGAGCGCTGGCGCCGCCGGCAGGAGCGCGACCGCTGAGCATCTTCGCTCCGCGCCGGCCGTCACGAGCTTCGGGGCGGCGGGCTACTCCTGCTGCCGGACCCGGCCGCTGAGCGTCCCGTTGCCGAACCCGCGGCCGCGGAACCTCTGCCCGGCGGCGTCCATCCACCCGAACACGTCAAGCGCGTGCTGCAGCCCGGACCGGAGCGGGCCGAGCGTCGATGCCGGCAGCAGGCGCGCCCGCCAGCGTTCCGCCCAGCCCGCCTGCTGGACCAGGGCCCGCCGCACCGTGGCGCAGTCCGCGCGCAGCGTCGGCACGGCCAGCGGGGTCGCCGCGTAGCGCGCGCGCTCCTCGGCCCGGACGATCCGGCCCAGGGCCTGGCTGGCCGCCGGATCGAGCGACAGCGCGGCGGTGACCCGGGCGGCGACGGCGCGGGGGGACTCGCTCGCCCGCACGGGCAGCCCGTAGTCGGCCAGATCGTCGCGAACCTCGCGCCAGATCGCATGGGCCAGCCTGGTGTCGCCGGAGGCCTGCAGCCGGCGGCGGCGGACCGCCCACCGGGCCAGCGGCATCGCGGCCGCGGCGGCCGCGATGACGATCAGGACGATCAGCAGGTACCAGGGGGACAGGCCGCGGCCGGGCGCGAGCCGCCGCCCCGCGCCGCCGGTGCCGCCCGCGCCGAGGTTCAGGTTGTGGATGTGGTCGAGGTTCCCGCGGCCGCCCCTGGCCCCGATCACCGCGCCCGGTAGCTGGGTGGGCACTGTCGCCGGGGTCGTCCCGTACCCGGGCGGCGCGCCGTAGTTCGGCACCGTCGCGGTTCCCTGCCCGGCCGCGCCGCCCGGAGTCGGCTCGAACCGGATCCAGCCGAGACCGGAAAGGTACAGCTCGGGCCAGGCGTGGGCGTCGGCGGTGGTGACCTTCCAGGTCCCCTTGCCCTGGGGGTTGCCCGCGGTGTAGCCGACGGCGATCCGTGACGGTATGTCGACCAGGCGGGCCAGCCCGGCCATGGCGAACGCGAACTGCTGGCAGTAGCCGCTGTGCGCGGAGTACAAGAACTCCTCGAGCCCCGCGATGCCGTCCGGCAGGTTCACGTCAACGTTGTAGCTGAACTTCCCGGAGAGGAAGTAGTCCTGCAGCGCCAGCGCCTTCTGGTACGGCGTGCGGGCATGGGCGCTGGCGACGATCTGCGCCGCGAGCCTGGCCAGCTCGTCGTGCGGGCCCTTGGGGAAGGTCAGGTAATTGCTGGTGATGTTCGCCGGGTAGGCGCCGCCGGCGTTCTCGTCCCGGGTGTCCGGGACCGCTTCCTTGCTGGTGGCGGTGTAGATCAGCCCGGACAGGTGCGGATCGGTCGAGTAGATCATCAGCGTGGCGTCGTCCTCGACCCAGCCCTCAGGAACGTTCAGCACGTCCGGCGCGTAGGGAACCGGGAGGAACCCGAGCCGGAAGTCGTAGCCGACGGTCTTCTGGCTCAGCGTGATATCGCTCTTCGTCTCGGTCTGCGGGGTGCCGGCCCCGACGCCCGGGGCCCGCCGGAGCTCCCCGCCGGTCACCTGCGTGCTCGGCCCCCCGAGCGGCATCAGCTTCCAGGTCTGGCTGGGCGGGTCGTAGTTCAGCACGTACACCTGCAGGTACTGCTGCCGCGGGTTGCGGGCGTCGGTCTGGTAGGTCAGGACGGTCTGCGTGGTCGCGCTCAGCAGCTGGTTCCGCATCTGCACCAGCGGGTTGGGCGGCGCGATCGCCGGCCCGCCCGGCCCGTTGCCGTCGGACGCGGCGTGCAGCAGGTCGTGCACGCTGATCCCGGGCACCAGCAGCGGGAAGGCCAGCGCGATGCAGGCGGCGGCCAGCCCGATGCGGCGGCCCGAGGCAGCCAGCGCCTTGGTGTCCGGGGCGTCCACCGCCTGGGCCGCGTCGACGGCCGAGCCATGCCAGACGGTCACCAGCCTGCCCCAGATGCGCAGGCGCTCCCGCCCGTCGGCCGCGAGCAGCGCCAGGTAGCCGATCATGGTGAGGCAGAACACCACGGTGGCGCCGACGCTGCCCTGCCTGGCGCTGGTGGTGATCCGGACGCAGTACAGCGCGAGCAGCGGCAGGCCCGCGATCGCCGGGCTGCGCAGCCGGACCGCGAGCAGATCGGTGGCCGCGGCCATCAGGCCGATGCCGGCCGCGGCCAGCAGGATGACGCCGGAACCGCTCGGCACCGGGGGCTGGTAGATCCGCTCGGCCAGGCCCTGGCTGACCAGCGAGGACAGCTGCGACAGTGAGCTGCGAGTGGGCACCACGACCGCGACCGACAACCGGGCGGCGAACACGGCGTTCAGGTAGATCAGCAGTGCCGAGCAGTAGATGATCGGGCAGGCCAGTGCCTGCAGCAGGCGCAGCCGCGGGCGGCTCGCCGCGGTGATCGCGACAACCAGCGCGCCGACGATCCTCAGCCCCCAGTCCGGGCTGAACAGCAGCGGGCATACCGCGATCAGCGCGAGCACCGACCCGGCCACGGCGGCCCGCAGTGTCGGCAGCCGGGTGATGATCCCGGCGATGGCGGCGGCGATGACCGCGCCGACCCCGGCCCAGAACCAGCCCGCGGTCTGGATCAGCGGGTACACCGACACCGACGCCAGGATCACGGCCGCGGCTGCGGTCACGGTGAGGCGCAGGTTCATACCGCGGCTCCCGGCCGCGCCGCGGCGGCGGGAACCGCCTGGACCCCGGTGAACGCGGCCAGCTGCTGCCACGCGACGGTGAGCGGCGTGCTCGCATCGACGCAGGTCACCCGCCAGCCCGCGGCCCGCAAGATCCCTGCCGCCTGGTCGGTCTCGGCGGCGCCGGAGCCTCCGCGGGTGCTATCGGAACCGCCGGGGGCGGTGCCGGCGCCGCGCCTGGCCTGGCCCGCGCCGTCGGCCGGGGCCCGCAGATCGGGTCCCGATCCGCTCCAGGTCGACACCGCGAGCAGCACGGCGATCGCCGGCCCCGCGTCGCGGCGGCTCGCCGCGAGCTGCCGGGCCTGGCCCGCGGACAGCCGGCCGGTCACCGCGACGATGAGCCCGCTCGTGCCGCGGATGGCGGCGAGCCCGGGGGTGATCTCGCGGCCGCGGGACTGCTTGATCACGGCGAGCGAGTTGAGCAGCACGTCCTCGAAGGCGCCCGACGCGCTGAGCGCCCCGGTGTCGGTGATCAGCTGACCGTCCAGGCCCTCGTGCGCCAGGTGCACGCCGATCGACGCGGCGGCGCTGACCGCGAACTCGAACGACGACGACGCCCCGGTGCCGGCGTGCGCGCCGCGCCTGGTGTCGAGCAGCAGCAGGACCCGGTTCCGCCACTGCTGTTCCTCGCGGCGCACCATGAGCTCGCCATAACGCGCCGTCGAGCGCCAGTGCACCCGGCGCAGCTCATCGCCGTCCCGGTAGGCGCGCGGCACCACGTCATCCTCGCCCGCGGCGGCGGCGGACCGGGCCCGGCCGTCTCCGTCACCCAGCCAGCTGCCCGCGACCACGGCCCGCGGCAGCGGGACCACCTTGGGCGTGACCATGAACGTGGTGCTGGTGGAGAACGACCGGCCCAGCTCGACCAGCCCGAACGCATCGGCGATCCGGATCTCCAGCGGCCCGACGACGAACTTGCCCCGCACATCGGAGCGCAGCGGGTAGGTCAGCACGCGCGACCCGCCGCGCTCGATCCCGTTCAGCACGTACCTGGGACGAGTGCCCAGCGCGTAGGGGACCGCGTCCTCGGCCAGCAGCAGCCCGGTCGGCAGCCGTGAGACGTTCTCCAGGTGTACCCGGACCAGGGCGCTCTGGCCCGCCGCGATCCGGGGCGGGGAGATGCTGCGGACGCAGCTGAGGCGGTAGCGGGCCCGGCCGGCGGCCAGTGCGGAGAACAGCGGCAGCACCAGGAGCAGCACCCCGACGCTGACCAGGTCACGCTCGTCGAGGAAGAGTCCGGCGAGGGCCGCGGCCGCCCCGGCGGCCAGGAACGAGGTGCCGCGCGTCGTGAACGCCGCCAGCCACGACCGCATGTCGGCCCTCCTTACACCGCGCCGCAGGCTTCCAATCTACGGCCAGCGGGCGCCTACCGGGCCGGCGGGAGCGGCAGTCTTTCCACGATCCTGGCCAGGACGTGCTCGGGTGGCTCGTGGCCGACCAGGGCCTCGGGCGTGGGCAGCAGCCGGTGCGCGAGCACCGGGCCGGCCAGCGCCTGCACGTCATCGGGGATCACGAAGTCCCGGCCGTCCAGGGCCGCGAAGGCGCGGCTGGCCCGCAGCAGGTGCAGGGTGGCCCGGGGCGAGGCGCCGAGCCTGAGCTCGGGAGATGACCGGGTGGCGTTCACCAGGCTGATGACGTACTGCCTGATCGCCTGGGCGACGTGCACCCCGCGCACCGCGGCGACGAGCTCGCGGATGTCGCTGCCGTGCGCCACCGGCTCGAGCTCGTCGAGCGGCGAGGACTGCCCGTGGGAGTCCAGCATGGCCAGCTCGGCGCCCGGGTCCGGGTACCCGATGGAAATGCGGGCGGTGAAGCGGTCCCGCTGCGCTTCCGGCAGCGGGTAGGTGCCCTCCATCTCGATCGGGTTCTGCGTCGCGATCACCATGAATGGCGGCTCCAGCAGGTAGGTGGCCCCGTCGACGGTGACCTGGCGCTCCTCCATGCACTCGAGCAGCGCCGACTGCGTCTTCGGCGACGCCCGGTTGATCTCGTCGCCGAGCACGATGTTGGCGAAGATCGGCCCCGGCTTGAACTCGAACTCCCGCAGCTCCTGGTTGAACGCGCTGACCCCGGTCAGGTCGCCGGGAAGCAGGTCGGGGGTGAACTGGACCCGCCGGACCGAGCAGTCGATGGACCGGGCCAGCGCCTTGGCCAGCTGCGTCTTGCCCACCCCGGGCACGTCCTCGATGAGCACGTGCCCCTCGGCGAGCAGCACCGTCATCGCGAGCCGGATCGCGTCGGGCTTGCCGGAGATCACCGTCTCCACGGCCGCGGTCACCCGGTGGGCCACCTGCACGAGTTCGTCCAGCTTCCGGTCCGCCTGGTTCCCCGTGTCAATGACCACTTGATCCTCCTCGCGTCACCCTCGGCGCGATCTTCGTGCCCGTGAGGTGGGCGGTACCCGTGGTTGGCCGGCAAGACCGTGCGTTCAGACAGTACGTCGTGAGATGGCGAGTACGCGACTCACCACCCTCCTCCGCCCTGCCCGCTGCGGCCCTCCACCCCGCTCCACCGCGCTGACCTTGGCCTGGTGGGGAGTTCTGGCCGATCTAGGCCGCCGTCTTCATTGACGGTGGGGGATTGTGGAGTACAGTGGAGGACCGTGGGGCGGAGCCTGCCCCACGGAGCGGCACGGTGGGGGACGCGGGAGGTGAGGCCGGTGTTTCTCGGCACTCACACGCCCCGCCTGGATGACAAGGGGCGGCTGTTCCTGCCCGCCAAGTACCGGGAGGAGCTCGCGCAGGGGGTGATCTTGACCAAGGGCCAGGAGCGCTGCGTCTACGTGTTCCCTGAGCCGGAGTTCGTCCGGATCACCGAGGCGCTGCGGAACGCGCCGGTGACCGCCAAGGGACTGCGGGACTACAGCCGGGTCCTGTTCGCCAGCGCCTCCGACGAGATGCCGGACAAGCAGGGCCGGATCACGATCCCGCCCGCGCTGCGCGAGTACGCGGCGCTGCAGCGGGACTGCGTGGTGATCGGGGCCAATACCCGCCTGGAGATCTGGGACTCCGCGGCCTGGGCCAGCTACCTGGACCAGCAGGAAGACGCGTTCTCCGAGGCGTCCGAGGAGGTGCTGCCCGGGGTTCTGTGAGCGGGCGCCCGCGTGCGGGGTGCCCGGCGAGGTCTCCACCCGCGCTGGGTGGCCAGGCCGGCTGACGCCACTTCCCCGGCGCCAGGCGGCATCGGCCACCGGCGCAGTGCCCATCGGCGTGTGTGCGCGGATGGGGACCTGGCCGGGCAGGCAGGACCGCGGGCCGCCCGTCCGGCTCAGCCGCTTCCGGGCGGCTCAGTTTTTCGCGCGAGGAGGGGGACCGATGGCCACGACGGGGCCAGGACACCTGCCGGTCATGACCGACCGGGTGCTTGCCCTGCTCGCGCCCGCGCTGCGGGACCCGGGATCGGTGCTGCTGGACGCCACGCTCGGCCGCGCGGGCCACGCCAGCGCGCTGCTGAGCCAGCATCCCGGGCTGACCCTGATCGGCGTGGACGCCGACGACGCCGCGATCGAGGAGTCCCGCTCGCTGCTCGCGCCGTATCAGGGCCGGGTCACCCTGGTCCACGCCCGCTACGACGCGATCGCCGAGATCCTGGCCGCGCTCGGCCGGCCGGCCGTGCAGGGCGTCCTGTTCGACCTGGGAGTCTCCTCGCCGCAGCTCGACGACCCCAGCCGGGGCTTCGCCTACTCTTACGACGCCCCGCTGGATATGCGGATGGACCGGACGGGGCCGCTGACCGCGGCGGACGTCGTCAACACCTATCCCGCGGCGCGGCTGGCCCAGGTCCTGCGCGAGTACGGGGAGGAGCGCTTCGCCCGGCGGATCGCGGACGCCGTCGTCAGGGAGCGCGCCAGGACCCCGGTCACCTCGACCATGCGCCTGTCCGAGATCATCCGGGACTCGATCCCCGCCCCTGCCCGGCGCACCGGCGGCAACCCGGCGAAGCGAACGTTCCAGGCTCTGCGGATCGAGGTCAACGGAGAACTCGAGGCGCTGCGCCGGGCCCTGCCCGCCGCCCTGGACGCCCTCGCCGTCGGCGGCCGGATCGTGGTGCTCGCCTATCACTCGCTGGAGGACCGCATGGTCAAGCGGGCGCTCGCGGCCAGCGCGGCGGACACCACCCCGCCCGGCCTGCCGGTGCCGCTGGCCGAGGCCCGGCCGCGGTTCCGGCTGCTGACCCGGGGCGCCGAGCGGCCGGGCACGGCGGAGGTGGCGGCTAACCCCCGCGCCGCGTCGGCCCGGCTGCGGGCCGCGGAGCGGGTGCTGGCGGCGGCGTGAGCGGCGGAATCGGCGCGACCAGCGGCGGCAGCCGGCCGGCGACGAAGAGAACGGACGGAGCCTGATGAACACCACGGTCAGAACCGGCCCGGGGCAGCGCAACTCCGGCCCGCCCGCCGCCGCGGCGGCGCAGCCCAGGCCGGGGCGCCGGGGCCGGCCGGGCCGGCCAGCGCGGCCGGCCGCCCGCCCGGCGGCCGGGACCGTAGCCGCGCCCGCGGCCCGGGCCGTCACCGAGCCGGCGGCCGGGGCCCGCACCGAGCCGGCGGCCGGGGCCCGCACCGAGCCGGCGGCCCGGGCCCGCACCGAGCCAAAGGCGAGGATTGGCGCCAGGCCGAAGGCCAGGACCGCGGCAGGCCCGGCGGCCCGGGCCACGGCGCCCGCGGCGGCCCGGGCCACGGCGCCCGCGGCAGCCAGGGTCACGGCGCCCCCGGCGGCCAAAACCGCCGTCGGCTCCGCCCAGGCCGGCGCCGGCACCGGGCGCGCCACCGCGGCCGCCGGCCGGCGGTCCGCCGCACGTACCCCGTTCATCCTGC
>Ga0335078_10003792_pt1 | contig 22484 bp, 14 predicted proteins | sample Lox_Sample_32_FD_206711 | JGI IMG/M metagenome (GOLD analysis project Ga0335078, IMG submission 206711) | Soil microbial communities from Loxahatchee National Wildlife Refuge, Florida, United States - Lox_Sample_3.2 | ecosystem: Environmental > Terrestrial > Soil > Wetlands | place: USA... | reverse complement strand
CATGCGCCGGCGCCTGTGGAGGGATCCGGTGCCGCCGCGCCGGCTCAACCCCGATTTCCCACCTTGGCTGCAGGAAGTCATTCTGCGTTGCCTGGAGAGCAACCCGGCTTGGCGTTATCCGACGGCATCGCAGTTGGCCTTCGATCTAAGCCATCCCGATCAGGTCAAGCTCACAGCCCACTCCGAACGGCTGCGACGAGACCCGCTGACCGCTGTTCTGCGCCGCCGCTTCAACACCGATCTGACGCGTCCGAGCGGGCCGCCAGCGCTCGGTGCAAGGCTGGCGTCTGCCCCGATCGTCGCGGTCGCCGTCGATCTCGCAGACGAGTATGCCGACCTCAACGACGCTTTGCGGCGCACGGCCGCACGCATTCTCACACCGTTGCCGTCGGCACGGCTTGCCTGCATCAGCGTGCTTAAGCTCGGGCGTATGACGATCGATACCGCGCTCGACGAGGACGGCCACAACAAGCACATCGACCGCCTGGTGGCGCTGCGGCACTGGGCCGAGCCTTTGAAGCTCGATGCAGATCGCCTCACGGTCCACGTGATCGAAGCGATAGATCCGGCTTCGGCCGTTGTGAAGTTCGTGCAGGACAATCGCGTCGATCATGTAATCATCGGCGCACGCCAAAACTCGCTGCAGCGCAAGCTTTTAGGCAGCGTGTCGGCGCATGTGGCTGCTACAGCGCCCTGCACTGTCACGGTTGTCCGCCCGCCGCGCGTCGTCGAGGCGCCGGAGCCAGTCGATGGCGGGCCGGCGCGTTAGATCGCGCCACCGGAAAGTGCGGCATCACTGCGAGAATCAGTTTCAATCGGCGACCGGGCCCTTCGGGCAGCGCTAAATTTAGCCCCCCTCTTATGTGCCGGCTCTACGCCACGTTCTTCATAACCACGTTGATGTCGTCGGGATTGATCAAGTCCGGAACCGTCCAGCCGTTCAGGTCGTATTCGGCCATACACTGTTCGGCGAAGCCCTTGTACTTCGCGCTTTGTCCCATCATGTCCGCGACGGCGATTACCTCCGTCCGGATGTTCTCGTGATTGCCGAAGTAGTTGCGCTCGTAGAGGGCGTGACGGCTGCCGAATTCGGTCCCGATCGCATCCCACATCAGCTTCATGAGCTTGACCCGATCCTCGGCGCCATAGTTGTTGGAGCCGCGGACGTAGGGATCGAGATACTTGCGCACCTCCGGCACCTTGAAGTCATTGGCGTGAGAGGGCAGGTAGATCAAGGCGCTCGCGAGAACGTTCTCGATGATCTCGCGCAACCGCGTATAGGCGATGTTCGACATCACCCGGTACGCGAGGCCATATTCGAGGTTGGGGGAGACATAGCCCGGCGTCCACGGCGTCACCGTACGCGCCATCGCGTCGGTGAGGCCCCAGAACAGGTTGCGGAAGGCGAGCACCTCGCCGACCTGGCTCTGCACCCCCCGGAAATCCTTGGCGCCGGTGGCTTCCACCGACTTCAGCAGCAACCCGGCGATGAAATCGAGTTTCACCGCCAGCCGGGTGCAGCCGTGAAACATGAAGCGCGGCAGGAAGCCGGAACGCGGAAAGAAGTTGTTGACCTTGTCGACGTCGCCATAGGCGAACACGTTCTCGAACGGCACGAACACCTTGTCGAATACGATGATCGAATCGTTTTCATCAAGGCGGCTCGACAGCGGGTAATCGAACGGACTGCCCATCGCCGACGCGGTCATTTCGTAGGACGGACGGCAATAGAGCTTGAGGCCAGGGGCGTCGTTGGGCACGATGCAAACAAACGCAAAGTCTTTGGTCTTGATCGGCAAAAGCCCGTTATTGGCGATGAAATTGTAGTGCGTCAGCGTCGAGGTCGTCGCCACCACCTTCGCGCCGCTGATGATCAGTCCGCCATCGGTCTCCTTCTCGACATGCATATAGACGTCGCGCACCTCCTCGAGCTGCTTGTTGCGGTCCACCGGTGGATTGACGATCGCGTGATTGACGAAGGTGACTTCGTCGTTGACCTTCTTGTACCAGCGGCGAGCGTTCGCATCGAAGGGCTTGTAGAAGTCCGGGTTGGCGCCCAGCGTGGCGAGGAACGCGGCTTTGTAATCGGGCGCGCGGCCCATCCATCCGTAGGTCACGCGGGCCCATTCGGCGATCGCGTCACGCCCGCCAACCATGTCGTCCACGCTCCTCGGAGCTTTGAAGAACTTGTGCGTATAGCCGCCGTTGCCGGTGTCGGTCGGCGCACAAATAATGTCCTTACGCCCGTCGTGGAGCGCGTCATAGAGCCTCGCCAGCATGCGGACGGTATTGCGGAACGCCGGATGGGTGGTGACGTCCTTGACCCGCTCTCCGTAGATCCAAATCTCGCGTCCATCGCGGAGGCTGTCGAGGTATTCTTTTGACGTGAAGGGCTTGCTGCGGGTTTGCGGTGTCGTCTTGCTTGCCTGCGCCTCTAGCGTAACTGACATGGCCGTTCCCTCCATCATTTAGGCGCGGAAATTCGCACCTCACCCCGCTCCATTCGGAGATCGTTACACTCGTAACAAATAGGTCGCGGAACTGCGGGTGCTTTGAGCTAGATCAATCTGCCGCCTGCCGGCGTCGCTGCGAACCAGCCCTTTACAATTGCAACTAGATCGGTCGCAGCCCCGGGCCCGGATTGCGCTACATTGGCCGCATCGGCCAATTGCGTTGCAAAGGCAACAAACCAGCAATGCGTTGGAGAGCGAATTGACGGAGATCAATTCGCAGCGGCGAATTCTCCAACTTTGATCGTTGCCGTCACCGCGAAAGCTCCCGCGAATCCATGCAATTGAATTTGGCCAAATACCTCGACCGGCGGATTCCACGTTACACTAGTTATCCGACCGCGGTGCAGTTCGTCTCCGCAGTCGATGCGCAATCATATGAGCGCTGGCTCGCGGAATTACCCGCGCAGGCCCCGGTCTCGATCTACCTGCACGTGCCGTTTTGCGCCGAGCTCTGCCTTTATTGCGGCTGCCACACCACGGTTGTCCGCCGCTATACGCCGGTCGCGGCCTATGTGGAACTGCTGGAAAGCGAAATTGCGCTGGTCGGCAGGCTTCTGGCCAGACCTATCGTCACACAAATCCATTGGGGCGGAGGAACGCCTACCATGCTGCTGCCCGAGGATTTGCTTCGGGTCACGACAGCGCTGCGGGCGAATTTTGCGATCACGCCTGACACCGAGACGGCCATCGAAATCGATCCTCGGTCGCTGACGCATGCACGCATCGCCGCAATGGCGGAAATGGGTGTCACGCGTGCGAGCCTCGGCGTGCAGGATTTTGAGGAGCGCGTGCAGCAAGCGATTCGCCGACCGCAGAGCTACGAACAGACCGCGCGCGCGGCCGATGGCTTACGCGACGCAGGCATCGCCAACATCAATCTCGATCTGATGTATGGCTTGCCGCATCAGACCGTCACGACGATAGCCAGGACTGCGGAGCGCGCGCTTGCGCTTCAGCCGGATCGAGTGGCGCTGTTCGGCTATGCCCACGTGCCGTGGATGAAGCGGCACCAACGGCTCATCCCGGACGACACGTTGCCCGGCAGCAGCGATCGGTTCGCGCAAAGTTGCGCGGCGGCCGACGTGCTTGTTGGAGCCGGTTTCCGGCGCATCGGGCTCGATCATTTCGCGCGGGAAGACGATCTGCTCGCCCGACGCCAGCGTGAAGGAAGGCTGCATCGCAATTTCCAGGGCTACACGACCGATGACTCGCCGAATCTCATCGGCTTTGGCGTTTCGGCGATCGGCTCGCTGCCGGACGGATACGCCCAGAACGTGGCCGGGACGATCGCCTATCGTGACGCAATCGTCGGCGGCCGTCCGGCCACGATACGCGGGCGCGCGTTGACGCCGGAGGATCGCCTCCGCCGCTCCATCATCGAGCGGCTGATGTGCGATCTGCACGTCGACGTTGCGGAGATTTGCGCGGCGCACGGGGCGGAGGCAGACCGCTTCGCGGCGGAGCTGTCCAGGCTCGACGACCTTGCAGCCGATGGTATTGTCGAGCGGATGGGGAACAGGATCACCGTTCCGGAGCAGGCCAGAGCGTTTGTCCGCGAGGTATGCGCAACCTTCGACGCGTATCTATCAATCGATGAGATGCGCTTTTCCCGGGCGTCGTGAAGGCCGGCGACCGGTGCACGACCGAAGATGGTCTCCAAAAGCGGGCCCCGAGCGCCCGGGGGCCGCGGAACCGGGACGCTTCTGCCGCTCCTGTAGCGCTCCGTCCTGCCGCAGCGTCAAAACAGGCGGAGCATCAAAGCCCAAGCTTTTCCAGAAGCGGCGGCCACGCGTCGCGCCAGGGCTTCGCCTTCTCGAAGGCGGCAGCGGCGCGCATGACCGTCTGATCATCAAGGTGACGGCCAACGATCTGTAGTCCGACCGGAAGCTTGTCCTTCGTAAATCCCGCCGGGACCGAAGCCGCGGGCTGTCCGGTGAGATTGAAGGGAAAGGTGAAGTTTAGCCAGCGGAATGGATGAACAATCTGGCCGTCGATCTTTTCGGGTCCCTGGATGTGGACCGGGAACGGCGGCACCGCGAGCGTCGGCGTCAGCAGAAGATCGTATTTCTTCATGAAGCGCCACATCTTGTTGACGACCGCCTTGCGCGTCATCAACGCATTGGTGAAATCTTCCGCCGCCCAGGGCCGCATGATGAAATCCACAAGGTGCGGCGTCATGTGATGGCCATGCTTGGCGACGATTTCCCGCATGCCTTTCAGGTCGGTTTCCATCGCGACGAGCGCCCAGAAGGCGCCGTAGGGATCTTCAAATCCCGGATGTGCCTCCTCCACCGCGCAGCCAAGATCGCGTTCGAAAACCTTCACCGCGTCGGTGACGACGCGACGCACTTCGGGATCGGTCGGCGCATAGCCGCCCCAATTGAGACTATAGGCGACCTTCAGCCCCTTGATCCCGCCTTCGAGAATACTCATCCAGTCGAAATCGGCTTTCGGGAGGCTGTAACGGTCGCGCGAGTCCGGCCCAGAGATCACGGACAGCATCAACGCACTGTCGGCAACCGTACGGCTCAGCGGCCCTATATGTTCGAGGCTTTCCCAACTCGATACGCCCGGATAGCGCTCGTCCTTCGTACCCGGGTAGAGCGGTACGCGACCCATCGAGGCCTTTACGCCGACGACGCCCGAATGCGCGGCTGGAATGCGGATTGAACCGCCGCCGTCGCTTCCGATCGCAAATGGGCCAAGGCCTGCGGCTACGGCAGCGCCCGAACCGCCGCTCGAGCCGCCGGGCGTCAAATCAAGATTCCACGGATTGCGGGTCGTTGCGAAAACCGGATTGTGGCCGACGCCGCTGTAGCCGAATTCCGGTACGTTGGTCTTGCCGATGACAATGGCACCGGCGTCCTTCAGCCGCTCGACGACAACGTCGTCCTCATCGGGAACGAACTTTTCGTAGGCGAACGAGCCGGATGCGGTGACGATTCCTTTCGTGCAGACGAGATCCTTAATGCCGACGGGCACGCCCGCGAGCACGCCGGGATCTTCGCCGGCCTTGATCTTGCGGTCGACTTCGGCCGCCGCCTTGCGGGCGACATCAGGCGTCGGCGTGCAGAACGCATGAATGTGCGGTTCGAGCTTGTCCATGCGCGCCAGAGTGGCCTCGGTGACCTCGCTCGCCGACAGCTCCTTTTTCTTCACCTTGGCGGCGAGCGTGACCGCATCCATTCGTCCAATTTCATTCTGGCCAGCCATGGCCCCCTCCCCAATCGTTCTCTTTCATATCTGCGCGCTCACGACCTCAGCTTGCGAGCAATTCCTTGAGCGCGGCGTCAAGAAATTTTACATCGACTGGGTTTGTGCCTGGCCCGCCCGCGAAATGGCCCCAGATCGACGGGATGGGGCGGAATTCCGCATTCGGCATTTTGCTGACTTCATATTGGCTGTCCTCGGGCGGGAAATAGAGGTCGGTCTGGCCCGGCATGACGAACGCTTTCGCCTTGATCGCGCCGAGCGCCTTGTCGAAGTCGCCCTTGAATTTGTCGTTGGCGCTGATGTCGCCATTCTGCCAGGTCCACAACATGGTCAGCAGGTTGTTTGCATCCTTCGGCAGGAAGAAGCCTTCCCAGAAGGCGACCAGGAAATCCTCGAGCGACGAATAGCCGAGCGTCTTGACGTCGAGATTTTCGCGGTAGAAGCTTTGCGAAAATCCCCAACCGGCATAAACGCGCGCCATGGCACGCAAGCCTTTGGCGGGTTTTTCCTTGTACCAGCCGTTGTTGAACGCGGCGTCCGCCGTGAGCGCCGCTTTGACGCCTTCCAGGAACACGAAATTGTGACGCGAGCATTTGGCTGATCCGCAGAACGGCAGAATGCGTTCCACCATGTCGGGGAACAGCGCGCCCCAATGGAAGGTCTGCAGCGCGCCCATCGACCAGCCGGTGACGAGTTTGAGCTTTTCGACGTTGAATTTCTCCGTCACCAGCCGATGCTGCACGACGACATTGTCGTAGGCGGTGACGTTCGGAAAGCGCGCCGCGTTATAAGGCTCCGGCGTATTGCTTGGCGAGGATGAGAGCCCGTTGCCGATCATGTTCGGAATAATGATGAAATAATTGGCAGGATCGAGCGCCATGCCGGGGCCGACCAGCCATTCATTGTCGTAATGCTGACCCGAGTACCAGGTCGGATAGACGATCACATTGTCCTTCTTGGCGTTCATCGCGCCAAAGGTCTTATAGGCGAGTTTGCAGTCCCTGATCGTAGCACCCGACTGAAACTTCACATTGCCGAGGTCGTAAACGTCGTAATCGCTGGACATGAGCGTCCTCCGGGACGAGCTTGTTTTTGCGTTGCGGCGTGGGAGGGCGGTCACACGCCCTCCCATAGTGGGACGATGCTACGCCGTCCGTCTGTCGCCGACCACCTTGCTGATGATGAATTAGACTATCGAGGCCGTAAGGAACGAGCAAATTGCCGTCGAGTAGTCCTTGGCGTTGAACTCGATCAGGAGGCCCGCGAGGGAGCCGCCGGCCCACGAGGCGAAGGCCGTTACGCGCCAGTCGCTGAGGCGGTCGAGGTCACCCTTGAGCAGATATTGATCGACGAGGATGATTCCGCCGATCGGGGGCACGAGGATGCCGAGGATCGTCAGCCACTCGATGAAGTAGGACCAGATATTCGTCGCAGCGACGATGATGCCGATGGCGCCGAGAATGAGGGCGAGAACCCGCATATGGCCGTTGAGAATGCGCGACCAGCCCGTTGCCGAGTTATAGAGACAGTGCGAGCATACCGAACCCAGGTTCAGATAGACGAAGATGAAGGCAAGAGCCGTGAGCCAGGCGATCTGCTTGCCGTTCATGTAGCCGAACATATTGTCGGCGCCGAACGGGTTTGCATCGGGAACGGCAAGAGCCGCCGTCATCACTCCGCCAACCAGCATCGCCACGAGGTTGGCGAACGGGAAAGCGCTGAAGGTGGCGATCAGGGAGTCGGCCGAGTTCTTGGCCCAGCGGTTGAAGTCTGCGGTGACGGTGCCGGCATCGACGAACAAGGTCAGGACGATCGTCAACCCGACGCCCATCGACATCGTCGCCTGGCCCTTGTTGCCCGCATAAGCGAACACCTTGTCCCATCCCGCGTGACCGGCCGAGTCGAAGAGCGTCCACAGACCAAGGATTACGAACAGCGGCACGGAGACGAGGCCGATATAGTGCAGACCGCGCACACCGACGAACGTGATCGCTATGTAGAGCAAGCCGGCCACGACCGTCATGGCCACATAGTTCATCCCATAGGTCGAGCTGATGAGCGCGCCGGTGATGCCCGTTTGCACGGCGTACCAGCCAAGCAAGAGGCAGGAGAGCAGGCCGGAAGCAAAGACATAGCCTTTGCGTCCAAAAACGCCGGTCGCGACCAGAGCGAAGTTCTTGCCGGTGTGCGTGCCGATCAGGCCGAGCAACCCGACATAAATGAACATCACGATATTGCCGATGACCATTGCCTTGAGCGCGGGGATGAAGCCCATGCCAAGGACCAGAATGGAGCCCGTCATGGCGCCCGTAATGATCATCGGGAAGCCGATCCAAACCATGACGTTCGAGAAAAGGCTTAGACGCGCCTTTTCCGGAACCGGCTTGTGCTCGTATTCGGCGCCAAGCAGATGGTCGGCGCTCTCCTCCAGTTGCTCGATGGACGTGTGGCCCGAGCTTTGGCCAGAGCTGTGGTAGGTCATTTGATTCCCCCGTTAGTTGCGCAAGACCGCACTCACACGCCGCCAGTTTCACGGCGAAACTGCGCGAACGGGGCGTTATATCCCGTTGGAAACAACCCAATTTTTCGGGTGAGTGCGACTTCGCCGGGAGGAACCCGGGGGCGCAAGAAGGCAACCCTGCCTTAAGATGTTACTCGCGCTATTGCGAGTAGCCGATCAGCACTCTCACAACATTATGCTTATGTGCCGCATCTGTCAACGTTTGTGCACAAACGAGTTGCTCACGATCTTTGCACACGCTGCCTACTTCGTACGCACGGCTGATGGTGGACTTCTTTGGCATGCGGGCTTCGCGTTGATCTGCCATTGCGTGGGTCGAGCTTCATCCGATCCGAGCGCTCTGTGGCCTTGCATCTCGCGCGTCCGATAAATGCCCACATTTTATTTGTTGCGTCCTATTTATAGCCCTCGGCCGTTTTGCCGGCTGGTCGTCGACGACGTTCCATATGAGAGCCGATGACGAGATTGCGATAATGTCGTCGCCGTCCGGGACGAATCGCTGGAAAGCGCAGATATTATGCAGTTGACGCACATCAATGCTGCACCCAACTGCCTGTCGTTTCGTAGTCTTTCGAATTTTCAACCTGTACGGGCAGGTCGGCGCTGCCTACTTGTCGGGGGTCAAGTGATGATCGAATGGGGCGTCACAATCATTGCGAAGCAACCCGGCGCGCTTGCGCGACGCCTTCGAAACCGGTTCGGAGTCTGAATGCCTCAAATTGAAATAACCTATTTTTCCGACCTGTTGTGCATTTGGGCTTATGTATCGCAAGCGCGCATTGATGCGATCAAAGAGAAATTCGGCGACTCGATCCTAATAAAGTACCGATTTTGCTCCGTCTTTGGCGACACCGCCGAGAAAATCGAGACCAATTGGAGAGACAAGGGCGGTTATCGAGGTTTCAACGCTCACCTGCAACAGGTGGCCGCGCGTTTTCCGCACGTTCGGCTGCACCCTGACGTTTGGCTGACGGCAAGGCCCGCAAGCTCGGCAAGCCCCCATCTTTTTGTGAAGGCGGTCCAGCAATGGGCTGAACAGAAAAATACGGACGTCTTCGAAAAAGTCGCCTGGGCGTTTCGGCGCGCATTTTTCCTTGACTGCAAGGATATTTGTGATTGGAAGACCCAATGCGATGTTGCCCGACAGCATGGAGTGGATATCGAGGCCGTTGAACGACTCATCGACAACGGTGCTCCGTACGCGTGTCTGATGGCAGATTATCAGCATGCAGACAAATTGCGGATCGAAGGCAGCCCAAGTCTTGTGCTCAATGAAGGGCGCCAGAAGCTGTATGGAAATGTTGGATTTCGCCTGATACTGGCCAACATTCAAGAGTTGCTCCGCGAGCCGCGCGCCGACGATGCGAGTTGGTGTTGAGCTTTGGGTTCTCGGAACGGGTTGCGGTCCGCTTGCTTCGTTCGCGAAAAAAAATCCGCCGCCGGGCAGCGCCAATCGCGTCGCCTCGCGCGCGTGAGGGACTGATAAGGTCAATGGCCGCCACTTTGCAATTAGGAGCTGGCTTATGGAGAATGCCAAAGTCATCGCTTACACACTTAGAGAACGGTTTGGCGAGGATGTGACGATGCCATCGGGTATCAACAACCTCAGTCAATTGGAGGGCATCGCTTCGCACTGCGTATGTCGCAAATATAGCGATCGATCGATCGACTTCGCATTGATAAGGCTGCTTTGCGCTTGCGCCTTATCGGCCCCCTCCAAAAGCGACCTTCAACAAAGAGACATCCTGATCGTCAGTCGCGCGAGTCTACGAAAGCGCATCGCAGATCTAATGCCTGACATGCCTTGGGTAGCAGAAGCGCCAGCTTTCCTAGTTTTCTGCGCGAACGGTAGGAGACTTCCGCAAATCGCGAAGCTGCGAGACAAGCCCTTTCCAAACGATCATCTCGATCTTTTCTTTAATGCCGTAGGTGACGCTGCAATCGCCCTAGCGACGTTCCTCTGCGCTGCCGAGGAAATCGGGCTAGGTTGCTGCCCGATAAGTGAGATACGCAATCACGCAAGCCTCATCAGCCTTTGGCTTGGCCTCCCTGAGCGGGTGATTCCATTTTCCGCGGTGTGCCTGGGTTGGCCTGCAAAGGAGGGGAAAATCACGCCTAGGCTACCGTTGTCTCTGACTGTGCACGAAAATCAATACTCCGAGGTCGGCTTCGAGCAGAGGATAGGAGAGTACGATCATCGACGCGAAAGTCAGTGCCCCTACCTTAAGCAGCGCGAGCCAGACCGTTGGGGCAATGCGACTCACTACGGCTGGTCCGAAGACAAAGCACGGCAGTATGCCGAACCGTTGCGCACGAACTTCGGAACGTTTGTGCGCAAGAGCGGGTTTTCGCTTGAATAGATAGGTCTGTTAGATGGCGGATTGAACATTTTCTTCTTCCGGCAGTCGCCGCCCGGCCTTATTCGTGATTTCGGCGTAACCGATAAATGACAATGGTGATGGCAGTTAACCGCGCTAGGATACCGGCCGCTAATCTGCCCCTACGATTCGCTCTCGACCGCGCGCGCCATTGGCTTCATCAAGCCGTACGTTCGCGATCATCTGATCTTCCGCACCGAGGCTGCGAGCAATAACGCTATGGCGTGAACAAATCGATTAAGAACCTGCCGGCATTGCGGAACGCACTCTTGGCAATCAACGAGAACGATCTCACCGTCCAGCAGGATATGCTCGAGACCTTCTTGACCGCGGCCAACTGTGACGGCTCCGCCGTGTAATTTTTGGAATCCTCAAACTAAGCACCAAAATTTCAAGCTTTGCGTTTTCCTAGTTTAAAGTCAAAAGCATATGGCAGACCAAAGGGCGCCGCGACATATTTGAAGTTAGTCCTATTTTTTGGGCTGTGATCGGTCTGGCTCGACGCGGCGCCGTTAGCGTCGCGCGTTGTTCACAAGGAGCATTTCGATGACGCAACCGATTGTGCTTCGCAGTCGACGGGACGTCGTCGATTTGGTCAACAAGGGAATAATTGGCGACACCCGACCCTGGATAGTAATTATTGCCGTAGGCGGCACGTTCATTGATGCTTACGATTTTACGAGTCTCGGGATTGGAGCGGTTCAGCTTCGCGAACAATTTAACTTGTCCGCGGCTGAGCTTGGCACCGTAACAGCTTCGATGGCGATAGGCGCTTTGTTCGGCGCTTTGCTCGGGGGCTATTACGTCGACAAAATCGGTCGATTGAGGATGTTTCTGATAGACCTATTTTTCTTTGTGATTTCTGCGATTGGTGCTGCACTTGCACCCGACTATTACGTGCTGATTTTTTTCAGAGTACTCATGGGTATAGGCGTTGGCTTGGATTTCCCGGTAGCGCTGAGCTTTATCGCGGAATACACGGCAACTAGTCGCAAGGCAAGAAACGTAAACCTTTGGGTACCGACTTGGTTTATCGCTACGTTTATGGGCTTTCTTGTCATATTGCCGTTTTATTTCGCGGGCGTCGGCTTGAACCTTTGGCGATGGGCCGTCGGGCTAGGTGCAGTGCCGGCGATCGTCGTGCTCGTTCTGCGCTATATTTACATGGAAGAAAGTCCGTTATGGGCCGCCCACCAGAGTTTGGAAGAAGCGGCGAGAATACTGCGCAAAATGTATCAACTGAATATCTCCGTGGCGCCGGATGCTGAGCGTCCAATGGCGCTTGCTCAGAAATATTCGCTACGCAATTACTTGGCAATTTTTTCTCAGCCGTATCGACATCGGACAGTCCTGGTAAGTGTGATATCAATGCTCCAGGCGCTGGAATATTATGCCGCAGCCTTTTACATCCCTGTGATTTCAACTTCGATATTCGGAAGTGGGTCGCTTCTGTTAGCGATATTGGCATCACTGTTGTTCAACTTGTTTGGGGTGGCCGCCGGACTGTGGCTCGTATTTTGGGCCTCGAGCCGCATCGGCGCCCGTTCGTTGGTTCTCATAGGATATTGTGGGGTAATCAGCTCGCTGCTTATAGTCGGGGCGGGTTACGGACACTTGCCAATTGCGGTGGTAGTTCCACTACTTGGTACATTCCTCTTCTTTCACGCCTTCGGTCCTGGCGGGCAAGGAATGACCATGGCCGCACTGTCGTATCCAACGTCGATCCGCGGTGCTGGGACAGGCTGGGCTCAAACGATGACCCGTGTTGGAAGCACAATAGGCTTTTATTTTTTTCCTGTTGTTCGGGAGCATGTGGGGCTGGGAACAACTCTTCTGCTATTGTCGATCGTGCCGATCCTCGGGCTGCTCACCACTTTGGCGGTTCGCTGGGAGCCCGTTGGGCTCGACGTAGACGTCGAAGACTTTGTGCCGAGCGAAATGCCTCAAGGAGGTCGGGAAACGAGACCCAAGTGATCTTAAGCGACGTGCGGTAACGCACCAAACCACAGACGATAAAAAGCTGGACGTTTCTGGTAGGTCGGCGGCTTTTCTGATTCCATCGAATTGGATGGCTTCGAGGCAAAAGCATTCGGGGACAACCAGGATTTTTCGACAGGTAGTGTCCAGAGTTTTTCGCACATTTCGTAGGGCTGAGCGGCGCCTGACACTTGGCTCAAGCGGCGGCGACCGGGCGCAGATCGGCCGGTTACGGCACCAGCACGATCTTGCAGGCGGGGGTTTTCGCCTGGTCGAGGTCGGCGAACGCGCCCGGTCCCTCGACGAGGGCGCGCTGTTCGACCCAGGAGAGGTCGCCTGCCAGCGCCCCTCTCGCAAGCAACTGCAACGTCGCCGCAAAGTCGGCAACGGAGTAGGTATAGGAGCCGAGAAAAGTTATTTCCTGAAGAGTGGCGCGGCGCGTGTCGAAACCGGGCCCGCTGTCTTGCAGTCCTATATGCGCGACGACGCCGCCCGGCGCGACGCTACGGCTGGCGGCCTCGCGGGTATTGCCCGAACCTACGGCGTCGATCACGATATCGTAGCTGCCGGCAGCCGGCGGTTCGCCTTCGCCCGGATCGTAGGTGTCGGCAATGCCCAGGCGATCGATCGTGCCGCGGCGGACCCGGCTGAGGTCGCCGAGGGCGATTTCGCCGCAGCCGTGGCTCCTTAGTACGTACGCCGAAAGCACACCGATCGCCCCGCCGCCGAGGACGAGCGCGCGCGCTTCATTGATGGGGCGAAAGATACATTTAGCAACCTTCGCTACCGCGTGGACGGCGCAGGCGGCCGGCTCGGTCAACGCTGCCGCCAGAGGATCGAGGCCGGCGGGCAACGGCAGAAGGTTGCGTTCTAGGATCGTGACCCGTTCGGCAAACGCTCCGGGCACTCTTATGCCAATCAGCTCGCGCGAGTTGCAAAGGTTGGTGCGGCCGGAACGGCAGGCATCGCATTCGCCGCAGGTCATGAGTGGATTGACGACCACCTGCCTCCCGGCGTAGCGCCCCGTCTCGGCAACGCCGATCGCTTCATGGCCGAGGATCAGGGGCGGTACCCGCCGCGGATCCTCGCCGTGATAGCCGTGCATGTCAGATCCGCAAATGCCGCACGCGCTGACCCGCACGATCACCTTTTCATTGCCGGGCTCGGGCTCCGGCTCGTCCCGGAATTCGACGCGTCGCGTGGCGGTGTATACGAGAGCCTTCATGTCGCCTACTTCGCCGTAAAGCCGCCGTCGACGAATAACACCTGGCCGGTAACGAAGCTTGAGGCGGCCGAGGCGAAGAAGATCGCCGGGCCGTGGAGATCTTCCATCGTTCCATTGCGGCCGATGGCGGTCTGCCGCGCCAGGTTGCCCCACAGCTTCTCGTTGGCCACGACCGGAGCGGTGAGTTCGGTCGGGAAATAGCCGGGCGCGATGGCGTTGCACATGACACCGTCGGGCGACCAAGACTCGGCCATGGCGCGCGTGAGCTGCACGATGCCGCCCTTGGATGCCCCATAGGCGATGCCGGTGGGAAAGGCGCGAACCGACTGCAAGGACGCGATATTGATGATTCGTCCCCAGCCCTTGCGGCGCATCGCCGGCACAAGGGCTTGGGCGATGAAAAAGGGAACCGACAGGTTCAGATGGATTGTCCGGTTCCATCCTTCGACGGTCACGGAGTCAGTTGGTTGGCGCAGATGGACGCCCGCCGAGTTGACAAGGATGTCCGGGTCGCCGAACGGCTCGCGCAACGTTCCCGCCAGATTCGGCCAGTCGGCGACCGCCTCCAGATCGATGCGCACCGCAGCGGCCTTGAGGCCTTCGCCGTCGAGGCCGCTCTTCGCCTGCGACAGGAGGTCGCCGCGCCGAGCAACCAGCACAACCGCGGCGCCGGCCCGTGCCAACGCCTCGGCGATCGCCCGGCCGATGCCGGAGCTCGCGCCGGTCACGACGGCGACGCGTCCGCTGAGATCAAATAACTGCTGCATAGGCCCGCTCTCGATTGTCAACGGATTTTCCCCGCCGCCTACGTAGTCTCGGGCTGCTTGATCGTCGGGACGTCGTGTTGTCCTCGCGATGAGGAGACATCTTTTGCGCCGGGCAACGCGGCTTGGCGGCCGGCGACGAGCGCACGCAGCGCGCTGGTATTCGCCGCCACGGCGCCTGCTCCGGGATCGATTCGGGCCAGCCCGCGCATCACGATCGCCCTTGCGGTTTCCTCGGCGACGCGGGGATAAAGGGTCTCTGACAGCGCTGTCGGAAGAATGTTTGTCGGCGACAGCTCCTCGTCAGGCACTTCTTTGGCGATAGATACGGCGGCGGCGAGAAAAACGTCGAGGTCCAAACGATGCGCCCGCGTGTCCAGCGCTGCACGCATGAGCGCCGGAAACGCAAGGACGTTGTTGCACTGGTTTGCATAGTCGAAACGGCCGGTTGCGACGATTGCGGCGCCCCCGGCGACAGCCGCTTCGGGCATTATTTCCGGCTCCGGGTTCGCCAGGGCAAAGACGATGGGATCGGGAGCCATCGTGCGCACCACATCCGCGTTCAACTGCTTCGCAACCGATACGCCAACAAAGACATTGGCTCCTTTGAGCGCATCTGCGAGGCGGCCGTGCAACCTGCGACGGTTGGAACGGCTGGCGATTTCGTTGAGGTGACTGGCGGCATAAACCTGGTCGCCGTTCAATATGCCGTTGCGATCGTTGACGATGATGTCGCGAACCCCCAAGCGCGACAGCAACGCGAAGATGGCGGACCCGGCCGCGCCGGCGCCGTTGATGACGACGACCTGATCCTGCGGCGAGCGCCCCAGCACCTTGCATGCATTGATGAGAGCCGCGACGACAACCGTCGCCGTTCCGTTCTGATCGTCGTGAATGCAGGGAACCGGCAGCTCCTCCTCGAGGCGACGCATCACTTCGAAACAACCGGGGGCGGCGACGTCTTCGAGGTTGAATCCGCCGAAGCCGGGTTCAAGCGAGCGCATCACCAACAGCAGTTCGTCATGGCTTGTGACATCGAGGCAGAGCGGGACGGCATCGACTCCCGCCAGCAACTTGAACATGGCAGCCTTGCCTTCGATTACCGGAAGGGCAGGTCGCGGACCAACGGCGCCCCAGCCAAGAACGGCGGACCCGTCCGTGACGACGCCGATCGTGTTGTCCTTGGCGGTCAAGTCGTGCAGTGCGCTTGGACGATCGATGATCTCCCTGACCGAGAAGGCAACGCCCGGCGTGTAAACCGTCGCAATGTCGATCAGCGACCCGACAGCGATCTTCGGCAAGACTTCGATCTTGCCGTGACCGAAATACGGATGCTGGTTGACTGCAACCGCCGCGAGGGGATCAACACTGTGAAGGCGGCGCGTCATTGTTTAATGTCCAACGTTTAATGTCCAACTGACAATTGCTTCTGGGAATGAATAGGGAAGGCAAGCCGGAGTTGGTGACTTGCGGGCGCGTAATGCCTCGGTCATCAACCTGCGGCAACCGGGGTCTTAGAGACTGCTTGCCACCTGGAGAAGCTCGCCGATTGCGGCCATGATCAAATGCGAGGCGCGAGCCATGTCCTCCGGATACGTAGCTTCCACCTCAGACAAGGTTCGGGGGTGCTGCAGATGGAGATCCGCAGAGAAGTCGCTGTATCGGCACGGTCCCGGCAACGGTCCGTGCTTTGAACTCTTACCAGCGCACATGATGATCTCCCGTCAATTCGCGGAGTTTTTCTGATCTGCCCCGGGCGCGGTGGAAAATCGGCTGCGACGCACCTCGGCAGTGATCTCATGCGCAAGCAGACCTTCGACGCGACATAGGTGCGCCATCGCTGGCGCGAGGTTGTGGCTGGCTTCGCGCGAAAGTCGCTGATAGGTGACCGTCTTGATGAACTTGCCGGCCCAGAGTCCGCCGGTGTAGCGGGCGGCCCGGCCGGTCGGCAGCGTGTGGTTGGTCCCGATCCCCTTGTCGCCGTAGGCGACCGTGCTCTCCTCGCCGAGAAAGAGACTGCCGTAGTTGCGCAGACGATTGAGGTAGTACCCGTCGTCGCCGGTCATGACCTCGAGGTGCTCCGGCGCATAGAGGTCGCTGATCTCGATGGCGGCATCGGCGTCAGGGACGACAATAACTTCGCCGTGGTCGCGCCACGCCAGCGAAGCGATTTGCGCGGTCGGGAGTGTACGAAGCTGTTTGTCGATCTCGACGAGGACGGCGCGGCCCAAAGCCGACGAAGTCGTAACAAGCCATGCCGGGCTGTCGGGTCCATGTTCCGCTTGGCCAAGCAGATCGGTGGCGACGAGTGCCGGATCGGCGGTTTCGTCGGCGATGATCATGATTTCGGTGGGGCCGGCGAGAAGGTCGATGCCGACCTTACCGAAGAGCTGGCGTTTCGCCTCGGCGACGAAGGCGTTTCCGGGGCCGGTGAGAAAGTCGACCGGCGTCATGCCGAGGCAGCCATACGCCATCGCACCAAGAGCCTGTACGCCGCCGAGGACGTAGATCTCATCGGAGCCGGCAGCATGCAGGGCGTAAAGCTGCGGAGCAAAAATGCCTTCGCCGCGGTGGGGTGGAGCACAGGCGACAATCTTGGTGACGCCTGCGACCCGCGCCGTGCCGACGCTCATGATCGCGGCGGCGACTAGCGGATATTTGCCGCCGGGTACGTAGCAACCGACATTCTCGACCGGGATCAGCTTCTGGCCGAGCCAAATGCCGGGTTCGATCTCGGTCTCGAACGCCGTCATGCTCTCGCGTTGACGGCGGGCGAATTCTGTGACGCGCTCGTAGGAGAAACGAAAATCCTCCTTGAAGGTCTCAGGCAGCGCGGCTGAGGCGCGCCGCACCTCATCCATGGACACGCGAAAATCCTTCCCGGTCCATTTGTCGAACTTGGCGGCGTATCGGCGGACGGCCTCATCGCCCTCCTGTTCGATCTCCGCGAGGATCGTGCGCACGGTCTCTTCGACGGCAGCAGTCTCCTTCTTTACCGCTGGAAGCGCCTTCTTGAGATAGGTCGCCTTGAACTTGTGCAACTCTTCCCTCCCGACTCAGGCAGTTAAGCTTCGCTGACCACCTTGTTGCCCGAAAGGCGTTCGCTTGGCAGTCTTGCGGTCGCGTTTGGCGGTCAGCTGGGATTTGGCTTTCGATTGCGCCATCAGCGGCGTCACCATCTCGCCGGCCCGCAGAAGCGCCATGAGCAGCTCCTCGGCCGTGTGGACGTGGTTGCGCATGGCGGCTTCGGCGGCGGCCCCGTCGCGCGCCTTCATAGCGGCAAGGATCTTGTCGTGCTCGACAAGCGTTTGGGTGCGGCGATTTGAGATGCCGAGGATGGCGGCGCGAAAGTGGTTGGTGATGGCGCGGAATCGCTCGATTTCCTGGGCCAAGACGGGATTCGATGCCGAACTGATGATCGTGTCGTGAAACTGTCGGTTGAGCGCCACGAAAGCGGCCGCCCGGTCGCCGGCGTCCCGCATCGAAGACTGCAGGGATTCGAGCCGGGCCAGGCTTTTCTTGGTAATACGCGCAGCCGCGAGACGGGCCGCCAATCCTTCCAAAATGTTGATGATTGGATAGATGTTGGCAACATCTTCCAGACTGAGCTGACGAACAACGAATGACGATCCGTTGCGCTGGATAAGTCCGTCATGGACCAGCCGGCTGGTCGCTTCACGCACCGGCGTCCGGCTTACGCTGAATTGCCGAGCCAGCTCGCCTTCCTGCAATAACGTGCTCGGTCGCAGCCGCTGCGAACGGATAGCTTCGTAAAGCTCGGAATAAATACGGTCGGCGACCGATTCAGCCGCCACGGCAACTACTCCCTCCCTCGGCGATCGTAAAATGCAGATAGGCCGCGATTTGAATCCGAGTCAAGGCAAGTTTGCATCCAGAATCTATGACGTTTGAATATGGATCAGCCGGTTTGCATAGGGCGGCCCTTCGCCGACATGGCGGCGCCGTGCGCGATCAATGCAATCGCTCCTCGTCTCGCGAGCGTGTCCGCGTGAGCAGTAGATAAGGAGCGGGACACTGCTTCCGATGCCCCTCGCGCGAAAGCGCGTAAAGAGGGTGGACGCGGTATCGGCGCGGGTCATCTGAAGCCATGCGGGCGTTCGTTCAGCCCCCCACCCACGTTTCACCACTGCTGTGCTCGGCGAGCCATGAGATAGCCTCGCCGCAGCACGATCGCGTCGCGCCATTGAGGTCAACGACGCGGAGTGATTGTCCGCACTTCACGTCGATCGTGAAATTTCAAAATCGTTTTTTCCGGTCCCGCCCATGTTGTTCTATCGCTGCATTCGATCATTTGTGCGCGGGGCCGACGAATATTACTGGGCTCAACGCACTCTTGCGCGTCATCCTCGGCGGGTTCGAACCAAGCTTCAAAAGCGGCTCCTTTATGGACTACCAAATTGGTTCGAATGGCCGTCTGAGATGACAAAGGACCAAGTGGTCGCATTTCACTGCTCAACTGACGATAAGGGTGAGGATTCTTAAATCAGTTTTTCAATGTTTCTTAGGTTGGCGGCTTTTGATCGCGAAGATAACAATCTGATCCGAATCGTTTTGGCTTTCCGGAGTCGGCACCATCTGCTAACCGTCCGCGCCGGTCCGAAATTTGTCTGGAGATTTCAGGCAATGCGGCTGCATTCTTTCTCAAGCGGGGAAGTCGGTTTGTGCCGGTCACCCTGCGGGCGTTCGAGCCGCCAACTTTTGCAGGCGAGATGTGAAACGTAGCTCACTGAAAGTCGATGCAAGCGAGGGCGAGTACGACTACATTATCGTCGGCGCGGGTTCGGCCGGTTGTCTGCTGGCCAACCGGCTCTCAGCCGACAGCAGCAAGAAGGTGCTCGTGCTTGAAGCGGGCGGCCGCGACAGCTGGATCTGGTTTCACATCCCCGTCGGCTATCTGTTTGCCATCGGCAATCCCCGTTCCGACTGGTGCTTCAAGACCGAGCCGGAGGAGGGCCTCAACGGCCGCAGCATCGGCTATCCGCGCGGCAAGGTGATCGGCGGCTCGTCCGCGATCAACGCCATGATTTACATGCGCGGGCAAAGTGCCGACTACGATCATTGGCGCCAGCTCGGACTTAACGGTTGGGGCTGGGATGACGTGCTGCCCTTTTTCAAGCAGCACGAAAATCACTTCCTCGGTGAAAGCGAAGCGCACGGCGTCGGCGGAGAATTGCGTGTCGAACCGCCGCGCGTACACTGGGATCTGCTCAATGCGTTTCGTGTCGCCGCGCGGCAGGCCAACATCAAGTCGGTGGTAGACTTCAATACCGGCGACAACGAGGGTTGTTCCGTCTTTCACGTCAATCAGAAACGCGGCCGGCGCTGGTCGTCGGCCACCGCATTTCTTAAGCCGGCATTGAAGCGCGCCAATTTGAGGCTCGAAACCAACTGCCTCGTGGAGGCCGTCATGTTCGATGGCTGCCGCGCCGCTGGCGTGCGCTGGCTGCGAAATGGCGAAACCCGCATGGCGCGCTGCCGCGGGGAAGTTGTTCTTGCCGCCGGTTCGATCGGCTCAGCGCAGATCATGCTCTTGTCCGGTATCGGTCCGGCGCAGCATCTCAACGAGTTCGGCATCCCGGTTGTTGCCGACCGGCCCGGGGTGGGCAGCAGCTTGCAGGACCATTTGCAGCTGCGCCTGATATACAAGGTCGACGGTGTCGCAACGCTAAACGAGCGCTATTACGCCCCGCTCGGTCTTGCCCGCATGCTCGCCGAGTACGCGTTGTGGCGGAGCGGTCCGCTGACCATGGCGCCGGCGCAACTTGGCTTGTTCACCCGCTCCGATGCCGACCAAGAACGGGTCGACCTCCAATATCACATCTCGCCGCTGTCCCTCGATCGCGTCGGCGAACCCTTGCACCGATTCCCCGCCTTTACCGCAAGCGTCGCCAATGTGCGGCCGACGAGCCGCGGTCACGTTCGTTTGCGCTCGCGCGATCCTGCGGTGGCCCCGGCCATCAAGCCCAATTATTTGTCCACGGACGCGGATCGCGACGCTGCGGTCAAGGCGATCCGCCTGACGCGGCGCATCGTGACGCGACCGGCGCTGGCGCCGTTTCATCCAGCCGAGTATCTGCCGGGCCCCGGCGTAGGCGACGACGAAGAGGCCTTGGTGAAAGCCGCGGGCGACATCGGCACCACCATCTTCCACCCTGTCGGCACCGCGAAGATGGGTCTTCCCAGCGATCCGATGATGGTGGTCGACGAGCGCTTGCGCGTGGCCGGCGTCGAACGGCTGCGGGTCGTCGACGCTTCGATCATGCCAACCATCACCTCCGGCAATACTAATGCGCCGACAATGATGATCGCGGAGAAAGGGGCCGCCATGATCCGCGCCGACGCCAAGGAGCAGCGGCAATGAAGCGTTGCCTGCGCGTGATCCTCGCCAACCAACTTGTGCGGGAACGCGGGACGGTATGAGGCTCCGAAGTTAGAGTGCGATTGATTGGCGTCGATGTTCGCCCATGACTGCGCATGACTGCGCCCTCGACACTCGTCGTTGCTGCCGCATAACTCTTGCCCCTCGGTCTACCGGTGTTCTGAGCCCCGATTACGGGGCCGGCAGCGCCCTGCCGATAGCAGATTTAAGATCTATAAAAATGATGTTCAATTTTTAATACTTTATTTCAAGCATACTCAGAGCTACGATGACACTAAAAGCAAGATCGGAGAGCTGTTTGGAGCTGTTTGACGTCAAAATCTTCGGGAGGTTTTGGCCACGCGGGCTGAAGCTGGCTGATCAACTGCAGCGTTTACTCCTCTCTCACGGTGCCGGGCGGGCAGATTTTTCAGGATGTCGGTTGGCAGTCCGCGCTGCGTGGCACCATCAAAAGCTTAGAACTGAAAAAGGGCCCGAAAAATGGCTAGCGTCCTGTTTTCTCCTATTAGCCTGCGCGGGCTCACTCTTCCTAATCGGATCGTGGTCTCGCCGATGTGTCAGTACAATTCCGACAACGGATCCGCGACCGATTGGCACCTGATGCATCTGGGCAACCTCTCGCTCGGCTGCGCCGGGCTTGTGATGTGTGAGATGACCAACGTCAATCCGATCGGACGGATTTCGCCGAAATGCGCCGGCATGTATTCCGACGCCAATGAGGCGGCGCTCAAGCGCGTGCACGATTTCTGCCGTACCTATGGCGTCGCGAAACTCGGGGTGCAGCTCGCGCACGCGGGGCGCAAAGGTCCAACTACGCCGCCGGAAGCGGGCGGCGAGCCGATACTGACCAAAGAGGACGGCGGTTGGACTCCGGAGGCGCCATCGGCCATCCCCTACGACACCGGCTGGCCGGTGCCGCACGCTATGACCAAAGACGACATCAAGCGCTGCGTCGGCGAATTCGCCGCTGCTGCGCGGCGCGTCGATCGCATTGGCTATGACGTGATCGAGCTGCATGCCGGCCATGGTTATCTGCTGCACCAATTCCTGTCGCCCGTATCGAACCAGCGCACCGACGAATACGGCGGCTCGACCGAAAATCGCATCCGCTTCCCAATCGAGGTTTACCAGGCTGTGCGTGCGGTATGGCCCGAGCAGAAGCCGCTCGGCATGCGCGTGTCCGCCACCGATTGGGTTGACCGCGGGTGGACGCCGGAGGAGACCGTAGTGCTGGCGAACGAGCTCAAAAAGCTCGGCTGCGATTACATGGACGTTACGACCGGCGGGCTCGACCCGAAACAGCGGATTCCACTCGCTCCGGGCTACCAGGTTCCATTCGCCCAAAAGGTCAAGTCCGCAACTGGCATCACGACCATGACGGTCGGCTTGATCGCCGGTTATCAGCAGGCCGAGGAATACCTAGCCGCCGGTCAGGCCGACCTGATCTGCATCGCTCGCGGCGCCATGTGGGACCCGCGCTGGGCTTGGCACGC
>Ga0335078_10003791_pt1 | contig 22486 bp, 14 predicted proteins | sample Lox_Sample_32_FD_206711 | JGI IMG/M metagenome (GOLD analysis project Ga0335078, IMG submission 206711) | Soil microbial communities from Loxahatchee National Wildlife Refuge, Florida, United States - Lox_Sample_3.2 | ecosystem: Environmental > Terrestrial > Soil > Wetlands | place: USA... | reverse complement strand
CCGTGAGGATCATGATGGTGTCCGGCGTTTGCACGATCTGGTGCAGGTCGTTATAGAAATAGTCGGGCAGAGCGGGCGGGCCGGCAGTGGAACCGAAGCCGAGCAGGCAGCGTTCGCTGAGCGGCCTCTGTTCGGGGTTGTCGTACTCTCCGCGGCGAGTGGCGGCAGCGACGTCCTGCTTGTTATCTTCAGCCTGATCGGAGGTAGGCAGTCCAAATGCGTTGGCGCGGCGCGCTTTCGCGGCTGCATTGTACGGCGGAACATGACCGTCTGGCGGATCGATGACGATCGAAGTACGATATTGGCCGTCGACGATCATGAAAGCCGAACCCTGATTCAGCCACAAGCGATCGTAGCCGCCTACCGCGCCGCCGCCGGCTTTTTCGAGTTGCTCAAAATAGGACTTGCCGAAGGAGGTATCGCCCCCAACGGGCAGCTTGGCACGATTCGGATCGAGCTTGCCGCCGTCGGCGTTTCGGCGAGCTACTTCGGCCTTCTGAAGCTTTTCGGCTTCCTCCTTGGTAAAGAACGCCGGAGTGCCGGGCAGGCGCTCGAAGGGTGTCATGGTGGCGAGATCGTAAACGCCTTGGAGGTCGGGGTGTCCATCGGGCGTGCGCTTCATCGTGGACTTTGCCGGAGCTTGCGCCATCACGGAGACGGCGGTGAACGAAACGGCCGCCAAGCCCATGAGGGCGGCGGGGGCTAGAGACATCATTCGATTCCGCATATCGTAGCTTCCTTTATTATTTACCAAGCGGGTGCTTCCTGTAAGGACCGTATAGCAGCTCTTCTACAAACTCAACGCATTTGAAGTCCAGGATCTGGGCATCGCGACGCCGGTAGAGCGGCATGCTGATCTTCCAGGGACGGGTGAAGGTGTCGGGGTCTTCGATGGTGGCCTCGTACTGGATGACGTCCGGACTGGTGCGGGTGTAGCGCTCCACGACATGCAGCTTGTCGCTGTGAAAATCACCGGCGCGATCGAACCAGGTCTTGTCGTTCATGTCGGTCACATTGATGACCAGCGTTTCGCCCTCCCACTTGCCGACCGACTGGCCCATCCAGGAATCGATCGGCGCGGGGCCGGGATCTTTCAGATAAATGTTTCGAACCGCGCCGGCGTACTCGTAGACGAACGTCATCGCGCTTTGGCTCTGCACGATCTGGAACGGGTACGGCATGTAGTTGGCGCGCGGGACACCGGGCAGGTAGCACTTGATTTCCGGATCGCGATTGATCCAGTCTTTTTCGTTTTCTTGTTTGATCTTGAGGGCTTCGGGTTTATAGGGGATCTCTCCGCCTTCGACGACGCCCATGCTGGGCGGCACAGCGCCGACTGCGCCCAGCGCCAGCACCGGTGCGGCGGGAACGGGACCATATGGTCCTTTCTGAAGCGCCAGGGCGGGACGTGCCATGTGGGCTTGGAGATCGTAATTGGCTTCGTTCAACGCCTCCCAAATTCCATTGAAGTCGGGATGACCATCGGGCAGGCGCGGCGCACGATACGTTTGCGCGAGCAGGGGAGCGACCCCGAGGACCACGGTGGCCAACAGGACGCAATTACTTCCGAGTCGGGGGAAAACTTTAACCATGTACGTCTATGGTAGTTCACTAGCTGTGCGCTGCGCTACAAAGAGCCCGGCAATTTGTATCAGTACCGCAGCGACTCGACCGGACTGACTCGGCTGGCACGGGCAGCGGGCAGCCAGACCGCGAGGAGAGCGACGAAGATCAATAAGACCGGGACGCCGAAAAACACGAGCGGATCGCGCGCTTTCACTCCGAACAGCAGGCTCTGGAGGAATCGCGTGAGCGCCAGCGCCGACCCAATCCCGATCGCGACTCCGGCAAGCGCCAGTCCCATGCCTTGCTGCACCACCATATTTCTCACGTCGCTCATGCCCGCGCCCAGCGCGAGTCGGATGCCAATCTCCTGCGTGCGCTGTTCCACTGAATAGGCCATCAGACCGTAGATCCCGATTGCGGCCAGCAGCAGCGCGCAGGATCCGAAGACGGTCATGAGAAGCATGTTGAAGCGCTGGCGAGCAGTGGAGAGTGACACCACGTCGTCCATGGCGCGCACATCGGAGACGGGCAACCCGGTGGCCTGCCGCAATTGTTCCTGCATCGTGGGAACGAGCGTCGCGGGATTTCCCGTGGTGCGCACGATCCACGACATCGGATAAATGGTGTAGCCGAGCGCGCTTAGCGCGTCGGGGACCTGGCTCTGAGGGACGTACATCTTTGGACCGGGTGCGTTGTTGAGGCCACCGTCCCGAAGATCCGCGGCGATGCCGATGATTTCCCGGACCCGTTCGTCCTTGAGCTCCTTCATGTTGGCCGCGCCGCCGCCGATCAAGATGCGGTCGTGCAGCGGATCGCGATCTTTCCAATAGCGCTTGGCCATGTTCTCGCTGATGATGACCACCGGAAGCGATTTTTCGTCGTCGTGTTCGTTGAAGGAGCGCCCGCGCCGCATCGGGATTTTGAACACTTCGAAGTATCCGGGCGAGACGGGCGCAAAATCGGCGCCTCCGGTGAACGGTCCTTGTACCGGCGCTTGACCGACGATGTTGAACGGCAGTCCGTAGTCTCCTTCGAGCGGAAGACAGCAGCTCGCCGTCGCGACGACTACGCCGGGCAAGGCTCGCAGACGGTCCAGGCCTGCGCGGGTCACTTGACTCGCGGCCGCGGCGGTTTGGAATCGAGTGCCGGTGAAGGATGTTTTCAAGGTCATGATGTTGGCCGTCTCAAAGCCGCGATCCACTGCGTACAACGCGAGAAATGTCCGGATCAGCAGGGCGGAGCCGGCCAAGAGGATGACCGCCAGACTCATTTCGCAGACTACGAGGACCGCGCGGGCTTTGTTCTGACGCAGGCCGGTGCCGGAGCGTCCGCTGCTTTCTTTGAGGACGTGATTCAGGTCCGCGCGCGAGCCTTGCAGCGCCGGGAATAACCCGAAGATGATCCCGGTTGCCAGCGAGACGCCGGCCGCGAACAGCAACACGCGCCAATCCATGCCGACCGCAACGCCGTCTTTGCCGAGGCGCGGCAACCCGGCCGTGTTCACCGTGAGCAGCGCGCGGATCCCCGCATAACCCAGCAGCAATCCCAACGCGCCGCCGGCCATCGAGAGCAGGACGCTCTCGGTCAACAATTGCCGGATGATCCTGCCGCGGCCGGCGCCGATGGCGGCACGAATCGCGATCTCTCGTCTACGGCTGGTAGCGCGCACTAGAAGCAGATTGGCGACATTGGCGCAGGCGATCAGCAACACCAGACTCACTGCACCCAGCAGGATCAGCAAGACCGGACGCACATTCTGCACCATGGCGTCGCGATAAGATGCGACCGTGAAACCGTCTTTCGGACCGAGCGCTGTCGGGAATCGGGCGCGGAAATCGCTGGCCGATGCTTTCAAGCGCTCTTGCGCCTGTTGCAGCGTTACGCCGGGCCGCAATCGTCCCACGACACCAAAATAGTGGCCCTGATCGCTGGTGTTCGGGTCGAACTGGAAAGGGATGTACACGTCGGGCGGAGGACCCATCTCCAACAGACTTTGGTTATCGCCGACGATCCCGATGACCGCGTACGGCTCGCCGCCGAGGGTAATGGTTTTGCCGAGCACCTTGGGATCGCTCCCGAAACGTCGCGCCCAAAAACCCTGGCTGATCAGCGTGACGAGCGGGGCGTGCGGAAGATCCTCCTGCTCGCTGAAGGCGCGTCCGCGCAGGATCGGCAAACTCCAGGAGCGGAATCCGTCGGCGGACATTTGCATCGACCGCACCTGTTCGGCCGCGTCGCCGCCGGTGTAGTTCATGACGGCGCTTCGATATGCGGAGACGTCCTGAAGCACGCTGGTCTGCGCCTTCCAATGTTCGAACTTGGCCGGAGAGGCACCGGGACCCGAGCGGCTTTGTCCACTCTGCGTCACGAACGTGTTCATGAGCATGACAAAGCGATCCGGGTCGGCCACCGGCACCGGCTTCAGCAGCACCGCGTTCACTACCGAAAAAACGGCAGTGTTGGCTCCGATACCGAGTGCCAATGCAGCCACAGCCGTGATGGTGAATCCCGGTGTTTCACGGAACATTCGGATGGAATGCCGGATATCGCGGAAAAACGCTTCCATTTTTGCGCTCCTAGCCTTGCGATATTTGACGAGCGAAATCGCTAGCCGGTTGGTGCAATTCGTCTGCCGCGGAAAACTGCGATGGGCAAGCCGTCCGCGATGAACGCCGAGTCAGGACGGCGTTGGATAATCTCGCCGAGCTCGGGGCCGTACAGACTTCTGGCGTCGCCATCGAATCCCGCGGACGAACTCGCCCACACTTTCCAGGGCACGTGGGCCACCCGGTATTCCACCGTTGACCCGTTTCGTTGTTTCGTGTAACCCCAGTAATGTTCGGTGATGAATTGCTCCAGGCTTCCCTCCTGGGCGTACGCGGGCGCACTGGAAGATTGTGCGCGCAGCTTACACCAGCCGCTTTTGAGCCGCCAGCGATACTCCACTGCTTTGGTGGCGCCGTTCTCGATGTTCGTGTGTCCCATCGGGAACCGCACGTAATTTTCGGCATACGCGAGCCGGGCCAGTTGCGCCACGGCGCGCTTCGGGACGATCTCCGCGATGAACACCACACCCCGTCGTTCTTCGGCGGCCTCGCGGCGGCGCACGTAGAAGCGTAGATTCACTTCCTCGAAATTGGTATGAAACGGCACCGGCACGAGATCGAACAGCTTCGTGCGGCAGAAGCGGAAGCCGACCAGGCTGACGTATGTTTTTCCTTCGAACGAATCGAGCGACGTGCCCGGCGGCACGTGGTTGAACAGCAGTTGCGGATCAACCGAGTAATTCAACATCGCGAGGTCGAGCCACTCCGCGGTAAGGAAGATGTTTCTCGACATATCTAGGGTCAACGACTTATTACCGCGATAGTACTCGGGGCGCGCCTTTAGCCTTGACTCTGGTCTGGATCTGATTCTTACTAGCAGTACCATGGCAAAGCCTCCACGTCACGAGCACGACCATAAGCACGAACACGACCCCGAACATCAACACGACCGCGATCGCGAACACGAGCACGAACGGGAGCGCGAAGGCGAAGGCGACGACCCGGCAAGGCACGGCAGGATCATCGCGCGGCGCTGGCTAGGAAGTCCTCCACCTTCTGCGGAACGTTACGCTCGTGCGATCGAGCAATGGAACAAGTTGCCCGGCGCGGTGCCAACTACGCCCCCGGTTCCCAAGCCTTCCAAAAAGGACAGTGACCAATGAGCCTCAACGGAACAGTCTGGGCTCCTATCGGCCCAAGCCCGATCAAGGAAGGAAGCGGCCAGGACAACGGCTTGGTGACGGCGATCACCGTTCATCCCACGAACCAGAACGTGATTTACCTGGGCACGGCTCAGGGAGGCGTCTGGCGCAGCACTGACGGCGGCGCGACGTGGACTCCGCTTTTCGATCGTCAGGCCGCGCTCGGTATTGGCGAGCCGGGCGGGATCGCCATCGACCCCACCAATCCCGATGTCATCTACGTGGGGACCAGCGGGCGCGTCGGCGGCAACGAGCCCGATACCATTCATCAGCCGACTGCGGGTTTGTTCAAATCCACCGATGCCGGAGCAAGCTGGATCGCGCTCGGCTCCGGCTACCCGGCCGGCAACACTGGAAACGCTACTCAATTCAAGAATCAGAACATCAACGTCATCATCGTCGATCCATCGAACGGCGTCATTTATCTGGCGGCCACAAACGGCGTGTACACGTCCGGCGATGGCGGGCAGAATTGGACTCAAGCCACCGGACTCAATGGAGACACTCGCTCGCTGGCGCTCGATCTTTCAACACCAGCCAACGCGCGCATCCTGTACGCAGGCGTCCAGAGCCAGGGTGTGTTCATATCCAAGGACGGGGCTCGCACGTTTAAACAAACGCTCAGCGCGACTACGGGCGTGGTCGCGACAGCTCTGGGTGCCGGCGGGGGTTTCATTCGCGTCGTGGTGGCGCTCGCTCCGCCCACCTCGCCGCCGGACCTTAAGGGCGTGCAGGTGCTCTACGTTGCATTGTCCAGCACATATAGCGGTCCGCCACCCGATCCGATCCCGATTTTCCAAAGCACGGATCAAGGCGCCACCTGGACGCAGCGCGCATCCGGAGGACTTTCAGGCGGTACATATGGCGGCTACGCATTAGATATGGCCGTGGATCCTGCGTCGCCCGGCGACGGACTCAACGACATCATCTATTACGGCTGCCTCTCGCAATTCAAGTCCACCGATTCCGGCGCGTCGTTCTCATCTCTGAGCGTCGGTCACGCCGACACGCACACCTGGACGCTGGTGCCGCAGACCGGCGGATCGCCTAGCGTTGCGTACTGCGGTTGCGACGGCGGCGTCGATGTCTCCACCGACGGCGGCGTCACCTGGACGCCTTTGAATGCCGGCCGTCTGCAGACCGGACTCTTTTACAACATCGCGATAAAGCCCGATGCCACTGCCAGTGTTACCGCCGGAGCGCTTCAAGACAACGAGATTCAGACTACCGCCGGCGTCGTCAGCCCGGAATGGAATGCGACCTTCGGGGGCGACGGATGGGACGTCAGTTACGACGGGGGAAGTCCGCCCTTGCTGTACAGCACCAGCGGTGGACCGTCGACCCTGGTACGCCAATCCACCAACGACGGCATCACATTTCCGACCGATGTAACGCCGCCCTGGAGCTCCGCCGATACAGGCGGCTTCTACCTTACGCCGCTCACCGCCGATCCCAGCGCGTCCGGCGTCCTCTACGTGAGCGGTCTCAAGAATCTCTGGCAGCGGCTCGGAGGAGCCTGGCGCATCATTCTGACCCCAGGTACCGCCGGAAATGTGGATGTCGCGCCAACCAATGGCAACAACGTAATCATTGCCGTGGGCTCGCAAGTCTTCGTTTCGACTAACGCTCAGGCCGCCACTGTCGGGCCGCCCACCGGTGTCACGTTCACGAACATTACGAGGAACCTCCCAGGCCGCAACGTGTACAAGGCCGTTTTCGATCCTGTAGATCCCACGACGATCTACGCGGTACTCAACGGCTTCAGCAACGGCGGTACGCCCGAGAATGTGTACCGCACGACTATCGGCGGGACGTCATGGACCAATGTTTCTCCCGCCGTCGATGTGCCTTGCGGCGCGATCGCGGTAGATGGCACAACGGTACCAACCACGCTGTACGTCGGAACGGATCTGGGCGTGATCCGTTCTGTGGACGGCGGCGGTTCGTGGTCCGTTCTCGACGACCTCCATTTCCCGCGAGTGCCGGTGTTCGACCTGGCGTTCAATGCCAAGGCCGGGGTTCTGCGCGCTGCCACGTACGGCCGCGGAGTATTCGGTTTCGTGAAGCCGGCTGGTCCCTCGATTGCCGTCAACCTGGAGGACAATCTGGCGTTCGGCACGGTCTGCTCCGGTCCCAAATTTCTCACGCTCACGATTTACAACGTGGGAGCGGCTGATCTGGTAATCGACAGCGTGGCGCGGCTGCTCGGTTCCACTGACTTTACGGTGCTCCCGGCGCCAGCGACGCCCCTGGTGATCGATCCGGGCGACGAAGTCGAGTTCTCCGTGGTGTTCAATCCCACCGCGCCCGGCGCCGAAATCGCCACCATTCGCATCATCAGCAACGATCCAGGCGCGCCGTTCGTTGATCTTTTCGTAACGGGTTCGCTGGGCACAGGCACACTCGCCACCGCGATCGCCAACAGTGGCACGTTCGCCAACGTTTGCGTCGGCTCCTTCGCCGACGAGTTACTCACCATCAACAATTCCGGCCCGTGTCCTCTGACGATTTCTAACATCACGGCCACCGGAGATTTCCTGGCTCCCGGTGTGCTGTCTTATCCGCTGCTGGTTAATTCCGGCGCCTCGATGGATATCGTCATCCGCTTCCAGCCGTCGAGCTTTGGCGCAAAAGTGGGAACGGTTAGGATCTTCAGCAACGACCCTGCCGGCGTCCATTCGGTTTCCGTCTCTGGGTTCGCGCCGGCGCCCAAAGCGAACTTGATCATCGCCGATACCGGCAACTTCGGCGACGTCTGCGTCGGTTCGTTCCGGGACGAGCCTCTGATCGTGACCAATAGCGGTAAGTGCACGCTTACGATTCGAGGAATCGCATCCAATTCCACTGACTTTCTGGTTCCGGAGGTGCTGTCGTATCCGATTACGATCGGACCCGGCGACGCGTTGCCGGTGCCAATCCGTTTTCAGCCCGCGAGCTTCGGGCCGAAATCCGCGACCATCACGGTAACCAGCGACGATCCCGCGAGTCCGCTCAGCGTCAATGTCTCAGGCGACGCGCCACCCGGGAAGCTGGCCGTTTCCGGTTCCACCACTTTCGGCGGCGTGAACGCCTGCTGCTGCGCGGACCGCACGCTCACGATTTGCAATGTGGGCGACTGCGCGCTCAACGTGACCAGCGTGCACTTCCGCCGTCACCACCATCACTTCAGGCTGCTGCACAACCCGTTCCCGGCGAAGCTGCGCCCGGGCTCGTGCTTGCCGCTGACGATTCAGTATCACGCTACCGAAAAGTGCGCGCGCATTGTGGAACTAGTGATCGAGAGCGACGACCCGGTGACGCCGGTGAAGGTTCTCGAAGTACAGGCCTACACGATTTGGGATTCGTGCTGCAAAGAGCATTGCGAAGATTGCCGCAAAGGCTGTTGCGACAAGCCGCATCGGGAGGCCAACTGCCATCAGGGGTATCCATGTTGCTGCGATGAGGATGACGACCATCATCATCATCACGAGTAGTGGCGAATTAAGCGAAGACTTTCGCGAGCGAGAGTTCCAGACCAGGCAGTAGCGGCGAAGTCAAGAAGTCAGACGCGGTGAGTGTGCGATCCGGCAAACTTGGTCCTGCCCAGATGTCGACTTCGCGCGCTTCCGGATCGACGAGCCATACTTCTTTCACGCCGGCCGCGAAGTACTGCTTGAGCTTTCTGGTGATCATTCGGTTAGTTTCCGACGGCGAGAGGACCTCAACCGCGATCTCGGGAATAATCGGAATGACCCTCGCGTCCTTCAACTCCTCGCGGCGATCGCCGAGAATAACGGCCAAGTCCGGCGCCCTTCTAGTGTTCGGCGAAAGCGCATACAGGTTCTCCGAATTGAGCGCCTCACCGACTGGGTACTTCTCGAAGAACTTGCACAGCTCTACAGTCAACTTAATCAGTACACGATTGTGCCGATACGCGGGACGCGTCATCTCGATCAACTCCCCTTCGTCGAGCTCGTAGCGCTTGTCTTCCTCGAACGGGTAGTTGTCGAATTGCTCGGCCGTCAGCAGAGTTTTCGCGGCGCCCATATCTTTAGTCTATGCTCGTCCGAATCGAAAAGCCGCGCCGGCGATGGCCCAAGAACACTCTGTCATTTGACACTTCTGGGATAATTATAAGAGCGGCGGTCCGGTACCCGCTCCCCTGTAACTCCCTTGGAAGATTCCATCCTCATCCGTGGTTCGCGAGTCCACAATCTTAAGAATGTCTCGCTCGCCATCCGGCACAACCAACTGACCGTCGTCACCGGTGTCTCCGGCTCCGGCAAATCGTCGCTGGTCTTCGACACCATCTACGCCGAGGGGCAGCGCCGCTATGTGGAATCGCTCTCGGCCTACGCGCGCCAGTTTCTCGAGCGCATGGAGAAGCCGGACGTCGACGAAATCTCCGGCATCGCGCCGCCCATCGCGATTCGCCAGAAGAACACCACGCGCAACCCGCGCTCCACTGTCGCCACGTCCACCGAGATTTACGATTTTCTGCGACTGCTCTATGCGCGCGTCGGCCGCAGCTATTGTCCCAACTGCGGGCGCGAGATTCGCCGCGACACCGTGGATCACGTCGCCCAGGAAATGCTGGCTGAGGCCGCCGGTTCGCGCTGGTACGCACTGTTTCCCGTGCGCTGCGCTTCCACTACCGACGCCCTGCGCGATCAACTCTTCGAGCTTCGCAAAAAAGGCTTCAATCGCCTTTACCAGAACAATCGCGTCTTCGAATTCTCGACGCCCGAATCGCTGCTGGACATCGATTTCAACCAACCGCTCTTCATCCTGGCCGACCGCTTCGTCATCGCGCCGGACCTGCACCAGCGCCTGGTCGACACTACCGAGATCTGCTATCGCGAATCCGGCGAAGTGATTTTCGAAGAAGCCACGCCTCAGAATCCGCCGCCACGCACGTTACGTTTCAGCGAGAAGTTCGCCTGCAAGCAGTGCAACATCGAGCTTTCGATTCCCGAGCCCGCGCTGTTCAGCTTCAACAATCCTATGGGCGCGTGCCCGCGCTGCCAGGGCTTCGGCAACACCATCGACTACGACCCGAACCTCGTCATCCCCGATCCCGGCCTCACACTCGCGCAAGGCGCTGTCGAGCCCTGGACCAAGGAACAGTACAAATGGTACGCGGCCGAGTTCAAGAAAACCGCGCGCGGAAAGCTGCGCTGGAATGTTCCGTTCTGCGATCTGACCTCCGATGAGCAAGCGCTGGTCCGCCAGGGCATCCGCGACTTCTTCGCAGAAGTGGAAACCAAGAAATACAAGGTGCATGTTCGGGTTTTCCTGAGCCGTTATCGAGGCTACGCCGAGTGTCCCGATTGCCGCGGCTCGCGTCTCCGGAAGGAAGCGCTTTACATCCGCGTCGGCGGAAAAACTATCGCGGAAGTCGTCAAGCTCAACATCGCCGAAGCCTGCCAGTTCTTTTCTTCCATCGATCTGACGCCGGAAGAATCTAAGATTGGCGACAAAATCCTGGTCGAAGTGCGCCAGCGTCTGAAATTCTTGAACGACGTCGGGCTCGACTATCTCACGCTCGATCGTTTAGCCTCCACACTCTCGGGCGGGGAAGCGCAGCGCATCCAGCTCGCCACCTGTCTGGGCTCGCGACTGGTCGGCGCCTGCTATGTCCTGGACGAGCCTTCCATCGGCCTGCACAGCCGCGATACCGGTCGCCTGATTCGAATCCTCGAAGAACTGCGCGATCTGGGCAACACCATCGTGGTAGTCGAACACGATGCCGACGTCATGCGCTCGGCCGATCACATCGTCGACATGGGTCCGGGAGCGGGCGAACTCGGCGGCAAAATCGTGTTCGAAGGCTCCTACGGAAAAATCGTTGCGAGCGGCAACGGATCGCTCACTTCGCGTTACCTGCGTGGCGACCTGCGCGCCAACCGGTCCGCCGTGCGACGGGCGGTCGAGCCGAAAAAAACTCTGAAATTCCACGGAGCGCGCGCTCACAACTTGAAGGGCATCGACGTCACCATCCCGCTGAATATGATGGTCGCGATCACGGGAGTTTCCGGCTCCGGCAAGTCCACGCTGGTCCACGACGTCATCTACCAATCCTTGACTCAGCGTCTGCGCCAGCCCGCCCCCGAGGGGTTGTGGGAGGAACTGCAGCAGCAAGCCGATAAGATCACCTGCCGGCGCGTGGATCGCGCCGAACTGCTGCGTGAGGTAGTGCTGGTCGACCAGTCACCCATCGGCCGCACCCCGCGATCGAATCCGGTCACCTACATCAAAGCCTTCGATCTGATCCGCGAAATCTTCGCCAACACGCCCGATGCGAAAAAGCGCGGCTACAATGCCGGTCATTTTTCCTTCAACATCCCTGGCGGCCGCTGCGAGAATTGTCAGGGCGACGGCACGGTGACGGTCGAGATGCAGTTCCTGGCCGATGTCGAGCTGATCTGCGAAGAATGCAAAGGCACCCGGTTCAAGAGTGCGATCCTCGACATTCGCTACAAAGGCCTCAACATCCACGAGGTCCTTCAGCTCACGGTGAAGGAAGCACTCTCGTTTTTCTCTGAACATCCGCGCCTGGTGAGCAAGTTGAAAATCCTAACCGACGTAGGCCTCGGCTATCTGCGACTCGGCCAATCCGCAACTACACTGAGCGGCGGCGAAGCGCAACGCGTCAAACTGGCCTCCCATCTCTCGCAGGCCAGTTGCTCCGGAACGTTGTACATCTTCGACGAACCCACCACTGGCTTGCACTTCGACGACATCTCGAAACTCCTCGATGCATTCCAGCGTCTCATCGAGAACGGCGGCAGCATCCTGATCATCGAGCACAACCTGGATGTGATTCGCAGCGCCGATTGGGTCATCGACCTCGGCCCTGAAGGCGGGGAGCGAGGCGGCGAAATCGTCGCCGAAGGAACGCCAGAACAAATCGCGGCCGCCAAGAATTCCTACACGGGCCGGTATTTGAGAGAAGCTGCTGCAAATGTCGCGCGCTGAGAGAAAATAGTAAATAGCATGTGGTCGGCCAGCCTGCTGATTTTATTTCTCGCGTTTCAAACCAATTACGAACTGGGTGTCAAGGCTCTGGACGAAAAACGGTACGATGCAGCGGTGGAGAATTTCACCAAGGCGGCGGCCGCTGATCCCAAGGATTACACGGCTTATTTCAATCTTGCTCTCGCGTATAGTTTGCAGGGCAAGGACTCGGACGCCGTCCCCGCATACCAGAAGACGCTAGCGCTCAAGCCCGACCTTTATCAGGCCAATCTCAACCTGGGCATCACGCTGCTCCGCATGAAGCGAGACGCGGACGCGGTTCCGTACCTCACCGCGGCGGTTGCGGCGAAACCGAAAGAATACCGGCCGAATTACAACCTCGGGGCGGCCCTGCTCGGCGCCGATGAGCTTGCGAAAGCGCAGCAGGCGTTCGCAGCGGCGCTCGAAGCCGATCCCAAGTCGCCCGATGCCGAGCTCGGCATGGCGCACACGCTGGCTAAGCTCAACAATTTGACCGACGCGGCGCCGCATTATCAGAAAGCGGCCGAACTCAATCCCGCCTATCGCAACGATCTGCTGGAGCTGGGCTCGCTCTACGAGGCGCAGAACCGCAATGCGGAAGCGATCGCGATCTACCAGCAGTTCCCCGACAACCCAGCCGCGCAAGAACGCCTGGGCGTCCTGTTGATCGGCGGAGAAAAGCCGGCCGATGCGATCCCACATCTCGAAAGCGCTGTGGCCAAATCTCCAACGGCAGCCAATCGCGCCGCGCTTGCCACCGCGTACCTCAAAAACAATCAGCCGGACAAAGCGCTGCCGCTGGTGGAGCAAATGCTCGCCGCGAATCCCAATGATTTCGAGATCCGCATGCTGCGCGGCCGGATCGTCCGCGATCAGCGCAAGTTTTCCGAAGCTGCGCAAGACTTTCAGCAGGCGGCGAAGTTGAAGCCAGATTCACCGCAGGCCTGGAGCGAGCTCTCCGTTTCGCTGGTGCTCGCGGAGGATTTCGGGCCCGCGCTTGCGGCGCTCGACAAGGTCGCCGCGCTCGGCGCCGAGAAGCCCGGCCATGTGTATTTTCGCGCTTTGGTATTGGATAAAATGAATGACAAAAAGGATGCGTTGGCGAATTACCAGCGGTTCCTGAAAATGAGTAACGGCCAGAGTCCGAATGAGGAATTCAAGGCGCGCCAGCGAGCCAAACTTCTCGAAAGGGAGTTACGCAAATAGGTGATCTTCCTGCTCGCATTGCTGTTGGCGGCCGGCGACATCGGCGCCGTGAAGTCGGAGCCCGACTTGGACAAACGGTCGGAGCTCGCGCTGATCAATGCGGATCATGCAATGGACGCCGCTCGCAAAACCAACGATGCGGGCGATCAGAAAGGCATGCAGGCCGCGATTGTGGAGCTGACCGAATCCGTCGAGGTCTGCTACGACGCGCTTCAGCACAGCCGCACCGAGCCGCACAAGAGCAAATATTACAAGCATGCCGAGCTGCAACTGAAGGCGCTCATCCGCCGGCTGACCGGATTTCGCGATGAAGTCAATTTCGACGTGCGCGAGCCGGTGGAAGCCGCACTGAAGAAGGTTTCGGACATTCATGACGATGTCATCGCCGACATTATGCGGCGGAAGAAGTAGCATGGTAGCAAGAGGGATTGCATGGCCATCCGGATACTGATCGCGTGTTTGCTTGCGGCCGGCGCATTCGCGCAGGAGCGGGATTTTCTTACCGCCGACGAAGCGGATCAGGTTCGCGAAGCGCAGGAGCCTAACGCGCGGCTGAAGTTGTATGTTCATTTCGCTAAGCAGCGGCTGGCCGTGATTCAGCAATACCTGAGCAAGGACAAGCCCGGGCGCTCGGTGTTCATTCACGATTCGCTGGACGATTATTCGCAGATCATCGATGCCATCGATACCGTGGCTGACGATGCGCTGAAGCGCAAGGTCCCCATCGATATCGGAATGAAAGAAGTCGCTACGGCCGAAGCGGAGATGCTGGCAACTCTCCAGAAAATCCAGGACTCGAATCCGAAAGACATGGCGCGGTACGACTTCGTCTTGAAGACCGCCATCGATGCGACATCCGATAGCAAGGAGCTCTCGGTAGAAGATCTGCATACGCGTGCCTCCGAGCTTATCGCCGATGAGAAGAAGGAAAAAACCGAGCGGCAGGCGTTGAACAACGCCAAAGACAAAGAAGTGAAGAAGACGGCGGCGAAGACCGAGGGCGATGACAAGCCCAAGCGGCCCGCGCCGACGTTGTACAAGCCGGGCGAAAAAAAGCCCGACGATCAGTAAGTAGTTAGGCCGTTCGCATTAATTCCGACTTATCGGTGCTGATGGCTGCTTGCGCGGCGGCCAAGCGCGCGATCGGGACGCGGTACGGCGAGCAGGAAACGTAGTCCATGCCGATGCGGTAACAGAACTCGACTGAGCTGGGGTCGCCGCCATGCTCGCCGCAGATTCCGATTTCTAACTTTGGATTTGTAGTGCGGCCGAGCTTCACCGCTTGCTCGATCAGCTTGCCGACACCGGGTTGGTCGATGGACTGGAACGGGTCGGCGGTGAAGATTTTCAGCTCTTCGTATTTTTTTGAAAACTTCGTGTAGTCGTCGCGCGACATGCCGAGCGTCGTTTGTGTGAGGTCGTTGGTGCCGAAGCTGAAGAACTCGGCGACCTCGGCGATCTGGTTCGCCGTGAGCGCGCCGCGCGGGATCTCGATCATGGTGCCGATCATGTACTTCAGATCTTTCATGCCGGCCTTTTCGAGAACTTCCTTGGCCACTCGCTCGACGATGTCTTTCTGCATCGATAATTCCAGTTTGAAACCAACCAGCGGGATCATGACTTCGGGAATTACATCGATGCCCTTTTTCTTCACCTGCACGGCGGCTTCGAAAATGGCTCGGGCCTGCATTTCGGTGATTTCGGGATGCACAATGCCGAGACGGCAGCCGCGGAATCCGAGCATGGGATTAAACTCGTGCAGGTCTTCGACGCGTTTTAGCAGCAGCGGCAAACGCTTCTTCAGTTCGCCGACGGGGATGCCGTACGCTTCGGACATTTTCTTTTTCTCTTTGGCGCCGGCGTGCGGGAGTACAGCGAGATCCACCATCAGGTTTTCGCGCTTGGGCAGAAATTCGTGCAGCGGCGGATCGAGCGTGCGGATGATCACCGGATAGCCGTCCATGGTTTCAAACAGGCCGGCGAAATCTTTGCGCTGCATGGTGAGCAGCTTCTCGAGCGCTTTTTTACGGGTCTTTTCGTCTTCGGCCAGAATCATGGCCTGCATATGCGGGATGCGATCCGAGGCGAAGAACATATGCTCGGTTCGGCAGAGGCCAATGCCTTCAGCGCCGAATTCGCGAGCGGCTTTGGCATCACGAGGGATGTCGGCATTGGCCCGGACGCCGAAGTCACCGCGAAACTTGTCGGCCCAGTCCATGAATTCGACGAAGAGCGGAGACTTAGGATCGGGTTCCTTGGTCTTGGCCTGGCCGAGGTACACGTCTGCGGTGGTTCCGTCGAAGGAGATCCAATCGCCTTCTTTCACGGTAATGGTTTTCGTGCCGACCGCGACCGTGAATTCATTCTTGTGTTCGTCGATGTGCAGCGCGCCCGCGCCGACTACACAGGGAAGTCCCATCCCGCGTGCGACCACAGCCGCGTGGCTCGATTTTCCGCCGACTGCGGTGAGCACGCCTTCGGCAACTTCCATGCCGTGGATGTCGTCCGGCGTGGTTTCCTTGCGGACCAGGATGACGGGGCCATCCTTACCCTTTTCGACGGCTTCTTCGGCCGTGAACACGGCCCGTCCAACAGCCGCGCCGGGTGACGCGTCGATGCCAGTGGCGAGCTTTGTCAGCGACTTCAATGAGGCTGCATCGAACAGCGGATGCAAGAGCTGATCGAGTTGATTCGGCGCGACGCGCAGCACCGCCTCTTTCTTATCGATGAGTCCTTCCTTGACCATTTCCACTGCGACGCGTACGGCGGCCGCGCCGGTTCGTTTGCCGTTGCGGGTCTGGAGCATGTAGAGCTTGCCGTGCTCGATGGTGAACTCGAAATCCTGCATATCGCGATAGTGCTTTTCGAGATTCGTTGTGATGTCGTGGAGTTGGCGATAGGCATCCGGCATCACTTTTTCGAGATCGGCGAGAGGCAGCGGCGTGCGGATGCCGGCGACGACGTCTTCACCTTGCGCGTTGAGCAAAAACTCGCCCCAAAATACCTTTTCGCCCGTGGCCGGGTTGCGGGTGAAGCCGACGCCGGTGCCGGAGTCTTCGCCCGTGTTGCCGAAGACCATGCTTTGGACGTTGGCGGCAGTGCCGATCTCGTCGGGGATCTTTTCCATGCGGCGGTATGTGGCCGCGTTCTTACCCCACCAGGAGCGGAAGACAGCGGCGATGCCGCCCCACAGCTGCTCATGCGGGTCTTGCGGAAAAGGTTTACCGGTTTCTTTTTTGACGAGCTTTTGGTAGTCGGCGATGATCGCTTTCAGGTCGTCGGCGCTGAGGTCGGTGTCGAGTTTGGTTTTGGCTTTCTTTTTGCGCTCGTCAAAAATATGGTCGAACTTCCTCATGTCGATGTCGAGCGCGACTTCGCCGAACATCTGGATGAAGCGGCGGTAGGAATCGTAGGCGAAGCGCGGATTCGCGCTGGCGCGCGCCAGACCCTCTACCGTGCTGTCGTTTAAACCCAGGTTAAGGATGGTGTTCATCATTCCCGGCATGGAGAACTTCGCGCCGCTGCGGACGCTGACCAGGAGCGGATTAGTGGCGTCGCCCAGTTTCTTGCCGGTGGAGGATTCGAGCTGAGCGAGCGCGGTGCTGATTTCCGATTCGATGTCTTTGGAAAGTGAATTCTTGTTCTGGAAATAGATGTTGCAGACTTCCGTGGAGATGGTGAAGCCGGGGGGGACGGGCACGCCGGCGCGGCTCATCTCGGCCAGGCCAGCGCCTTTGCCACCGAGGACATCTTTCATCTTTCCATCGCCGTCGGCTTTGCCGTTGCCGAAGGAGTAAACGTGTTTTTTCATGCGCTACCTTTCTGTGACGATCTCCGAGAAGTCGGCGATCGTGGAGAATTCCGTAAGAAGGTTCTGAAGCAGGGTGAGACGGTTGAGGCGAACTTTCGTGTCGGGCGCGTTGACAAGCACCTTGTCGAAGAACAGATCGATCTTCGGACGGAGTGGTCCTATTCTAGACTCAAGCGGCTCGCCCTGTGTGCGGCGTATTTGGTGATACAGGTCGCGCTCAGGACCGTCTTCGAGCAAGGCGGTATCGAGCGGGCCGGCATTGTAGAAGGAAGCTTGTTTGAGAATGTTTTTGATGCGTTTGAAGCTAGCTGCGATGGGCTCGAAGTCGGGCGTTGGCCGAATGGCCTGGACGCGCTTGAGGCGGCCTTCGAGATCGAGCAGGTCTTGCCAGCCGGCTGCCATGCAGGCGCGGACTTCATCGTAGGAGAACCCGCGGACGTCGCGGAAGTAGTATTCGGTGCGGTCGCGCATGAACTCGGAGAGCTCTGGCGTCGTCCCAGGGAAAGTGAAAGTGATTTTGCCTTCGACGATGATTCGGACCACGCCTTGGGCGGCGCGGCGGAGGGCGAAGGGGTCTTTCGAACCGGTCGGGGCGAGGCCGGCAGCGAAGCATGAGACCAGCGTGTCCCATTTGTCGGCAAGGCTCAGGAGTTTTCCTTCGGCGGTGGATGGGATTTCGCCGTCCATGCTGAGCGGCTTGTAGTGATCGTAGATGGCGCGCCAGACCGGTTCGGGTTCGTCCTGAGCTTTCGCGTAGAGTCCGCCGACGACGCCCTGAAGATCCGTGAACTCTTTCACCATATCCGTGGTGAGGTCTGTCTTCGCGAGGAGAGCCGCGCGCGGATTCCCGCCGAGTTGTGTCACCAGTTGAGACACGCGCTGCGTTTTGTCGTAATACGAGCCGACCTTAGCTTGGAACGTGACGTTCTTTAGATCGTCGACGCGATCTTCCAGTTTCTTCTTTTGGTCCTGGGCCCAGAAGAAGCGGGCGTCATTGAAACGGGCTCGTAATACTCGCTCGTTGCCGTGGCGGACCAGGCCGTCGGGGTCGGCGTTCGTGTTCATGACCGCGATGAAGTTGGGGGCGAGGTTGCCGGCGGCATCTTCCACTGAAAAATACTTTTGGTGGTGGCGCATCACCGTGGTCAGGATTTCGCTGGGAAGTTCGAGGTATTGCGGGTCGAAGCTGCCGAGGATCGGGGTGGGGAACTCAGTGATGTAAGTCAGGGTATGGAGCAGGTCGGGGTCGGGCTTGACGCGCAGGTTTTTACCCTCGAGCAACGTCGTGACTTCGGTTTCGATTTTCAGGCGACGCGTCTCGGCGGAGAGGATGACACCGTTGGCCAGGAGCTGCTGGTCGAAGTTGTCGATTGTGACGGGGATCCGAGCGTGGCCCAGAATACGGTGGCCTGACGTAAAGTGGGAGGATTCCACGTCGGCGATGCGGAACGGGATGGTGTTTTGAAAAAACGAAGCCACCAGCCAGCGAACCGGACGAATAAAACGTTCTGTGCCCTTTCCGTTCCAAACCATGGTCTTGGGCCACGCAATCTTAAGAATCAGATGGGGAAGCTCGCGCGCGAGAATGTCGGCGGTGGGCTGGCCCTGGGTTCGTTTTGTCAAAAAATAGTATTCGCCCTTGGGGGTGGTTTGGGTGATGAGCTGGTCCAGAGTAGCGCCCTGCTTTTTGGCGAAGCCTGCAGCGGCGCCCGGACCAGCGGATTTGGGAGGTCCGGAGACTAATTCCTCGGTATCGGGCTGCCGTTCGAGTAACCCGTTACATTTAATCACCAACCTGCGCGGGGTGGCATCTGCAGCGATAACTTTTCCGCCCAGAGAATGCTGGTCGAGTAGAGATTGAAAATTGTCCTGTAACTGATTCAGGGCAGGGACGATCATCCAGTCTGGAATCTCTTCGGCTCCGATCTCCAAAAGGAAGGGAAAACTCACGCTACGACCTCGTCTACCACTTCAACCGGTGAGTTAGATTTCATCCACGCTTTTGCTACGCCCAAGGCTAATTTTCGCACGCGAGCGATAACGCCTACGCGTTCGGTGACGCTGATGGCGCCGCGCGAGTCGAGCAGATTAAATATGTGGGAGCACTTGAGCACTTGGTCATAGGCCGGGAGCACGACGGGGGCCATCATGGCGAGCAGGCGGTTGCATTCCTTTTCATGGAGGTCGAAGAGCTGCCAGAGCATCGGGACGTCGGCGAGCTCGAAGTTGTATTTCGAGAATTGGAGCTCGTCCTGGAAGCGGACTTGGCTGTACTTGACGGCGGGCTGGCCGGAGACGCCGCGCGTCCACTCGATGTCGTAGACGCTGTCGACGTTTTGGAGGAAGGCGCAGAGGCGCTCGAGGCCGTAGGTGAGCTCGGCGGGGACGAGGTCGAGATCGAAGCCGCCGCACTGCTGGAAATAGGTGAACTGGGTGATCTCGAGGCCGTCGAGCATGACCTGCCAGCCGATGCCCCAGGCGCCGAGGGTGGGGGCTTCCCAGTTGTCCTCTTCGAACTTGATGTCGTGCTTGGAGAGGTCGATGCCAATTGCTGCGAGGCTGCCGAGGTATTGATCGATGACGTCGGCGGGCGAGGGCTTGAGGATGACCTGGAGCTGCTGGTGCTTATAGAGGCGATTGGGATTCTCGCCGTAGCGGCCATCGGCGGGGCGGCGGCTGGGTTGAACATAAGCGACGCGATATGGTTCGGGACCAAGCACGCGCAGAAATGTTTCGGGGGCCATGGTGCCGGCGCCGACTTCGACGTCGTAGGGTTCGGTGATGATGCAGCCGCGGTCGGACCAATATTTCTTGAGGGCGAAGACGGTGTCCTGGAAGGTGGGGCTGGCGGTGGTCACGCGGCCTCCGGGGCGGTGCGCGCTGGCTGGGGGCGGAAGTTGGGTTTCGAGATGGCGTTCGGCGACATCGTTTTTCGGGTTGATCCAGATTTAGCTGCGAGGGAACCGGCTCGCAGGGATTTAGGTTACGAGTGGTTCTTCTTTTGATGATACGACAGGAGGGGCGGTGGGATGGCGGAAGACAAAGTGCTTGATGGCGCCTAGCGTTCCAGCGTCGTTGGACGGTATGCTGAATATTGTCTCGATCCGATTGGGTAACAGTCAATGGATCCAACCGAAGAGCACGCCAAGAAATATCTCGAACACCTTGGGTTCAAGACCGTCAAGTACGAGCCCGACGGTAAAGTTCCTCCTGATTTTCTCCTTGACGGCAGAATCGCGGTCGAGGTGCGTCGTCTCAATCAGAATGAGGTAACGGGTTCGGGGTTCCGTGGCCTAGAAGAGACTGCGATTCCATTGCAAATGAAGATCAGGAAACTCCTTGCTTCGTTTGGCCCTCCCACGTCTGCCACGAGCTGGTTTGTGTCTTACAGCTTCGGGCGTCCGTTACCGCCGTGGAAGAGTTTAAAGTCCGCTCTGAGCTTGCACCTCAAAGCGTTCATGCACGATCAATGGAACGACGCATTAAGGAGCGCAACAATCAGTCATACTGTCAGCGTCGAGTTTACGCCTGCAAGCGACGTCCACCCAACGTTTTTCGTTCCGGGCGGGCACACTGACCAAGACTCGGGCGGCTGGGTATTTACCGAAACGCAGAACAATCTGCGCCTCTGCGTTGAGGAAAAAATGCGCAAGATCGCTCCATATCGGCACAAATATCCAGAATGGTGGCTGGTCGTCGTTGATCGGATAGGGTATGGAGTGGACGACGGCGACCGCGAGTTCTATCGCGAGCAGCTTGGAATCGAGCATAGCTTGGATAAGGTAATCCTATTGAACCCGCTTGACTACCGATCAGCGTCCGAGATCTAGGACAATCGCGGGCTGCTGATAGCCTGTTCGTAGGCACCACGGCGCCGGACTCGTGGTGTGATAATACACGTAGAGAGATGCGATGAAAACCGCCGACTTTCACGGGGAAATTAAGCCAGACGGTCAGATTGCCGTTCCGCGTGAGATCGCAGCGCAGGTTCCGCCTGGGGAGCAAGTTGAGGTTGTCCTTCGATGGGGCGGCAGCGGTGACCAAGCTGCTTGGCGTGAGGCCGGCCGGCGTCGATTTGAAGCGGCCTATAGTTCCGACGACTCAGTCTACGAACAGCTAATCAATGACACTCCGAACCGGTGAGGTCGTTCTGATTCGAATCGATTTTCACCAAACGTCCGGCGGGAAGGTGCGTCCGGCTGTCGTGCTCCTTGACAGCGGAGACGACGATTTTGTCGCCGCGCCAATTACATCGCATCCAGTGCGCTCGGAATTTGATCTTGCTATTCGCAATTGGCGAGAAGCAGGCGCCTGAATGTGGCTTCGACCATCCGCGTTGATAAGTTGACGGTCCTGTCGAAGGATGACATTGTCCGCCGCATTGGCGACTTGTCAGGCGCGGATCGCGACGCACTTGGGCAGACGCTGCGCCGTGCTTTTTCGTGGGACGGCTGATGATGAGTTGGATGAAAATGAGAGCGCAATACGATTTTTCCAAATCGCGCAAGAATCCATACGCCAAGCGACTTGAGCGTCAGGTGATTCGGCTCGTTACGCCCAAGAAGCCGGCGCGACGGTAGGCGCTATGACATCGCTCAGGATTGGAGCGGCGATTGGGCAATCTTCTTTCGCGTCGTTCTGTCAGATGAGGCGAGCAAGATGCGGATCCGGGAGGTCACGAGGAAGGTGGTTTTGCAGTTGGCCGTGCGGCTGGATTGTTCCGCGATGGGCCTCTTCGCGCATCACAATTTCCGGAGTGTCTCAGAACAAGCCGTCTCACAGAAAGAAACTTGGGCACGACGAGGCTGTCAGCAAGTGGGCAATGCAGTTGTTCCTGCCAAAGTTGCGCAGGTCATGAATCGACTCGCACTCCCAGTTCGTTGACCTTCGCCACCAACGTTTCCGGGAGAAATGGCTTTTGCAGAAATGCGGCGCCTGGCTGCAGCGGGGCGGCGTTGGCTAGGGCTTGCTCGGCGTAGCCGGAGATGAAGAGAACGCGCAGATTCGGTCGAGTGCGGGTGAGCTGGGCGGCGAGTTCCGGGCCGCTCATTTCCGGCATCACGATGTCGGTGACCAAGAGATCGATGTCGTAGTCACGCTGCGCGGCCAGCTTGAGGGCGGCGCGTCCGTTGGCGGCGGAGAGAACCTGGTGTCCGGCTTCGGCGAGGACATCTTCG
>Ga0335078_10003790_pt1 | contig 22487 bp, 18 predicted proteins | sample Lox_Sample_32_FD_206711 | JGI IMG/M metagenome (GOLD analysis project Ga0335078, IMG submission 206711) | Soil microbial communities from Loxahatchee National Wildlife Refuge, Florida, United States - Lox_Sample_3.2 | ecosystem: Environmental > Terrestrial > Soil > Wetlands | place: USA... | reverse complement strand
ATGAACACCTGGTTGCCCCATCCGGGGTTGACGCTCATGCACAAGGCCATGTCGAGCAGCTCGTGGGCGACCTCGAACAGGCTGTCGACGGGGGTGCCGGGATTAATCGCGGCGCTGGCCGTGCAGCTGGCCTCGCGAATCGCGTTCAAGGTGTAGTGCAGGTGCGGCGTCGCCTCGTAGTGGATCGTGATGCTGTCGGCGCCGGCCTTAGCGATGTCGCCGACGTAGCGCTCGGGACGCTCGATCATCAGATGCACGTCGAGGATCCCGCCGGCGCCGTGAACGCGCTCTGCGAGTGCGTCGACGATGATCGCGCCAAACGTGATCGGAGGCACGAAGTGGCCGTCCATGACGTCGACGTGGATGACCTTGGCTCCGGCCGCGAGTACCTCGTCGACTTGCTCGCCAAGCCGAGCGAAGTCCGCCGACAGGATCGACGGGGCGACCCGGCGCTCGCGCAGCAGCGCCAAGGTCGTGTCCGCCCGTCCGCCGGCCGCGATCGTCACGTCACACCGCCCGGAGCATGCTGCCGTGGCAGTGGTTGCAGGCGACGATCGCCGTGCTCGACATGCGGACGATCGTCGAGTGCTCGCCGCAATTCGGGCAAACCGAGACGAGCTCGTACCGCTGCAGGCAGTACACGCATCGGTAGCGGCCGGGTGACGCGGTCGGGCGAAGCCAGGGCTCTCCGCACCCCGGACACTCCGGACCGAGCTTGGGCATCGGATCGGTCACGTTATGCACAGGTTAACGGGCCGCTCGGGCAGGCCACCCGGACGCGCGTCTCAAGATGCAGAGGCATGGCCTAGGCGAGCAATGAAGAATCCGTCCGTGCCGTCACGGTGCGGGAGCAGCTGAATTCGCATCTGAAGCGAGAAATCGCCGTGTTCGCTCAGGAATGCCGCGATCACATCGTCGCTCTCTGCGCGCGAGATCGTGCACACGGAGTACACGAGCGCACCCCCGGCCGCAAGGGCCTGGGAGGCGGCGTCGAGGATCCGGTACTGGAGCGCCGCGAGCTCCGGGATGGCCTCTGGCTGCCGGCGCCAGCGAAGATCCGGCCGCGACTGCAACGTGCCGAGCCCGCTGCACGGCGCATCGACCAGAATCCGGTCGAACAGTCCGTCGGTCCGCGGGATCGCGGCGTCTCCGACCTCGACCCGCACCGAGGAGACGCGCAGCCGGGTGGCCGTGCGCTCGAGCGCTGCGGCACGGCCCGGATGCCGCTCGACGGCCACGACCTCGCCGCTGTCGCCCATCAGCGCCGCCAGATGCGTGGTCTTGCCACCGGGGGCCGCGCACAGGTCGAGCACGCGCTGTCCCGGTCGCGGATCGACGATCCGCGAGACGAGCATCGAGCCGCGCGACTGAGGCTGTACCCGGCCGCTCGACCACAGCTCTGACCCCTCGAGATCGAATGGTCCGTCCAGCACGAGCCCCTCTGGAAGTCCGGCGGCGGCGCGGCTTGGTACCGGCGGGCACGCGGCGGGTCGGCTTGGCACTGGCAGCGCCGCCGCGACGTCTCCCGCGCTCGCGACCAGTGTGTTCACCCGGACCGCCGACTCGGCGGGCTCGTTGATCGTGCGCAGCAGCGCGCGGGCATCCTCCGCACCCAACTCCGCCCACCACTGACCGGCGAGCCAGGCGGGGACGGAGTGGAGGATCGCGGCGTGCTCGGGTGAACGGTCGTCGAGTCCCGCGACGATGCTCTGTCCCTCTCGCGCCGCCCGGCGCAGAACGGCGTTTACCAGCCCGACGGCGTGCGGTCGCGTCTGCTTGACGAGTTCGACGTTCTCGTTCACGGCGGCGTGCGGCGCGGTCCCCCCGAGAAACAGCAGCTCGAACAACCCGAGACGGATCGTCGCGAGCACGGGCGGATCGAGGCGCCCGAGCGGTCGGTCGGTCAGTTGTGCGGCGACGTGGTCGAGCGTCCCGCGGCGCTGGATCGTGCCGTAGCTGAGCGCCATCGCCAGGGCGCGATCGCGTGGTTCGAGGCCGGCCGCCTCGGCAGCGAATGCCCGGTCGGCGTAGGCGTCCTCCTCGAACGTGCGCCGGACCACGCGTAGCGCGCAGGCGCGCGCCGGCGAGACTCGGCTGCGGCTCTTCGTCGCCGGCACGCCGCTACTTCCTGTGCCCGCGCAGGTAATCGGCGCCGCTCATCGGGCGCCCGCCCGGAGGCTGCACCTCGACGAGCTCGAGTGCGCCCTCGGCGCACCCGAGCACCGGCACCTGCCCGTCGAACGAGATCACGCCTTGCGGCGGGCCTGGCACGTCGTCCGCGAGTACGCGCGCCGCCTGTACGCCGAGCCGAGATCCGTCGTGCAGCACCACGAAGGCGCCGATGTGCGGCGTGAGCGCGCGAACTGCGCGTTCCAGCTCGACCGCGGGGCGCGCGGGGTCGAGCGCACGGTCCTCGGCGGAGATCTTGGACGCGTAGGTGACGAGCGCCTCCTCCTGTTCGTTGCATGGCGGCTGCTCGTCGAGCGTCTTGACCAGCAGGTCGCCGCCGAGATGTTCGAGCCGGCGCGCGAGTGCTCCGTACGTGTCGTCCGGCCGGATCGTCTCGGGCTCCCAGGCGCACACCGGCCCGTCGTCGAATCCCTCGCCGACGCGCATGATCGACACGCCGGTGACCTCGTCGCCGGCCATGATCGCGCGCTCGATCGGGGCGGCGCCGCGCCACCGTGGCAGCAGCGAGGGGTGGACGTTGAGCATCGGCCAGCGCGACAGCAACGGCTCCTTGATCAGCGCGCCGAAGGCGCACACGCACACCACCTCAGGGTGGGCCCGCGCGATCGTCTCGACCGCCGGCGGATCGTTGACCGAGGCCGGCTGGTCGAGCGCGATCCCGAGCTCGCGGGCGGCGTCGGCGACCGGCGGCGGGGACAGCTTTCGACCGCGGCCGCGGGGCCTATCGGGGCGGGTGACGATCAGCTCGGGACGATGCGGCGAGTCCGCAAGGCGCCTGAGGACGCCGGCTGCGAACTCCGAGGTGCCTAGATAGACGGTGCGCACGCGCCGGCCCAGCGCTCTCGTCTGGGGCGAGCAGGCCTAGGCGGCCTGCTGCGCCTCGCGCATGACGCGCATCGCCTCCTTGCGCTGCTCTCGGCTGGTCCGGTCGAGGATCAGCACGCCGTCGAGGTGGTCGATCTCGTGCTGGATCACGCGCGCCTCGAGGCCCGAGGCCTCGATCATGATCGGCTCGCCCTGCTCGTTGAGCGCGCGTACGCGTACGTAGACCGGCCGCTCGACGTCGACGAGCACACCGGGAAGGCTGAGGCACCCCTCCTCCATCGACTCGGTGTCGCGGCCCGACCACTCGACCTCCGGGTTGATCAGCGCGGCGAGCTCCGCGCCCTGCTGGACGCGGTAGACGAGCAGGCGGTGGACGACGCCGACCTGCGTCGCCGCCAGCCCGACTCCGATGGCGTCGTCCATCAGGTGGCCCATCCGCTCGATCTCCTCGCGCAGGGCGTCGTCGAAGCGGTCGATCGCGCGGGCCTTGGTGCGGAGCACCGGATCGCCGAACTGGCGGATCTGGGCGAGGGCGGCGGTCCGCCGGGCCGCGGCCTCGGGATCGAGCTCGGCCTCCCTCGGGTCGGCGCCGGCGCCGGCCTCGAGGTCTTCCTCGAGGGCCGTCTCAGGAGTGGTCTCAGTGGTCGAATCGGACACGAGATGAGCTTAGTGCGTCGAGCGAAATGCCGTGCGATCGGGGCGATCCAGCGCCGGCACTGGGACGCATCCGGCGCGCGTCATTTCGTGAGGCGCACAGACTCACTGCGGATCGACATCGACGCTGACGCTGACACGCCGGCGCTGGGCGTCGGCGGCGCACTGGTCGACCGCGCTTCCGACCGCGCGCACGGTGGCTCGTCGGTCCCGGCACTTGATCACGAGCTGGCTGCGCGACCGGCCGCGCAGCCTGAACAGTGGCGCCGGCCCGAGCACGGTCTCGCCCACGGGCGCGATCAGGCCGTGCAGGCGCGTCGCCACCGCGACCGCCTCCTCCGCCTCCTCCGCCGAGCAGACGATCCGGATCAGCGACCCGTACGGCGGGTAGCCGAGGGCGCGTCGCCGCGCGAGCTCCTGCTCGAGGAACCCGTCCGAGTCGTGGCGCGCGGCGAAGGCGAGCGATTCGGCGGTCGGAGCGAGCGTCTGGACGAGCACTCGCGCCGGTCGGGTGGGTGGGTCGGCATCCTCGCTGCGCCCGACCCGCCCGGCGAGCTGCGTGACCAGCGCGAACGTCCGCTCCTCGGCACGGAAGTCCGGGAACCTCAGCGTCTGATCGGCGTCGAGCACGACTCCGAGGCTCACGCCGGCGAAGTCGTGGCCCTTGGCCACCATCTGCGTTCCGACGAGCACGCCGGCCGGCGCTGCCTCGAACGCCGCCAGCGTCCGCGCAAGCCGGTCCTTGCCGGCGGCGGCATCGGCGTCGAGGCGGAACACCGGGAGACCGGTCCCGAACGCCTCGCGGAGCTCCTGCTCGACGCTCTCGGTGCCGGCGCCGTGGCGGGCCACGGCGACTGAGCCGCACTCTTCGCAGCGGCTCGGCGCCCGCCGGCGGTGGCCGCAGTGATGGCACGCGAGCTGCCCGGCGGCCCGGTGGAGCACGAGCGCGACGTCGCAGTTCGGGCACATCCAAACGTGCCCACAGCCTCGGCAGGCCAGGAAGTTCGACCAGCCGCGGCGGTTCAGCAGGACGATCGCCTTGCTGCCGGCGCTGCGCACGTCGGCGAGCGCCATCCGCGTCGCGGGATGGAGCGGGTGGTGGGTGCCGCGCATGTCAAGCACCTCGACGGGCGGCAGCGAGCGGCCGTCGATGCGGTCCCGGAGGCGCAGGCGCTTGAGCGTGACCGCGCTTTCGGGGCGCGGTGTCGCGCTGCCGGCCAGGACCACCGCACCGTGCATGTGCGCGCGGCGGATTGCGACCGTGCGTGCGTCGTAGCGGGGATCCCCTTCGTGCTTGTAGGACGCGTCGTGCTCCTCGTCGACGACGATCAAGCCGATGTCGGCAAGCGGGGCGAACACCGCCGAGCGAGGCCCGACGCACACGCGGGCCTCTCCGGCACGCAACCTGAGCCACTCGTCGTGCCGCTCCCCCTGGCCGAGCCCTGAGTGAAGAACTGCGACCACGTCCCCGAACCGAGCCTGGAAGCGGCCCACGGTCTGGGGCGTAAGCGCGATCTCGGGGACGAGTACGATCGCGCTGCGTCCGGCGGCGAGGGTCGCCTCGACGGCGCGCAGATACACCTCGGTCTTGCCCGAGCCCGTCACGCCGTGGAGCAGGAACCGCCCATCCGCGTCCCGGTCTTGAACTGCTGCGAGGATGCGGTCGAGAGCGGCCGCCTGTTCGCCTGTGAGCGGCGGCGGAGCGTCGAGCCGCCGCCCGATCGACACGGACCGCGGTCGGCGAGCGTGATCGCGCAGGCCGAGCGTCACTAGCCCGCGTCCCTCGAGGCGGCGGAGCGTGTCGGTTCCAAGCGAGGCCGCCACCGCGGACCCGTCGCGGCGAAGGGCGTCGAGCACGGTCCGCTGGCGGTCGGTCAGGCGGGCGCCGCCGTCGAGCGCCTCCGCGCCTGCGCCGGTGAGCTCGGCCACGAGCACCTGCTTACGCTTGACCCCGCCCGCGGTGCCCGGGGGCAGAACAAGCCCGAGCGCTCTTGCCGGCGTCGAGCAGTACTCCGCCGCGATCCAGCCCGCGAGCGCGACCAGATCCGGAGGAACGCCGGGAGGCAGCACGGCGTCGGGCTCGGCGAGGCGCTCCAGCGCGAGCTCGGACTCGTTGGCCAGCTCGAGCACGACGCCCAACGTCCGGCGGCCGTTGAACGGCACTCGGAGCAGCGAGCCGACGCCGACGTCGGCCTGGTCGGGGCGCAACCTGTAGTCGAACGGCCCGCGGACGGCGCGCGTCAGCGTGAGGGGCTCGACACGCGCGATCAGCTCCGGCGGTGTTTGCAAGCGGGGATTCATCGAGGCCCCGGAGGGTAAAGTTCGGTGAGGATGACGGCCCATCGTCCCGCCGACACCCTGCGGGAGCCTGTTCCCGGCCGTGGCGAGCCAGCCGAGCGCGGCCTCCCTGATTCGACCATCCTTTCGATGTGCGACGAGCTCCTCGGCGAGGTGGGCCGCCGCGACCACATCTTCCATTGGCTTCGTTCCTCGGGCGCAGACGGCGACGAGTGGCTCCCGGTCGACGCTTACTACCCGCGCGCCCGGCTGGTCGTCATGTGCCGGTCGAGCCCCGGGCCGCACGACTCGGTCTACCGCGAGCTCGTCCCGGCGCGCGGACTCGGCCTGATGAGGCTCGATTCGGCCACGCTCGGTCCCGATCGGGAGATGGTTCGGGAGACGCTCGTGTCCAAGCTCTTCGACCTCGAGCACGGGCCCGGGCACGGGCACGGACGCGGGCGCCGCGAGCGCGAGCGGCGCGGGCGTGAGCGGCGGGAGCGCGGCGAGCGCGGCGAGCGCGGCGAGCGCGAGCGCGGGCCAGGGGAGCGCGAGCCAGGCGAGCGCGCCCGGCCGAAGTCCCGCCCGGAGAGGCAGACCGAGAAGCGACCACCGGCGCCGGATTGGAGCCCGGTCAAGGTCGAGCACACGCCGGTTCCCCCGGGGTACGTGCACGGCGCCGGCGTCCTCACCGGTCTGGTGCTCGCGGCGGTTCTGATCGCCGAGCTGTACCTGGGCGTGATCGTCGTCGCGTTCCGCGACGGGCGGCTGTTGCTCGGGCTTGCGATCGCGCTCGAGGCGTGCTCGCGGATGCTCGGGACGGTCGCCGCCGAGCGCGCCGGACAGCGCGGGTGGGCGTTTGCGTGCGCGATCGTCGGCAGCCCAGCCGTGGCGTGGTTCGCGCTGCTGCGGCCATCCGGCCGCGTTGAGGTCGAGCCGGCGCCGCTGGCGGGGTTGCTGGCGGTGCTCGCGGGCATCGTGGCCGTGGTCGGGATCCTGATCGGAAGCTGATCTTCGCCCGGTACCCTGGGCGCCGGTGGATCCCGAACCAGGAGAGCAGGTCTTCTTCCACGGTCATCCGTCGTGGCGGTCGATGCTCGCGTTCTACGTGAGGGGGCTGCTCATCGCGATCATCGCCGGCGTGATCGCGGGCGTCGTAACGCGCATCGCCAATGGTGGCGTGCAGGCGGGCTGGGTCGGCGCCGCGGTGCTCGTCGTGTTCGTCGTCGTGCTGCTGTGGGGTCTGATCAGACGGATCAGCACGACCTACACGATCACCAACCGGCGCCTCACGATCCATTCGGGACTGATCTCGCGGGAGATGCACGAGACGCGGCTCGAGCGGGTCCAGAACGTCAACTCCCGCCAGCGGCTGCTCGAGCGCCTGCTGGGCGTGGGAACCGTCGACTTCGACACCGCCGGCGGGGCGGCGTACGACTTCTCGTTCCGTGGCGTCGACGATCCCGCGCGGATCTGCCGCACCGTCGACCGGGCGCTCCACGAGCTCCGTCTGACCCACCCGCAGGTCTAAGAACCTGCATAAATGGACAAAGCCGGCTGGCGCGGAGCCGCCCGGCCACATATCCATGGACAGCATGCTTATGTGAGCGGGGCGCCGGACAAAATCGGGGTTTGCTGCGTTTTTCAGGCGCCGGCGGTGGCGCAGATGTCCCGGGGCGTGCCCGCGGTGGCCGCCCCGGGGCGCCAGGGCCCTGGCGCTAGGCGTTCACAGCCGCGGTGTCGAGACCAGCCGAGGCACGGAGGGCGGCCGCCTTGTCGGTCCGCTCCCACGTGAAGTCGTGATCCTCGCGCCCGAAGTGACCGTACGCCGCGGTCTTCTGGTAGATCGGCCGATGCAGCCGCAGATAGTTCCGGAACGCCCCCGGGCGCAGGTCGAAATGCTCATCGATCAGCTCGAGGATCCGCGAGCGACCGACCTTCTCGGTCCCGAACGTCTCGACCATCACCGACACCGGATGGGCGACCCCGATCGCGTACGCCACCTGGACCTCGGCCCGGTCGGCGAGACCGGCCGCCACCACGTTCTTTGCGACATACCGGGCGGCGTAGGCGGCGCTGCGATCAACCTTCGAAGGATCCTTACCGGAGAATGCGCCGCCACCGTGGCGCGCCATCCCGCCGTAGGTGTCGACGATGATCTTCCGGCCGGTGAGGCCGCAGTCGCCCATCGGACCCCCGATCACGAACCGGCCGGTCGGGTTCACGAGCAGATTCTTGTGCAGCTTGCGGGCGTCGTAGAGCTCCTCGGGCACGACCGGCTCGATCACGTGCTCCCACAGGTCGTCCTTCAGCAGCGACTCGGCGCCGTCGCGATGCTGGGTCGAGATCAACAGCTTCTCGACCTCGACCGGGCGGCCGTCCACATACCGCACGGTCACCTGCGTCTTCCCATCGGGGCGCAGGTACGGGAGGATCTCCGCCCGCCGTACGTCGGCAAGGCGCTTGGCCAGCTTGTGCGCGAGCGAGATCGGGAGCGGCATCAGCTCCTCGGTCTCGTTCGACGCGTACCCGAACATCATCCCCTGATCGCCCGCGCCGGCGATATCGAGCTCATCGTCGTCGCCGGGATCCATCCGCGACTCCCAGGCGCGGTCAACGCCCTGGGCGATGTCGGGCGACTGCTTGTCGATCGCGTTGATCACCGCGCACGTGTTGTAGTCGAAGCCGTACTCGGCGTTGGTGTAGCCGATCTTCCTGATCGTCTCCCGCGCCACCTCGGGAATGTCGACGTAGGTGGTGGTCGTGATCTCCCCGGAGACCACGACCAGGCCGGTATTCACGAGCGTCTCGCACGCCACCCGGCCCATCGGATCGTCCCTGAGCACCGCGTCCAGCACGCCGTCGGAGATCTGGTCCGCCACCTTGTCCGGGTGACCCTCGGTCACGGACTCGGACGTGAACAAGTACTCGTTGTCGGAAAGCATCTTCATGGGATCTCGAGGCGTAGCTCCGTGGTCGTGTCGCTCTCTCCGCTCGTTGAGCTCAGACCGATGGCGTGGACCTTGGCTAGGTCGGGAAGCAGCTCGCGCACCCGCGTGCCGCTCGTCAGTCCGATCTGCTCACCGAGGCTGAGGAGCTGGCTGAAGTCGGTAAAGAGTACCGAGGACAGCTGCGCCGGCGAATCGGAGAGCGCGGTCTGATACGCCTTCTCGTCGGCGAGCGAGCGGCCGCGGCTCACGACCTGATCGATCGCCCGAACGCTGGTTGACACGACGACGAGCCCGTTCCACACCGCGTAGTCGACCTGGAGCCCGGGACCGAGACCGAGCTCGTGCACGGTGACGCCGCCGATCTGCTGGTCGGCCAACCCCGAGATCTGACCCGGCCCTGAGGCCGGCGCCGGGAACAACGCGGTCAACGGACCCTCCAGACCCGCCAACTCGCTCCGGGTCGCCGCCGCGTTCGACGTCCGCGCGACGATCAACAGCGACGGCGACGGGCCGGGCGAAAGCGCCACGGCCGTCTCGCCGGAGAAGATCGAGTCGATCTTGTGCACGTTGACGCCCTCGGCCGTGAGCGCGGCGCCGAGGTGCGCCAGCAGCGGCGCGACGTTGCCGGCGAACCCGGCGGTCGCGGCCGCGCGGAGCATCTGCGGTGCGGCGTGGTCAAGGCCGGCGACATCGAGCATCAGCGTCGACCCGGCCGGAAGGACCGACTGCAGCGTCGGCGTGAACGTGACCGGGTGTGACCGCTTCGCGACGAGCGCGCTGTGAATCCGGACGTCCGCTCCGCCCGACACGGCGGACACCGACACAGTCGTCCCGACCAGCCCCGCCCGGTCGAGCATCAACGCGACCGCGCCGGCGACGCCGCCACGCGTCTCGAGCAGCTCGCGCAGGCCGGCGGCGGGCACATACGCGTCGAGGACCCGGTCGGCGGCCTCGCCGGCCGACGCACGCTTGTACGCGGCATTGTCCGCGAGCGATCGCGCGCGACCCACCGAGGCATCGATCGCGGCACGGACGGTGGCGTCAGAGCCCGCCACGAGGTAGTGCCGGACGAACGCCAGCTCGGTTCCGGAGCTGTAGGCGAGGACCCGAATCCCACGATACGCGCCCGCCGGCGACGCGCCCGCGCGGGCCACGAACGCCCGAGCCCGTGGAGCGCTCTTGACATCGAGGACGATCAGCGACGAAGCGGACCCACCCCGCCCGCCCACAAGCGCCAGCGCGGCCTCCTTGCCCAGCCACGGCCGGACGTCGTTCGCGAAGTTGCCCGAGCCGCCGACGATCGCTCCCAACCGGTTGATAACTGCCGCGTACGCCACCGGATAGTCGGGGAATCGCCGCGCGACCGCCTCCGCCTGGCGCACCGCCGGCCGGCCCGTATCGGTCGACAGGTGCACGTACGCGAGTGCGTTCGCGGGGACGACCTGGGCGGCGCCGGTCGCCGGCGGCGCGACGCCCGAGCCGCCGAAGACGAACACCACCAGCAGCGTGATCAGCACCGCCACCCCGGCAGCGATGGCCGCCGCCCGCCGGCGGAGTACCTGGCGTCGGCGGTCGGGGCCGCGCGGAGCGAACGCGGGCAACAGCAGCCGCCGCTCGGGTACGGCCTGTTCGGTCTTGCGTGGCCGCGTGACGATCGACATCGGCACGTTCAATGAAGCATTTCGTGGCGGCGTTTGCGCCGGTTCGCCCCTGATCAACAGAACGGTGGTGCAACGGTTCCCGATGTGACGGGGTTACAAACGCGCCGCCCGTCAGGCGGCCGCGCGACGACCCCGGGCGCGACGCTCGTTGCGCTCGACGAAGTCGATGATCACCGGCACGCCCTCGAGCCGGTAGCGCTCGCGCAGGCGGTTCTCGATGAAGTAGGCGTAGTCGCGCGTGACCCGGGCCCGCGAGTTGACCTGGATCGAGAACCTCGGTGGACGCTCGCCCGTCTGGCTCATGAAAAGCAGCTTCAGTCGGTGCCCGGTGTGCTTCGGTCCGCCGGCGGGTGGCTGGCGCGCCGCGACGACATCGGACAGGAAGCGGTTGAGCTGAGGCGTGGGGATCCGCGCGGCGCGGCGGTCGGCGAGCGCGATCGCCTCGACGAGGAGCCGCTCGACGTTGCGCCCGGTCTTCGCGCTCGCGGTCACCACGCGCGGGCGCAGGCGGAGCTTCTGAGTGGCGCGCGCTCGCTCGTGGTCGAGGTCGATCCCGTCCGCCAGATCCCACTTGTTGAGCACGAGCGCGGTGGCGCATCCGGATCGCATCGCGAGTTCGGCCACGCGCAGGTCCTGGGCGGTGATGCCATCGGTGGCGTCGCACACGACGAGCGCGACGTCGGCGCGCTCGGCCGCGCGCCGCGAGCGCAGCGACGTGTAGTACTCGATCGACTCCCCCACCTTCGCCTGGCGGCGGAGTCCCGCGGTGTCGACCAGAACGAGCGAGCGTCCCTCGAACTCGACCGGCAGATCGATCGCGTCGCGCGTCGTCCCCGCGACCGGAGAGACGATCACTCGCTCGTCGCCCGCGAACCGGTTGACCAGCGACGACTTGCCGACGTTCGGGCGCCCGATGACCGCGAGCCGCACCACTCCGTCTTCGGATCGGTCGCCCTCCCCCTCCTCGGCAGCAGGACCGACCGAGACGATCTGGTCGAGCAGGTCCCCGGTGCCGAGCCCCTGCGCCGCCGACACCGCGATCGGCTCGCCGAGGCCGAGCGAATGGAACTCGGCCGCCAACGGGATATCGCGGGCGGAGTCGATCTTGTTCGCGGCCACGATCACCGGCAGCGATCCCCGCCGAAGCAGATCCGCGACCTCATAGTCCCCGGGCCGCAGCCCCGCCCGCGCGTCCACCACCAATACGGCTACGTCGGCGTCGGCGAGGGCCGCGCGCACCTGCTCGTGTACGGCGCCGGCGAGCTCGGCCCGGTCGTCGAGATCGACCCCGCCGGTGTCGACGAGCGTCAGCGACCGGCCGTTCCAATCGGTGTGGAGCTCCTTGCGGTCGCGGGTGACGCCGGGGCGCTCGTGCACTACGGCCTCCCGCGACTCGGTGAGGCGGTTGACCAGCGACGATTTCCCGACGTTCGGGTACCCGACGATTGCGACCTTCATGGCGGACCCGAGGGTAGCTTGCCCCCGGGCCCGCCAAATCGCCGTCACCCGGGCGTCGCCACCCAGCGGCCAGCAAACGTCAGCCGGTCGGGAGGTCCGTCCCGGCGCCGGCGCAGTAGCCGGCACCCTCGGCCGAGTCGTTGCTCCACAGCGACTGGACCGCGAACGTCCCGCCCGCGTTGCCCGTGACGTCACCGAGCGCGCCGGGAATCGGCTCCGGCGGGCCCTGTGCCGTCAGCAGGTTCTCTCCGACCCACGCGCACTTGTCGCCGTTCTCGTTGGCGTCGAGCGGGTCATACCACCCGCCGATCTGCTGCGCGGTCGTCCCGGTGCCGATCACGTCCTCGGCGCCCGGGTCGGTGACGGTCTCCTCGATCTCGTGCCCGAGCACGATCGAGAACCCGTCGAGCTTGCCGGCGGCGCCGCTGTTGACCGCGTTCTCGCCGCACTCGTTCGTGCCGCCCGAGTTGATCGCGAGCGAGTAGGGCATGTTCGTCCACGCGATCCCGGGCGTAAGACCGTTGTAGATGCCGCCTTCCAACCCGGGCTGCGTGTAGTCGTGGAACGCGCAATAGCCCGACGACAGCGCGTTCGGGTCGCTGAAGTTCGGCGGCTGCGCGATGATGATGTTGGAGTTCGCGAGGTCGGTGATGCCGAAGTGCGCCACCGCCCGCTGGGCCTCGGTGGCGACGTCCGTGTAGGTGTTCGTCGCCCCCGGCGGGTTGCTCGAGGATGTCCCGACGAGGCTGGAGGCGTCGTTCGTATCGTCGACCCAGATCCCCGCGAGCTGGTCGGTCGGGTTCGTGATGTGATCCTGGGCTCCGGAGGAATCCGTGTCGTAGTACTGGGTCTGGACCCCGGCCCAATTCGTGCCGCCGAGCTGCTGCACCCAGTCGGCCATGTACTTGCCGGCGCCGTCCGGGTCGCACGCCAGCGTCGCGGACAGGGAGCCCTCGGTGATCGACTCCGAGCTGCAGGTGTCGCTCGCCGGGAACGCGCCGGGCTCGCCCCAGCCCCAGAACACCAGATACTCCTTTGGCGTCGTCTGGACATGACCGCCGTAGTAGGACATGTTTCCGAGCACCGGCAGCGTCGTCGCGGGGAACTCGGGCAGGCCGCAGTTCGAGAACGGGGACGGCAGCATGCCGTTCTCCGGGCACAGCGGCGCCGGAGGCTGCAGCGATCCGACCGGTGCGAACACGTGCTGCTGCCAGTACGCGCGCTGCATCTGCACCTCTTTCTTCAGCGTCGGCATCAGAATCGGCTTGGCCGATGCCGCGACCGCGCCGAAGGCCAGCATGCCCGCGACCACTACGGTCGCGGCAACCCCGCGAAGCACACTTCTCTTCATGTGATGAACCCTCTGTTCCGCCCCTGCCCAGGGCGTCCGGTTGGATAAGAGCGCGGAGCTCCCAGGGCTCCGCGTGCGGCGGTTATACCCCGTTCGCGTTCCGAACAAGCGCGGCGATCCGCTCCACGACCTCGGGCAGCGTCATGTCCGTGCTGTCGATCACCACCGCCCCGTCCGCGGGCGCCAGCGGCGAGTGCTCGCGCGTGCGGTCTCGCTCGTCGCGGATCGTCTGCTCGGTGAGGACCGTTTCCACGTCGACACCGAGCTCGGCGGCGCGCCGGCGGGCGCGCTCGCGCGGGTCGGCGTCCAGGAACACCTTGACCTCGGCATCGGGGGCGACCACCGTGCCGATGTCGCGGCCCTCCGCGACCCAGTCGCCGCTCGACAACAAGCGCCGCTGCTCCGCGGCGACCGCGCTCCGCACGGCCGGGTCCGCCGCCGCGCGCGACGCCGCCTCGGATACCGCCGGCCTGCGGATCTCGTCGGTCACGTCCCGGCCGTCCACCAGGATCCGCTCGCCGGGCTCGATCGTCAGCGAGCCGGCGATCGACGCGGGCTCGGCAGCGCGCTGAAGCGCTGCGAGCGCGACCGCGCGGTACATCGAGCCCGTGTCCAGATAGGTGAAGCCGAGCGCGTCGGCGACGGCGCGCGCCACGGTCGACTTGCCGGCGCCCGCCGGCCCGTCGATCGCCACCACAGTCACGCGATCAGCCTCGCAAGATCCTCGGCAAAGCCCGGATAGGACACGGCGGCGGCCTCCATCCCGACCACCTCTACCCCCTCCTCGGACGCGAGCCCCGCGACCGCCCCGAGCAGCGCCAGCCGGTGGTCGCCGTGCGCGTCGAGACGCCCGCCCCGCAGCCCGCCGGTTCCGGTCACCACGAAACCGTCGGGGAGCGCCTCGATCCGCGCCCCGAGGCCGCGCAGCCCCTCGACGACCGTCGCGATCCGGTCTGACTCCTTGACGCGCAGCTCGGCGGCGCCGCGTACGACCGTGTCCCCCTCGGCAAAGCAGCCGAGCAGCGCAACCAGTGGAAGCTCGTCGATCGCGAGCGGCACCTCCTCGGCCTCGACCGTCGTCGCCTCGATCGGCGCATTACGCACGTCGATGTCAGCGACCGGCTCGACCGCCTGGAACGTACCGGGCGCCTCGAGGTCGGCGAGTACGATCGCCCCCATCCGCTCGAGGATGCGGAGGAAGCCCGACCGCGTCCAGTTGACGCCCACGCGCTCGAGCACCAGCCGCGACCCCTTCACCAGCACCCCGGCCGCGATCAGGAACGCGGCCGAGGACGGATCGCCGGGGACCTCGACGTCGCCGAGCTCCAGCTCGTCCGTGTTGCCCACGGTCGTCCGGAACCCGGCGCCGTCAGACACACGCGAGACCGGAGCGCCCGCCGCCGCCAGCATCCGCTCGGTGTGGTCGCGGCTGGGGACAGGCTCGATCACCGTCGTCGAGTCAGTGCACAGCCCGGCGAGCAGCACGCACGACTTGACCTGGGCGCTCGCGACCGGAAGCTCGTACACCACTCCAGTGAGCGGCGCGCCGAACACCGTGAACGGCGGGAATCGGCCCTCGCGCGCTTCGATCCGCGCCCCCATCAGCGACAGCGGCTCGGCGATCCGGTCGACCGGGCGCCGGCGGATCGAGTCATCTCCGTCGAGCGTGAAGCTCTGCCCCGGCTGGAACGCCAGCCAGCCCGGAAGCAGCCGCATCAGCGTGCCCGCGTTGCCGACGTCAATCGCCTCGTGCTGCGGGAGCGCGTTGCGCAGGCCGCACCCGCGGATCAGCAGGCCCTCGGCGCGCGGCTCGACGATCGCACCGAGCTGCGTGACCGCGGCCAGCGTCGAGCGGGTGTCGGCGGCGTCGAGGTAGTTCCTGACGCGTACCGGCTCCGAGGCCATCGCGGCGACGATCGCGGCGCGGTGCGAGATCGACTTGTCGGCCGGCACGCGCAGGCTGCCCCGGAGCGGCCCGGACGGGTCGAAGCGCACGTTCACGCCCGCGCCACCGGGAAGCCGAGCTTGCCGACGAGCTCCTCGGCGCGGCGCGCCTCGGCCTCGCCGGCGATCCACATCGCCACCACGCCCTCGCTCATGTCGGGCGCCGGGTACAGCGCCATGTCGGTGATGTTCACCCCGGCCCGCCCGAGCTCGAGCGCGAGTTCGGCCACCACGCCCGGGCGGTTCGGCACCGACGCCCGCAGCTCGAACAGCGGGCCGCCCGCGAGCTGCGCCTCGAGCAGCCGGCGCCGGTCCTCGGCGGCGCCGTCGTTCCAGCCGGCGATCCGGGCGGCATCGGCATCCCGCAGCGCATCGCGGACATCGGTCAGCCGCGCGATCGTGTCGTCGATCCGCGCCGCGATCGCATCGCGGTTCGACACGTAGATGTCGGTCCAGATCGCGCTCGGCGCGCCGGCTACCCGCGTGGCGTCTCGAAACGAAGGGCCGGTGGCGGGCAGGCGCTCGCCGCCGGCGGCGAGGGTGCGGGCCGCCTGGGAGACGAGCACGTTGGCGAGCACGTGCGGCAGGTGCGAGACCGTGGCGAGAACGGTGTCGTGGACCTCCGGCTCGATCGCGACCGGTCGCGCGCCCAGGCCGTGCAACAGCCGGTGAAGGCGCTCGTACAGGATTCCCGACGTGCTCGAGGTCGGCGTCAGGTACCAGGTGGCGCCGTCGAACAGGTCGGAGCGCGCGTGCTCGACCCCCGAGGTCTCCGCGCCGGCGAGCGGATGCCCGCCGACGAACCGCGAATCGTTGACCGCGGCCACGATCGCTCGCTTGGTCGAGCCGACGTCGGTGACCACGCAATCCCGCGGCGCGGCGGCGAGCACGGCCCGCACTGCGTCCGGCAGCATCCCCACCGGGACCGCGACGAACACCGCCTCGGCGTCGCTCACCGCGCCGGCGAGAGTGCTAGCGGCCCGATCGATCACGCCGCGCTCGCGCGCCGTCTCAACCGCGCCACCGTCCGTGTCATAGCCCGTGACCGAAGCGTCGAGCCGCTCTCGCGCAGCGAGTCCGATCGAGCCGCCGATCAGCCCGACGCCGACGAGCGCGACCTTCAAACTGTGGCGAGCGCCTTCCCCGCGACCGCCGCGGCGGCCTGGACGCGGTCCACGTACTCGGCGAAGTCGTCCGCATACAACTGCTGCGGACCGTCGCAGATCGCGGTCTCCGGGTGCGGGTGCACCTCGACGATGATCCCGTCCGCACCCGCGGCGGCAGCGGCCAGCGACAGCGGCATCACCAGATCTCGCCGCCCGGCGGCGTGGCTCGGGTCGACGATCACGGGCAGGTGGCTGAGCTCCTTGAGCACCGGGACGGCCATCAGGTCGAGCGTGAAGCGGTAGGCGGTCTCGAACGTGCGGATGCCGCGCTCGCACAGCATCACGGCCTCGTTGCCCTCTTTGAGCACGTACTCCGCGGCCATCAGCAGCTCCTCGAGCGTCGAGGAGAAGCCGCGCTTGAGCAGCACCGGGCACCCCGAGCGCCCGACCTCGGCCAGCAGCGAGTAGTTCTGCATGTTGCGCGCGCCGATCTGCACCACGTCGGCCACCTCGAGCACCTGGTCGAGGTCGCGCTGGTCCATCAGCTCGGTGACGATCGGCAGACCGGTCTCGGCCTTGGCCTCGGCGAGCAGACGCAGCCCCTCCTGTCCGAGCCCCTGGAACGCGTACGGCGAGGTGCGCGGCTTGTACGCGCCGCCGCGGAACAGTGTGCCGCCGGCGTCGCGGACCGCGCGTGCGGTCTCGAGCGTCTGCTCGCGAGACTCGACCGTGCACGGCCCGGCGATCATCGCGAAGCTGTTGCCCCCGACCTTGCGGCCGGCGATGTCGAGCACGGTTCGTTCGCCGTGCTTGAACTGCGTCGAGGAGAGCTTGTAGGGCTTCGAGATGGGGACGACGCGGTCCACTCCCGGAGCTCCATCGAGCTCGAGCCGCGCGACGTGCTCGCGGTCGCCGATCGCGCCGACCACGGTCAGCTCCTCGCCCCTGCTCAAATGGGCCCGCGCGCCGACGCTCTCCACTCGCTCGATGACGGCCTGCACCTCCTGTTCAGTGGCCGTCGGTTTCATCACGATCATCATTTGTCGGTCCTCTCTGGTGCGTGGAAACTCTACGAAAGCGGGCGGTTCGGGTTTCACCCGACCGGGGGGTTTTTCGGCGCTCGGCCTGTGCGGGGTCCCGCGGCGAGCGCGGGGACGGACAAGGGCTTGCCGAGCGCCTAGCTAAATCGCCAGGCGTAGGCGTAGCCGCGATAGACGTAGATCGTGCGGCTACGGGCGCTCATCGTGGCGGGGTTGTACCAGACGGGCGCCGAGAATCCAAGGCGGCGCGGATCATGCATGACACGACACTCGACGCGCTCCGGCTCGACCGTTACGTGTGGTGCACGCCCCACATGCGCACTACGACGAGGTTCCGGCCGGACCACCTCGATTGTCGTGTCATGCAGGTCGCTCGCTGCTTCAGCACCCGAGGACCTGGGCGAGCGCGTCGCCGAACCGCTCGTTCTCGGCGTCGGTGCCGACCGTCACCCGGAGCGACCGCTCGCGGCCGAGCGACGCGCCGGCACGGACGAGCACGCCGCGCGCACGCAGGCCCTCGACGACGTCGGCCTCCTCGACCGCCTCCGGAAGGTGAAGCCAGATGAAGTTCGCGTCGGACCGCGCCACCCACAGACCGAGCGCTCGAACCGCGTCCTCCATCCCCAGCCGCGAAGCGATCGTCTCGGTCACGCGCCGCTCGACCTCGTCCTGGTGCTTCAGCGCCTCGACCGCGGCCGCCTGCGCCGCGGCGTTCAGGTAGAACGGCTGGCGGACCTGGTCGACGGCGACACGGAAGTCCTCGGCGCCGCACAGCCCGTAGCCGACCCGCAGCCCCGCCAGCCCGTAGACCTTGGAGAACGTGCGCAGCAGCACCAGGTTCGGGTGTTTGCGCAGCAGCTCAAGCGACGCGTAGGTGTCTCCGAGCGTGAGCGAGAACTCGCAGTACGCCTCGTCGAGGATCACCGCGACGTGGCTCGGGATCCGGCGCATGAACGCGTCGATCTCGTCGAGCCCGATCGCGGTCGACGTCGGGTTATTGGGGTTGCAGATCAGCACGAGCCGCGTCGCCACGGTGACCTCCGTGGCCATGGCGTCGAGGTCGTGGCGGTCCTCGTCGTCGAGCGGCACCTGGATCGCCCGCGCCCCCGACGCGGCCGCGAGATGCGGATAGACGCTGAAGGCCGGCCAGGCGTAGACCACCTCGGCGCCGGGCTCGAGCAGCGCCTCGCCCGCGGCGAGCAGGATGTCGCACGACCCGTTGCCGAGCGCGATCCGTTGCGGCGGGATCCCGTAGCGGTCGGCGAGCGCCCGGCGCAGCGGCATGTACGACGGGTCGGGATAGCGGTTGACGCCGCCGAGCACGCTGCTCGCGGCCTCCACGACCTCAGGCAGCGGCGCGAAGCAGCACTCGTTCGACGCGAGCATCGCCACGTCAGCCCCGAGGTCGTAGCCGCCGGCGAGCGGATAGGTGGGGATCCGGCGGGTGCGCTCCGCGAATTCGATCGGCACCCGTCAAGCGTATCTGGGCCTCGCTGCGCTCGGCGTCCGTGGGGCCTGGCGGCCCCGTCCGGACGGGCTCTCAGGGCCCCATGGACGCCGCCGCAGGCGGCCCCGACTACTGCGCGGACTCGAGATCCGCCCGGAGCACGCGCGCCTCCCCCAAGTACACATGGCGCGGCTCGTGGTCCTCGCCGGCGTAGTAGTGGACCATCACCCGGATCACGCGTGGCAGCGAGCCCGGGACAGGTACCTCGCGCGCGCACAGCAGCGGGACGCGGCTCAACCCGAGCGCGCGGGCGGCCACCGCCGGGAACTCGGCATCGAGGTCGTCGGTCAGCGTGAAGATGCAGCTCACCATCGCCTCCGGGCGCAGATCGTTCCGCTCCATCAGCTCGCGCATCAACGCGTCCGTGGCGCCGAGGATCGCGTCGGCGTCATTGGCGGAGACGGTGTTGGCCCCGCGGAGCGCGAAGAGACGCATGACCGCGGCAGTGTGCCAGCTAACCCGCGGGCACGACGCTCGAGGTGGCGAGCGCGCGGCCAGCGCTGTCGAGCGCCTGGACCTGCACGAAGGGCTGCGCCGGGATCGCGATCTGGGTCTCGAAGCCCTGCTTGGGGGCGGTCGTGACCGCCCGGAGCGCGTCCTCGCTGGCGCCGGCGAGCACCAGCCACGAGGCCACCTGGGTGGCGCCGTTCCAGCTCACGTACACGTTTGTGCTGCTTCCCGTCGCAGATGTCTTGACCGACGGCAGGGTCGTCGGCGTCCCGATCCACGGGAACCGGTAGGCGCGATAGCTCGAATTGTTGCCTACGAACCGTCCGTCGAACACGAGTTCGCCCTGCTCGTTGAACTCGCTGAAGTACGGCTGCTGGCCCCACCCGACGAAGTCGTCGCCACCCGGCAATTCCTGGACGTTGCCCTCGAAGCTCGCCGCCAGGGCCGGCGAATGCACTTCCTGGTCGACAAGCGTTGCGGTCATGTCCTGGTCGTTCAGACGGAGGACGATGCCGCGCGACTCGGAGTGGACCTTCGGGGGGCCGGCGCCGTCGTCGAACAGGGTCACGGTGGGATCGGTGTCGGCATGGAGGCGCACGTCGTGCTGGAACGCGAACTCAACTCCAGACCCGAGCTTGTAGCTCGAGTTCTTGCCGCCCAGCGTCCACACAATCGCGCTGGTGCGGTGGTCTATCTCATAAGCGGCCCAAGTGTTGCGCGCCGAGATGAGAAGGTTGGCGTCCGGCTGGAGCTGAACCGAGTTGATGTGAAAGTAGTCGTACGGAAAGCCCGCCGACGTCACGGCCGACTCGTATGAGTCGTCCAGCGGGACGTGGTCGAGGCTGTCCCACTGGAACAGCAGGAGACCGGTCTTCACGTCGATCTCCTGGACAACCGAGTCGAGCACGATCTGCCGCGAGGACATGTGTACATCGGCCGCGTTCCAGTACACCGGGTAGTACGCGGTGATCAGCGCGGTCCCCTGCGGCGTCAGCCGAAACTCGTGCAGGTCGGCGCTCAGCCCGTTGGCGGCGCGCACGACAGCGATCTGGCGGTACGCGGAGTTCTCGATCACGTCCTCGCCCGCGCCCACGCCCGCCCCCGAGTATCCCTGCCACCAGGTCAGCACGTGCTGGCCTTCGAATGTCTGAGCCTGGAGGTTCGCCGCCATGTCCCCCTGGGGAACCGGTTGGAACCACAGCAGGGTGCCCTCCTTGTTGAGGATCATCGCGCCGTTCTGGGTCGGCCCCTGCTGCGGGGCCAGGAAGATGTCGTCGCCGTCGGGCCCGGGAGCGGGGTCCAGCTTGGTGATCTCCACCGACGCTGGCGTCAAGTCGGGCCGTGACTGGAAGGTGAGCTCGTCCCCCGGCACCCGACTCGCAGGCGGCAGGGGCATCGCAGGAATCGATCCCGACGGCGTGGCCACGGTGAAGTGGAACGTTCCCGTGCTCGCGCCGAGGATGTGCAGCCCGGTGCGAACCGTAACCGCCTCGCCGGGGTCGAACGGCTTCGCCGGTAAGAAGCTTCCGCCATCTCGATCGGAGTCCGATTCGAACTGGCCCGCGTGAACACCGGTCTTCGAGCCGGTGACGACCACGTTGCCCACCTCGCGGATCGGCAGGCCGCGGAATGCGATCTGGGTCTGTGGCGAGGCCACCCGGTCACCCGGGATCGGGAACACGCTGACCACCGGCGGGGTGCTTCGGATGGTTCGGGCGCTTCGGGTGCTTGGGGTGGTTTGGGCCGATCCGCAGCCCGCCACGCCGAGGCCGAGCACGGCCGCGACGAAAGCGATCGCGCTACTCGACCTCATACACCGCTGCGCACCCGAACGAATGCGTCGAGCGGATGACCGGGCCGAGCAGCTTCGGGATGTCGGTGGTGGTCTCGCAGTCGGCCAGCAGGAATCGAGCGCCGCTACTCAATACGAAGCTACGCGCGGCCGCGGGGGTCGGCTGTCCGCTCGGCGACCCGCCGAAGAGCCACTGCGCGTTGAATGTCAGGTTCATGCACCCGGGCTCAGACCACAGGCAGTCGCCGACGTAGGTGTGGCGTCCGGTCCGGCCCGGGACGACCGCGCCCAGGTAGCTACGCGTGATGACACTGCCCGGGTCCTTGTCCTTCGACAGATAGTCGATGGCCGCCCGCTCGTCGCTGCGGATGAAGTTCCCGTTCTCGGGAGTGGGCGCCGCGAGGCCCTGGGCGATGTGCAGCTCCTCGTACGTGGCCGGAATAGTGAACAACGCGACGAGGACGGCACCGGCTAGGACAGGTCGCTGGACGCGGTCCCAGCCGATAATCTGGAATCCCTCGACCGCGAGCACCGCCAGCGGGATCGTGATCCCCTGGAACGAGTGCAGCGGGGTCGCGCCCAGGCTCGTCCCGGACAGCACGAAGATCGCGAACGCCGCCACCGGCCAAGTGCGCGCGGCCGCGGCCAGGAACGTCGTGGGGCGCCGCGTATATGCGACAGCGGCCGGCACGAGGAGGGGCACGATCGCGATCGTGATCGACCAGAACGAGAAGGCGTGCTTGCTCGCGACCTGCGCGAGCTTCCAGCTGAGATCGGCCTTGCCGAGGATCGCGTAGTAGAGCAGCGGGACCCCGGTGCCGCCGACCGTGGCGATCGTCAGCTTGAGATCCGACCGGCCGAGCCGCCGGCTGGCCAACATCACGAGCTCCGCCGCCACCACCATCGCGATCAGCAGCTCGCCGTTCCACGGGTGGAGCAGGCTCGCGAGGCCGCCGAACAGGCCGGCCAGCCACAGCCGGCGGTTGTTCACGCGGGAGTCGTTGTGGGCCACCAGTGCCCACACCATCGCGGCCAGCGCCATCACACCGAACACGTAGCCCCAAGTCAGGAAGCCTGGGAACAGATCCCCCAGCACGCTGAAGTGGCCGTACACGTTGGTGAACGAGCCGAAGAACAGCGCGAGCACGAGCGCAGCCCGTCGCGGCCACAAGCCGCTCAGCAGACGCCACGCAAACGCCCGCACCGCGAAGAAGAACGCGACCACCGCAACCGGCTTCCACAGCAGCAATGACAGCCACGGCGCCATCCCGAGCGCGGTCA
>Ga0335078_10003789_pt1 | contig 22490 bp, 19 predicted proteins | sample Lox_Sample_32_FD_206711 | JGI IMG/M metagenome (GOLD analysis project Ga0335078, IMG submission 206711) | Soil microbial communities from Loxahatchee National Wildlife Refuge, Florida, United States - Lox_Sample_3.2 | ecosystem: Environmental > Terrestrial > Soil > Wetlands | place: USA... | reverse complement strand
GCGGCGCGGGTTCAAGCGGTTCGGAGACGTAGCACGCGCAATCGCGCGCTGGCTTCTATCGGACGGTTTCAGACACCGGCCAAAGACGCTAAAATCTCGTCGCCAGAGACGTAACGATCGCGCGCGCGGGGCCGTCGCGGCCGGCGGTGAGAAGACCCGACGGGCGCGCGCTATCGGATCCGATTCCGGGGGGAATGGCAGTTGCTCACAAACGATCAATCGCCCAATCCGGGCCTCGGGCGGCTGCCCGACTTCATCGCTGTCGGCCCGGCGCGCACCGGCACGACATGGCTTCACGGCGTGCTCTTTCAGCGCGCTTCGCTTCCGCGGGGCACCAAGGAAACGCGGTTTTTCGATTCCTTTTACGACAAGGGCATCGCATGGTACCGCGACTATTTCACCGACTGTCCGGCGGGCCGGCCGGTCGGCGAGATTGCGCCGACCTATTTCCAGAAACCCGAGGTTCGCGAGCGAATCGCGCGCCATATTCCGAACTGCCGCGTCATCTGCACGCTGCGCGACCCGGTCGAGCGCGCCTACTCGACCTATCGGGTGTTTCTGCGCGAGGGCGAGACCCGGCTCGGCTTCGAAGACGAGGTGATGCTGCCGGACTCGCGCATCCGCGAGAGCAATCGCTACGCGTTCCATCTGCGTGGATGGCGGGAGACGTTCGGTGCGGACAATGTAGCCACGTTTTTTTATGATGACCTCGAGGCCGACGAACAGGCGTACGTAGATTCGATTTGCGATTTTCTCGAGGTGCGGCGGGTCGACCTCTCCGAGGTCCGCCAATTCCTGGTGCATAATTCGGTGCGGCGCGCACCGCGCAGCGTCACGGTCGCCGGCTGGGCGCACAGTTTCAGGATTTGGCTCAAATCGCAGCGCGCGGATCGCGTCGTGAACACGTTCGACCGCTGGGGTGTGTGGCGGATGCTCAATCAAGGCAAGCGGGAATTCCCTTCCCTTGATGCGGAGACCGCGGAACGTATGCGAAGGCTCTTCCTGCCCGAGGTTGAAGAGTTGGAAAATCTCGTCGGCAGGGACCTGACGGCCTGGAAGACCGGGCAGCGCGATCGCCCTCAGCGCGAGAACGGAGCGCGCCCCGTAACGCTCGTCCAGGATGAGATCTAGCGCTCGCGTCGAAGGCTCAAGATGGCCGCGCGTCTGCCCGATTTTGTAGCAATAGGTCCGCCGCGCACCGGCACCACCTGGCTGCACGGCGTGCTGTACCATCGCGCCTGCCTTCCTGACGGCGTCAAGGAAACGCGCTTTTTCGACAAGTTCTACTCGCGCGGCCTCGATTGGTACCTGGGGCATTTCAAGGGATGTTCCGGAGATCGGCCGATCGGTGAAATCAGTCCGACCTATTTCAGATGGGAAACCGCGCGAGAGCGTATATTCAAGGACCTCGGCGATTGCAAGATCATTTGCACGCTCCGCGCGCCGGTGGCGCGTGCATATTCGCAGTATCGTCAGCTTCATACCTTGGGCATGGCGCGCGGTTCCTTTGAAAAAGAAGTCATGTCCAACGATATGCTGTTCGAGTTTACCCGGTACGGGTTCCATCTTCGCGCCTGGCTCCAGCGGTTTGGACGGGAGCGCGTGGGCGTGTTTTTCTACGAGGACCTGAAGGCGAACGAGCAGGGATTTGTCGATGACGTGTGTGGGTTTATCGGCGCTCCGTCGGTCACGCTCACGCCGGAGATAACCCGGTTTCTCGATCGCAACGAGGTGTCGCACGGATCGCGCAGCCAACTGCTCGCGTACAACGGGCGCCGGCTCATGTACTGGCTGCAGGAGCATCACGCCTACCGCCTGAGCGGCAGGCTGAAACGCATCGGATTCTGGCGCTTCTGCTTTGGCCGGGGTGCGTCGTTTCCGCCCCTTGATCACGCGGTCGAAGCGCGACTGCGAAAGCGTTTTACCCCGGAAGTGGAAGCCGTGGAAGAACTTACCGGTCGCGACCTATCCGCGTGGAGGGCCGCGCCGGCCGATCCTGTGGAGCGTATCGCGATGGAGCTCTGAGGAAGACCTTTATCCCAAATAAGCGCCGGCACACATTATTGGTTGTCTGCGCACGGAAATGATAATTTCGTGACCATGAGCCGAGTTTCCGTAGTCATCCCGGTGCGAAACGGCGTCGCCACCATCCGGCGGACCGTCGATAGCGCGCTCGCGCAAGAGCCCGAGCGTCCCGAGGTGATCGTGGTGGACGACGGCTCGACCGACGCGACCCCGCGGATCCTGGGTTCTTATGGCGACCAGATAAAGTTCCTGCGCCAGCGCAATCGCGGCCCGTCCGCTGCGCGCAACGCGGGCGCCGCAGCTGCAGGTCCCGATTCGGAGTATTTCACCTTTCTCGACGCTGACGACGTTCTGCTGCCTTCGATGGTCAGGGCGCTGACGAATGAGCTGGACGCGGTCCCCTCGGTGGCGCTGGCGTTCTGCGATATCGTTCCGGTGGACGACTACGACAACGAGCTCGACATCAAGTTCATCGACGAATCTTCGGCGCACGCGCCCACGATGGACGAGCTGCTGACGCGATGGTGGCCGATCCTCACCAGCGCCGCTGTCATGCGCCGCAGCGCTTTCCAGTCCGCCGGCGGTTTCGACGAAAGCTTCACCAGGCCCGGCTTCGAGGATCCATACATGTGGCTGACGATGCGCGAGCAGGGTGACTTCGCATACGTGCCGCAGCGCCTGGTGCGCTATCGCACCACCCCGCCTAGCGAACGGATGATGAAGTATGCCAAGGGCTACCGGATCTTCGGCCGGCTGGTCATGGAGCGCTACGGTGAGGCCGGCCAGCGCCTGATTCGCGAATCCACCAACGCTTTCGTCTCGGCCTGGGGCTATGCCGGGCTGGTGGCGCTCCGCGATGGCGACAAGCTGCGCGCGCGCCGCGCATTCGCCTGCGCGATGCGCTACGGACCGTTCCAGGTCCGCTCCGCGTCGCGCTGGTTGCGCACGTTCCTGCCGATGTTCGTGGTGCGCGCGCTCAGCGGACGGATCGTGCGCGGGGATCGCACCAAACCTGAGCTTGAGAACTATTTCCGTTAGACTGATATCCTCGGATTTTGAACTGGGTCAGGATATAAGCAGGCCTGTGAGAGGTCGCGGCAGGCGACGCCGCGCCCGCAATGGCGGCGCGGCCCAGGCTGTCAAGGCGCGCCCAAGGCTGCGCGCAAGGAGACGATGAGCAATAAAATCTGGCGCGGGATGCGCGACACGCTGCTCTGGTGGCGACCGGCCGAAGACGGCCGGGAAAAAAGCCGCTACATGGCGATTTACAAACGCCTGCTCGGCTACGCGCGTCCCTACATTTTTCCGGACCTCGCGCTTTCGGTGGCGGCGATGCTGCTGCTCAGCGCCGCCAACGGCGCTATACCCTACCTGATCAAGGAAACCATCAACTCGCTCTCCACGCTCAAGGCCGGCAACCCGCTGACCCTGCATCGCTTGCACATGCTGAGCCTCGGAATTCTGGTGGTGTTCGTCGTACGCGCGCTCACCGACTTCCTGGCCAGCTTCCTTACCGACTACATCGGAATGAAAACGGCAATGGACCTGCGCGGCGAATTCAACGATCGCCTGCAGCGGCTGCCGCTTTCGTTCTTCAACTGGACGCCCACCGGAAACCTGCTCACCCGCTCGCTCAACGACGTTCAGCAGGCCTCGTCGATCATAACCAACAGCCTGATCTCGCTGATTGGCGACAGCCTTACGCTCTTTGCCCTGGTCGGCGGCCTGTTCTGGATGGATTTCAGATTTGCCCTGCTGGCCTTCGTGGTGTTTCCGGTCGCGATTCTGCCGATCATCGGCGCCGCGAGAAAGGTGCGCAAAACTGCCCGCAGCGCGCAGCGCAAGCTCAGCGACATCTCGGTGCTGATGCAGGAGGCGGTGCAGGGATGCCGCGTGGTCAAGGCGTTCGGGATGGAGGAGTACGAATCCCAGCGCTTTCGCGCGATGCTCAAGAAACAGCTCCAGATGATGCGCCGGGTGCTGCGCGCCAGCGCCTTCAGCAGCCCGTTTATCGAGGTTCTCGGCGCCTTCGCGGTGGTGGCGGTGCTGTGGTACGGGGTCTCGGCGGTGATCGTGGGAACCCGCTCGCCCGGCACCTTCGGCGCGTTTATCGGTGCGATGCTGATTATCTACAGGCCGTTTAAAAGAATCGCGGGCACCAACAATTCGATCCAACAGGGCCTGGTCTCGGCCGAACGGGTGTTCACGATTATCGATCACCCGCCCGAGGTGTACGACGCTCCCGGCGCGCTCGAACTCAAACACGGCCCGCATAGCATCGAGTTCCGCAAGGTCTTGTTCCGCTACAACCCCGACGGCGACTGGGTGCTGCGCAACATCAACATGAAGATCGGCGCGGGCGAGACCGTGGCGCTGGTGGGGATGAGCGGCGGCGGCAAATCGACGCTGTCCGATCTGATTCCGCGCTTTTACGACCCCAACAAGGGCGAGATGCTGATCGACGGCATCGACGCCAAGCGCTACTCGCTCAAGTCGCTGCGCGCGGAAATCGGACTGGTATCGCAGCATACGTTCCTGTTCAACGACACGATCCGCACCAATATCGCCTATGGCGGCGGCACGGGAGACTTCGATGAGATCGTGGCCGCGGCCAAGGCCGCCAACGCCCATGACTTCATCGCCCGCCTGCCCAACGGCTATGACACCCTGGTGGGTGAGATGGGAGTGCGGCTCTCGGGCGGCGAGCGTCAGCGCTTGGCGATCGCGCGGGCGCTGCTCAAGAATGCGCCGATCCTGATCCTCGACGAGCCGACCTCGAACCTCGACTCTGAGGGCGAGCGCGTGGTGCAGGACGCGATCGAGCGGCTGATGGTGAACCGCACCACCCTGATGATCGCCCATCGGCTGTCCACCGTGCGCCGCGCCGATCGCATCTTCGTGATCGTCAACGGCGAGATCGTCGAAGCGGGCACCCACGAGGAACTCCTGGCGCTCGACGGCGCGTATCGCAAGCTCTGCGATCTGCAGTTCTATATGCCCGATGACGACGAAGCGCCCGCGCGCGGCGCGGCCAACGCCTAGCATGAGCGGATGTCAGCGCCACTGGCCTCGGCGATAATCGCCGTTTACAACGGAGAAGGATGCGTCGCGCGCGCGATCGACAGCGCGCTCGCGCAGCAAATCGAAAGCCTCGAGGTGGTCGTGGTCGACGACGGCTCGCGCGACGGCACGGCGCGCGTGCTCGCCGGTTACGGCGACCGCATCCGGGTCATCCGCAAGGAAAGAAACCGCGGGTTGGCCGCGGCGCGCAACATCGCCGTGGATCACGCGCGAGGACATTTCCTGGCCTTTCTCGACGCCGACGACGAATGGCTCCCCGGACGGCTTGAGAAAACGATCGCCGCCCTGCAGACCCATCCGACCACCACGATGGCCTTTTCCGACGTGGTGCCGATCGATCGCAATGGTATTGCGCTGGCGCCCACCTACCTGCATCCCGGCATGGCGCGCCCACCGTTGATGGAGAACCTGATGGAGGAGGGAGGATGGCCGATCCTGCCCAGCACCGTAACTATCCGGCGCTGGGTCTTCGACCGGGTCGGCGGCCAGGCGGAAGAATTCCGCGGCGCCGGGGGCTTCGATGACGCCGATTTATGGTTCTTACTGCGCGAACTGGGCGACTTCGCTTTCGTACCCGAACCGCTCGCGCGCTACCGGCTGACTCCGTTCGTCGAACGCATGCGCAAATACGCGCCCGGCTTCCGCGTCTTCACGCAGCGGATGCGCAAACGCTACGGCGAGCCGGGCGACAGGATGGTGCGGCGCTCGGCGGCGCTCTACCGCTGGCTGCTGACGGTAAAGGGCCTGCGCTGCCTCGAAGCGGGCGACATGCGCGAAGCGCGCAGCGCGCTGCTCTGCGTGCTGCGCTACCAACCCGACGTTTCATCGCCGCAGATGCGCCATCAATTGCGTGCGGTCATGACGAATCAGCCGATGGACGAAAACGGCAAGCGTCCCACGCTTCAGCGCGACGACGTGCTCAGGGCATGGTACGCGATGCTGCCCCATCGCGCGGCGCTTGCGACGATGCGCCGCAAAGGGCTCCTCCGGATTCCGCCTCCACCCCCAAGCCACGCCGGCTTCGCCGAAGAACTGCTCGCCGGCCGCGCGCCTCTCGCGCTCTACTAAAACCACGCGATGAATCAGCGCAACTGCCTGATCCTGGGCTCAGGCCGCAGCGGCACGAGCATGGCGGCCGGCATCCTCGCCAAGGCCGGCTACTTCATGGGCGACGAGATTTGGCCCGCCAACGAGAACAACCCCAAGGGACAATTCGAGGATCGCGAAGTCAACCAGATTAACGACGGACTGATCGCTTCCGTGTCGCCCAAGTCGCCGCCCCGCGCACTGCGCAAGCTGCTGTTCGGCGACGCCCCGGTGCTCGGCGAATTGCAGCACTGGGTTGCGGTGCTGCGCCCCGGCGTGACGATCGACTGTTCGACTGCGATGGGCCGGCGGATCGCGGCGGTGACGGCGCGCCGGCCGTTCTGCTTCAAGGACCCCAGGTTTTCGTACACGCTTCAGGTCTGGCGGCCGTATATCGGCGACGCGCTCCTGTTATGCGTTTTCCGCGACCCAGCCACGACGGCTGCAAGCATCGTCCGCTACCGCGAGCGCGCCGACTATATGAAGGACCTCGCGCTGGATACGCGCTGGGCGTTGAAGGTATGGGAGGCGATGTATCGCTGGATCCTGGAGGTGCACTATACACAGGGCGGCGATTGGATGTTCGTGCACTACAACCAGTTGCTTAATCATTCGGCGGACGCAGAGTTGACGCGCCGGCTGGGGGTCGGGATCGATCGCGATTTCGCCGCCCCCGAACTCAACCGCTCGCGGCCAAGCGCCGCCGTGCCGCGCCGCATGGTCCGACTTTATGAACGGCTCTGCGCGCTCGCCCGTTACGATACGGCCCGCGCCGCGACGATCGCGGCCGAGGCATGATCTTCGAGCTTCAGCGCCCGCGCACTTCGACCAGCTGAAGACGCGCAATGAGGCGCGGATAGCAGGCCTGGGCGGCCGCGAATTCCTGGTCTGGCATCACTCCCTGGCCGCTCAGGATCATCACCGGCGCGGAAGAGCACTTTTCTCCGTCCATGCCGACCGCGGCGGGGCGCCTCGCGACGGGCAAGTAGAAGCGCACTACCTGCAGGTTATATGACGGACAGACTGCAATCTTGCCGCCGCCCGCATTCTGCATCGCCAGTGCCGCAGCTTCGCGCCAGGCCCCGTCGCGCAGCGCCTTGAACCAATCGTCGACCAGCGGCACCGAAAGATGAACGATCATTGCGGCGATCGCGATACGCACGGCGGTGCTGCGCACGGAGCCCGCGCCGAAACCGGCGAGCGCGAACAGGCCCACGAAGGCAATCAGCACGTAGCGCGGAAATTCCATCGGCTGGATCAGGTAGGTCACCAGGTACACCGTCAGCACCGGCCCGAGCATCCAGACAGCCAGGAAGGCCCAGGCCACGCGTCCCGCGGAGCGCCATTGCCAAAACAGGCCGAACACGATCAAAAGCTCGAACAGTTCGAAGAGCCGCCACTTGCCCACGACGTCCCTGAATACCGTGTACGGCCACGCGATCGGTTGAAGCTTTATCCAGCCGACCGCGCCCGCGGCCACGGCCTGACGCGAAGTGGCGAAGATTCCCGGCAACAGCGGCGCGAGCATCGCGACACCGGCGCATACTGCAAAACCCGGCGCAAAGATCGCGAGCTCGCGGGCGCGCGCGGAGCCGACCCATCCGGCGATCAACAGGCCGCCGAGCCATAGCGCTTCGGCGGCGAGCAGGAAACTCGCGGTGTAATTCGTCGGCAGCATGATCGCGGTAAAGATTGCGACCCCAAGGTAGTTGATCCAGCCGCCGCAGCGCTGCGCGCGCAGGAAAAAAATGATCTGCGCCAGCTCCGCCACGGTCAGCAGCGGAAACTCGCGCGCCGTGCGATCGGATGCGAGGATCGTCAAATTGAGCGCATAGATCAGCGCGGCGAACGCTCCGCCGACTTCGCCGGCCTCGGCACCCGCCGCGCCGCCCAGCGAACGGCCGGCCTCGCGCACCGCAAAAAACAACAAAAGAATCGCGAGCGTCCCCAGCGCCGCCGACATCGCGCGCATCGCGAACAGGCTGTCGCCGAAAAGCCGCACCCATTCGTGCAACGCGATGTGGAAGAGCGGGAGCTTGCCACCGTTCTCGAATCGCCAGAACGTGGCCGTCACCTGCCTTAAGGCCGGCTTGATAGCGGCCGCCCAGGCCACGGCTTCGTCACCGTTCATGTCCCATCGGGCAAGCTTGTGAAAGCGATAATAGGCGCCAAGGCCAAGGGCCAGCGCGAGCAGGACGAGTGTGAAGAGGCGCGACGAGCGCCAGGCCTCGAGCGCAGCTTCCCACACCGTTCGACGCGGCGGCGGCGGCGAAGCGTCGGTGATGCGCTCCGGCGAGGTCAAGCCAACGTTCTGCTTCACGGTATCGCTTAGTGGTAGCGAGGATGCGCCATCAGGGTCAACGCCAGACCAGGCTGGCGAGTAAGGGGCGGCAGATGCCTCTCAAAATCGTCAACGCGCGCGGACCTCGACCTCCCGGAGCTTTGCAACAACGCGCGGGTAGCATGCCTCGGCCGCTGCGATCTGTTCAGGCCGAGCTATCTTTCGATCGCTTAACAGCAGTACCGGCGCCGCACCGCACGCGGTATCCATACCAACGACCGCCATGCGGCGCGCGGGCGGCAGATAGAAACGCACGACTTCGACGTTGTACGGCAGGAAGACCGCGATCGGATCGCGGGCCGCGGTCCGTTCGACAGCCAATTCGGTAGCTTCGCGCCACGAAGTGCCTTCAAAAATCTCCAACCCTCGTCCCACTGCTCGCTGCGAAACAAAAATGATCAACGCGGCGAGCAGTATACGCACGGCGGTGCTGCGGACAGAGCCGGCTCCGAAGCCGGCTAACGCGAACATACCTAGGAACGCGATGAGCACATAGCGCGGCAATTCCATCGGATGGATCAGGTAGGTGGCCAGAAATGCTGCCAGCACCGGCCCCAGCATCCAGGCCGCCAGAAAGGCCCAGACCAAGCGGCCAGCAGAGCGCCACTGGCGGAACAGGCCAAACAGGATCGAAAACTCCAGCAACTCCAACAACAGATGTTCTCCCGCCGCATGGCGGAACACGTCGTAGGGCCAGGAGATCGGACGAAGCCTTATCCAATCGACCGCGCCCGCCTGGACGGCTCGGCGTGAAGATTCGACAGCAAGCGGTACGAACGGCACGAGCAAAACGACGCCTGCGGCCACTCCCAAACCCGGGCGGAAGACCGATAGCGCGAGGGCTTGCGGCGACCCTGCCCACCGGGCGAGCAGCAGCCCGCCGAGCCAGAGCGCTTCTCCGAAAAGCAGGAAAGTGGAACAGTAGTTGTCGGCAAGCATTATCGCGGTGCAGACCGCGATGCCCGCTAACTCCAAGAACGCCGTACGCCGATGGGCGCGCACGAAAAAAATTATCTGCAGCAGTTCGGCCACTATCAGTAACGGAAACTCCCGAGCCGTGCGATCCGACAGCACTATCTTGAGATTCAGTGCACAGATCAGAGCTGCGAACCCTCCGCCGACCTCGCCGGCTTCAGCGCCCTCCGGGCCGCCAAGCGAACGGCCAACTTCGCGCACCGCAGCAAACAGAAGGACGACCGCGAGCGTCCCCAGCGCCGCTGACATCGCGCGCATGGCGAACAGGCTGTCGCCGAAAAGCCGGACCCATATATGCAGCACGATGTCGTAGACCGGAAGCTTGCCGCCATATTCGACTTTCCAGAACGTTTCTGCCGCCTTGTGCAGGCTTGGCTTGGTCGCAGCTGCCCACGCTACCGCCTCGTCACCGTTCATGTCCCAACGATCAAGCTGATGGAAACGGTAGTACGCGCCGACTATCACCGCGATCGCCAGCAAGGTGAAAGCGAACGGCCGCGACGAATACCAAGGCGACAGCCAGGCTTCCCATACCGTTCGGCGCGGCAGCGAAGCCGCTGTGATGCGCTCCGGCGAGGTCAAGCCGGCGTTCTGATTCATCGGTATCTGGCAGTGATAGCGAGGATGCGCCGCCGGGGTCAACGCTGCGATGAACACGGGCTGAGCGCCGTGTCGAACTCTTCGGCGCCCGCCTCAGCGGCGCCCGAAGAAACTCCCTGCGCCGTAGGTCACGGCGGCGGCGGCGATGCCGGTCGCCATGCTTTCCAGTCCGCTCCGCCACCAGGAGCGGGCCGTGATTATCGTTTTGGCAGCGCCGACCGCAAACAAGGTCCCGACCGTCGCGATTACCGAGATAATCAACCCCTCGTGCGCCGGGACAAAGAGATAGCCGAGCACCGGCACCGTCGCGCCCGCGAAATACGACAAACCGACCGTCAGCGCCGAGCGCAGCGGCTTGTCGAACGATTCGACCGCCATCCCCAGCTCCTCGCGCATCATCACGTCGCTCCAGCGCTCGGGGTCGGCGGTGATATGGGCGACGATGCGCTCGAGCAATTCGCCGCCGAAACCCTTGCCGCGGTAAATTGCGCGGATCTCCTCGCGTTCGCGCTCGGGCCATCGCTGAATCTCGTCGCGCTCGCGCTCGATTTCGCTGTGGTAGAACTCGATCTGCGAGCGCGCGGAGATGAACGCCGCGAGGCCCATTGAGACCGCGCCGCCGAGCATCTCGGCCAGCCCTGCCATCACCACGATCCTGCTCGAAGCGAATGCGCCGGCCACGCCCGAGGTGACCGCGAAAGACGCGACCAGGCCGTCATTCAGTCCGAGCATCAGGTCGCGCAGACTCGAGCCGCCGGCCGCGTGGACCTGCTCGGTATGATGATCGTACTCGCGTCTGAGAACCGAAAAAGCCATGACTCGATGGGATGGCGGGCGCCTTTGCGCGCTAATGGGTGCGCTGCGGCGGCGCAAACCCGTCCGCGGCGGCCGGTTCCGCGCCGTTCGCGCGACCTGCCGGCGGCGCGCTGGCGAGGCGCGGCGCACGCGCTCGGCGGCGGCTTTCGAGCCCATCGCGCAGTCGCCAGAACTGGGCAACAGTGCGCCGCCGCTCGTCACGGTCCATCGGGTCCGCGTCGAGATAGTCGTAAAGGCATCGTAACCGCGCCGGACGGTTCAGGAAGCGCCCGATGCTGCGGTCGAGGTGGATGAGATTGAGCATCCTTCTCTGCCAGGAAACCGATCGCACCCGGCGAAAATCCTCGAGATCGACGAAGCTGATGCGCGGCGGAGCGCCGTCGCGCTCCTGCACCATCAGGTTGGTCTCCTGCAAATCAAGCGTGTAAAGCCCCGCGTCATGCAGACGGCGAACCTCGCGCATGACCGCGCTCAGCAGCGAGCGGCGCGAACGAAAATGCACCCGCCCGCCGTCCAGCACGGCGCCGCTCAGCACGGTCGCGTCGCTGAGCGCCTCGCATACCAGGTAGGATTCGCTGACCGCGCCCGCGCGGCGCACCTCGACCGCGGCCAGCGGCCTCGGACGATTGAACCCCGCCCTCGAAAGCATCGCCGCGCCGTCGAGCCATCGCCGCACCCGCGAGCCGCGCGCGGCCGCGACGACGCCCTTCATCCACGAGCCCGTGTGCACGCGCTTGACGAATACGAACGCACCGTCCGGCCCCTGGAGCAGACCGGCGCGCGTGCGCGCCTCGTCCTTGAGCGGACGAAATCCTCCGTCCGCCATGAGCTCGTCCAGCCGGTCGGCCATCGCGGCCCATCGCGGATCCGCGGCATAAAGCACACGCTTGTGCATCGCCCGATAGCGTAGCTTATTCGCGCCCTTGGCGCATCCGATGGCCGAGCATCAGAGGTGGTTTAAAAGGGTTGCCGAAGGGCCGATAATGACCGGTGATGATTTACACACACACGATGTCCACCCCAGTCCATGCCCGCCTGGGAAGGCGCGCAGGCTCTTCCGATGATGACGCTCGGGCGACATACTGCTCGGCGCTTAATACCGGCGTAATCCCCCTGTTCCTGCTTGTTGCCGCACTTTGCGCCGCCGGCGCCCTGATACCGGGCCGCGCGCGAGCGCAGGCATCCGCCTCCGCGGCCGTGATAGGCGGCGGCGATCCGACCGCCATGGTCAAGGCGGTAATCGATCAAGCGACCGCCGTGGTGCGCGACACTCAGACGCCGACGGCCGCGCGCGACAAGCGGCTGCGCGAGATCGCGGAAGCCAATTTCGACTTTGCCGACATGGCGCGCACCACGCTCGGCTATCACTGGCGCCAGATCACGCCGGCGCAGCAATCCGAATTCGTCCAGGTGTTCACCGCGTTCATGGAGAACGTGTACCTGAGCAAACTCCAGGAATACGGCGTGCAGAAGATCCGCGACACCGCGGCGCACTCCACCGTCAACTTCACCGGCCAGCAATTCGACGGAACGGACTACGCCGAGGTTCACAGCACCGTGATGCTCAAAGATCAGGCGCAGCCGATCAAGGTCGACTACCTGCTAAGGCGCGACAGCACGGCCTGGAGGATCTACGATCTGAATATCGACGCAATAAGCGTGATGGCCAACTACCGCCAGCAGTTCAACCGCGTGCTCAACAACGACGGCTATCCGGCGCTGGTCAGCCTGCTGAGGAAGAAGATCGCGGAACTGGGCTCGACGCTCGACAAGTAGGCGCCCTCGCCAGGCGTGCGCCGAGACCGGCGCGGCTTAAGCTGAGACGGGTGCGGGTCCTATCCGTTGAACTGCCGGCAGAGCTCTCGCCAGGCGTCCTCGTCGGCGCCCGCCTTGTACGGCATGTAGAAGGCAACGCGATCGAGCAGGCCGTCGTAGCGCGCCTTGACCTTGGCCGCGATGTCGTCCCATTTGCCGCTGACCGAATAGGTCTCGAGCATCTCGTCGGTGATCTCTTTGGCCATCCCTGTCCAGTCGCCTTTGGCCGCCTTCTCGTTCAGGCGCGCCGCGACGTCGCCCCATCCGTGGGTATCGAGTACCACCTGGTAGGTGCGGGTGGAGGCGTAAAACGAGATTTGCTGACGCACCGCCTCGCGCGCCTTTTCGATCTCCTCGTCCTTGCCGCCCACCACCACAAAGGCAGTGGTGAAGACCGTGAAGTCCTTGCGCGCGCGGCCGGATTTTTTAAAGCCCTCTTCGAGATGCGGCATCACGAACTCGCGCAGGTACTTGGGCGAGTTGAACGGATGCGCGTGCAGGCCGTCGCATAGCTCGCCCGCGAGGCGGCAGATGCGCTCGTTCACGCCTGCGATGTAAATCGGGACCTTGAACTGATGCGGCCGCGGAGCAAAGAACGGCGTCATCAGTGAGAAGTTGTAGTATTTGCCCTTGTACGAGAGCTTCGCGCCGCCTTCGTTCCAGCACTTGAAAATCGCGGCCAGCGATTCCAGGTACTCCCGCAGCTTGGCCACCGGCGGCTCCCATCGCATCCCGTAGCGGCGCTCGATGTGACCCTTGACCTGGGTGCCCAGGCCCAGCACGAAGCGTCCCTCCGAGAGCCGCGCGAGGTCGTAGGAAGTGTAGGCGGTGACCATCGGGCTTCGCGGGAAAGCGATCGCGACCGCCGGGCCCATCTTGATCCGCCTGGTGTGCTCGGCCGCAAGCGCCAGCGGCAGGAAGCCGTCGTTGCCCGCCTCCATCGACCAGATAGCGTCAAAGCCGGCATCTTCGGCGGCCTTGGCCGCCCTGGGAACCTCGTGCAGGTCGCGAACAGAGAGCATCGTGTCGAGTTTCATCGAAATCCACCTCCGGGCGCGGGGCGCGGCTTGGAGCGCGTCGAATCGTAACAGAAGCCCGTCGCGCCAGGAAAGCCACGGCGGCGCACGGCAGGCCCCTCGTCCCGGGCGCGGGATGACATTGAATCGCTACAGGAGCGCGAGCAGGCGAGCCGGATAGTCGGTAATGATGCCGTCGACACCGAGCGCGAGCATCGCGCGCATCTCGGCCGCGTCGTTGACCGTCCACACGTGGACCTCGACGCCCATCCGATGCGCCGCGTCGACGCTCTCGGCGGTCACCAGCCGCCACGATTCGTACTCCGGCGGGATCTGCAACGCGTGGCCGCGCGGCTCGTACGGCTCGGCACCCGGCGGCAGCGACGCCATGAAGCCGACAATCTCGGAATAGGGAAATCCCGTCGGAAGATCAGGCGCGAGCGCGCGCATCTCGCGGATCGGGACTTCGTCCTCGCTCGCGATCAGCACTCGCCGGCGCATCCCGGCCTGTTCGATTACCTCGAGCAACGGCGCAACCAGGCTCGGCGAACTCTGCTTGACCTCGATCACATAACCGAGTTCGGGAAAGGCGGCGAAAACCTCGGCCAGCGCCGGTATTTCGACTCCGCGCCCGCGAAACGGGAAGGCGCTCTCGCCGGCAGCGGCCGCCTCCGAGCTGAAACCCCATCCCGCGTCAGCGCGCTTGAGCTCGGCCAGCCTGAGATCACGGACGGCGGCGTCAAGGCCGCAGGTACGCGTCAGATGCGAGTCGTGGCTGACGACGATCGTACCGTCGCGGGTCATGTGGACGTCAAGCTCCAGGTACGAAGCGCCGGCGTCGGCAGCCGCGCGAAACGCGACAAGAGTGTTTTCGGGATATTCTCCGCTTGCCCCGCGATGAGCGATCACGCGCGGAGCGGGAAGACCGAAGAAATCGTTATTCAGCTCGGAACGGGCCACGGCGGGCGCAGAAAATCAGCGCTCGACTGAAGCGGACCACGCACGCCAACGATGCCGCGAGTGCCTGCGCGTAACCTGCCCTGACACTGGACGCGCAGTCGCCTCGCCCGTTGCAGCCTGCGTGCTCGCAGAGGCTCCCACGTGGAAATGGCCCCCGAGGTCGGGCAGCTTCGACAGCATCGCGAGATAATTTTCCTTGAACTGCTCGAACATCGAGCGCATCCGCGGCGATACTTGATGGTTGACGCCGATACTCTCGGTCAGCGGGTTGACGTAATGGCCCTCGCGCTCCAGCGCGAAATGCAGATGCGGTCCGGTCGAAAGACCGCTTGAGCCGACGCGCCCGATGACCTGGCCCAGCGACACCCATTCGCCGTGATCAAGTCCTTGCGTAATCTCCGACAGATGGCCGTAGATGCTCACCATGCCCTGGGCGTGGTCCAGCCGCACGCATCGGCCAAGCTCGCCGCACCACCCCGCGAACTCGACCCGGCCGTCCGCCACCGCCTGAACGGGCGTGCCATAGCTGGCGGCCAAATCAACGCCTACGTGCGGCCGATACTCGTGGAGAATCGGATGGTAGCGATGGAAGGTAAAACCGGAAGAAATGTAGTTGAACTTGACCGGGAAGCGCAGGGCCTGCGGCGCGCCCAATTCCTGGCCGTTGGCGTCAAACAAGCGCGGCTGGCCATGCTCGTCGCGAAAGGCGAACGCGGTCATGACTCGATCTTCCGACTCGATCTGCGCGGCCTCGACGCCGGTCACCAGGTCGTAGCTGCCGTCGCGCGCCACCTTTTCCTGGTAGATCAGCTTGACGACCGAGCCCGACGGCAGTTCATCTAGCGGCTGGTGGTCGCTGAAAGCGTTCTCGAGCGTGTAGACGATCGGCTCCGGCAGATTATGAAGCTGAGCGGCTGTGCGGAAGCTGCGACCTACGGTAAACGCGACACTCACGCGTCTTAGGTCGTACTCGATAAGGTCGCGCGAGGTCCGGATCACGCCCGAGCCCAAGGCGTGCTCGCGAATCGCGACGTTCGTGTTAAGGTCATAGCGCAGGTCGCGCAGATCGCCGGTTTCAGGATCCTTGTAGAGGATCAGCGAGTGGCCTTCCTTCATCGTCCCGGTGTTGGCGACTTCCTGGAAGTGATTGGCCCAGTTCTGCGCCTCCGCGGGATCCAGTCCGGCATCCTCGAGATAGCGGAGCACGGAAGCCGAGCGATCGAGGGTGAGCTGGATGATGATCGGATCGGGCGCCGGAGAGGCGGTTTCGGGAAGCTCCGCCGACCCGTTATCGAGACGGCCTGGCTGCAAATCCATCAGCGCCACGGTGGGCGGCGGAGGCTCTCCGGCCTGGAAAAAGAGATGGACGGAGGCGACTGAGGCCAAGGCGGCGACCACCAAGGCCGTGACCAGACGCGGTAATATACGAGCGAGGGTCCCCCGAACCATCGCGCTCACGTTAGGGCATTTTACCCCGATACGCAACAGTCCCGCAGCCCCCTATTAACAGCTTTCCTAATAATGCATATAAATTGAGTTAAGACGTGCTATGGCAATCGCAAGCATCGATTTCGGGCGAAAACGGATAGGATTGGCAATAAGTGACGGTCGGGCCGCTTATCCCGTAGGCACAATCGAACGCCGTTCGCTCAAACTTGATCTCGACGAAATACGGGCACAATTGCTGGCCCGCGATGTCTCGCTTATCGTCGTCGGCTTGCCGTTGAGCATGGACGCCACCGAGGGACCGTCAGCCCGTGCGGCCAGAACCTTTGCCGAGCATCTGCGTGCGGCGATGGGGGTCGCGGTCGAGATGTTCGACGAGCGGTTGACCAGCTTCGAGGCCAGCGAGCGGCTTGCGGAGTCCTCAGCTTCGCGCAAGGCCACGAAGGCCTCGCGCGACGCCGTTGCGGCGGCGATCATTCTTGAAGGATGGCTGGAAAGCCGCCGACTTAGTGAATCGGTACGTTAAAGCAGCGGCAGGCCTGGTAGCGCTCGGTGCGGTCGCGGCCGCAGGCTGGCTAACCTATGCGTGCCTTATCCCAGTGCCGAGATTCATGGCGCCAAGGATCGTATCCGTTGACCCGGGCGATTCACTTGGTTCGGTCGCGCGCCGGTTGGCCGCCGCAGGCGTCGTCCGCAGCGCGCGCGCCATGATGCTGTACGCGGAATGCACCGGAGGCGGGCGCAGTCTCAAGCCCGGCGAGTATGCCTTCACTGGCGGTGAGCGCGTCTCCGAGGTCCTCCGGCACCTGGTCAATGGCGACTTCGTCACGGTGACGGTCGCGATTCCCGAAGGTGCGACGCTGCATCAAATCGCCGAGCGGCTCGAGGATGCGGGCCTGGTTTGCCAACGCCAGTTCGAGGAAGCCGCGCGCTCGGGTCCGCTGCCGGCTGCGTTAGGACTGGAACCCCTGGGCTCCGAGGGCTATCTGTTCCCGGCGACTTATCGCTTCTCGCCGCATGCGAATGTCGAGCGGATCCTGGCCGCGATGCTGGGGCGGTTCTATGGCGCGCTCCCATCCCATACCGATGAGCGGCTGTTCGAGCTTAACCTGAGCCCCCATGAACTGGTGACGCTCGCCTCGATTATAGAGAAAGAGGCCAAGGTGGCGGGCGAACGACCGACGATCGCGAGTGTGTTCTACAATCGTCTGCGGCTGGGGATGCCGCTTCAGTCCGATCCCACCGCTCAGTATAATCCGGATGGAGAAATTGAGCCTGCGGCGACGGCGGTGCATACTGCGTCTGCCTATAATACGTACTCGTTCGCCGGACTCCCGCCGGGACCGATTGCAAATCCTGGAATGTCGTCGATAATGGCGGCGCTCTATCCTGCGCACACGGATTATCTGTATTTTGTGGCTCGCAACGACGGAACTCATATTTTTTCGCGCACCTTGCGCGAGCATCAACGCAATATCGAGATCGTGCGCAAGCTTAACGCCCTGAACGCTCGGGAATCCGCCCACGGAGCGCCAACGCTCGCGACCGGCGCCGCTTCCGTGCCCGCGTCCATCAGAAGATGACACCGTCGTGATCAATCCCGTCGAGCAGATTGTCGCCGCGCGCCGGCGGCTTAAGCAGGTCGCAGCGCTTCGCGCCGGACTTGCGCTTTTCGTTCCCGCACTCACCGCGCTCGTGCTGGCCGGCGCGCTTCGCGCGATCGGCGTCGCGACGTGGGAGCGCGCCGGCTACGCGATCACGCCCGTAAAGCTTGGAGACTTGCGCCTGGCTCTGCTGTTTGCGGGCGTCGCCGCGATGGCCGGATGCGCCTTGATGGCTTGGCGGGCCTGGCGCGAGGCGGACAATTTTATCGATGCAGCGGGGCGCGTTGACGACGTGGTCGGCGGCCATCAGGAGATCGTCACGCTCGCGAGCCTGGCCGATCCCGCCGAACCTCCCGCGGAGCGCGCCCGTCGAACCCCGCTGTTCCCCGTGCTGTGGCGCCGCGCGGCCGGATACCTCGAGCGTTTCGACCCCAACGGCGCTTTCGCCTTCGAGGTCGGCCGGCCGCTCGTGCGCTCGTTGCCGATCGCGGCGGTTATCGTCGTGATGCTCGCGGCCGCCGCGCTAGCGCTGGTGCGGCCGCCCACGCCCGAGCAATTGGAAGCGCGCAAGCTGCGCGCCGCCGCTAGAGGGCTCGCAGCCTCGCCCTCATCCGCCGACAACGACCTCGCTTCCAAGCTACGCGCCGCCGCCGACGCGTTGGAGAATCCCGATCTTCCCCCGCAGGAGAAGCTCGCCCGGCTGGCTGAAGCGATGAGCGAGCTGCAAAAGCAGCAACAGGGATCTTCACCGCAGCAATCCGCGAACAACAGCTCGAGCAGCAGCAGCGGCAAGGGCAATTCCGGAAAGGGAACCGGTCAGAGCAACGGCCAAGGCCAGGACACCGGTAACGGCCAGGGAAAAAGCCAGGGTAAGGGCCAAGGCCAGGGTCAGGGTCAGAATCAGGGAAACAATCCCAACGGTCCCAAGGGCAAGGAACAGATAGTCGAGTTGCAGAACGACCTCTCCAAGGCGCAGGCGCAAATCGAAAGCGCAGAAGAGTCCAAAAATAGCGCTCCGAAGTCCGGGCAGGGCGACAAAGGCAACGCGCTGAAGCCGGGCGCCAATCCCAACAAGAAGGGACCTGCGCAGCAGCCCGACGCGACGGCACAGGGAAATATTCCGCTTCCCCATCCGGACGCCCACGCGATGAACGAAGCACCGGCGGGCGGCACAAAGGGCGGCAAGAACGAAAAAGGCGGCCACGGCGACACCCATCTGGGCGAATTCCCGGTGCCCGAAAACTCCCCGCGTTTCTATAAGCCGGGTGAAGGACCGGCGATTGAAATTCGCGACGCCCGCTACGTGCTCTTCCGTCTGCCGACCGAGGTCGTCTCGGCCAGCGGCGGCAAGTTGGCACCCGACACCAGCCGGCCGACGGCGAGTGTCCCCTACGCCAACGTCCCGCTCAAGCCCGAGCGGCTTGACGCTTCACCCGAGGAACGCCAGCTTGTACCACCGCGCTACCGGGACCTGATTCACTAGTCATGCGGCAAGGTCAGTCATAACCAAGGAGAAGGCATGGGAGCGGCCCCGCAAATCACGCCAGCCGAGCGCGTCGCTGAATTCCAACGCACTTTCGCGCGCGCCGAAGCCGAGGTCGGCAAGGTAATCGTCGGCCACCAGGACGTCATCCGCAAAACGCTGACCGCACTGTTCGCGGGCGGCCACGTTCTAATCGAGGGCGTCCCCGGACTTGGCAAGACCCTGATGTGCAAGACCGCCAGCGACGCGCTGGGACTCAGCTTCAAGCGTATCCAGTTCACGCCTGACCTGATGCCCTCGGACATCGTCGGCACCCAGGTCCTGACCGAATCCGACGGCCGGCGCGAGTTTCATTTCAAGCCCGGCCCGATCTTCGCGCATGTGGTGCTCGGCGACGAAATCAACCGGGCCACGCCCAAGACGCAGTCCGCGGTGCTGGAGGCGATGGAAGAGCGGCAGGTGACGGTCTTCGGCACAACCTATCAGCTCGAACCGCCGTTCATGGTGCTGGCGACGCAGAATCCGATCGAGCTCGAGGGCACCTATCCGCTGCCCGAAGCGCAGATGGATCGCTTCCTGTTCAAGGTGGTGATGGGCTCGCCCAAGCCCGAAGAGCTGCGCGAGATCTTGAACCGCACCACCGGCGCCACCACGCATGTCGCTCAGCCCATCTTTCCCGCGACCAGCGCCCCGGTCGCGATCGAACAGCTGAAGGCGCTCGTGCGCGAGGTGATGGTGGCCGAGCCGATCGAGCGCTACGTGATCGGGATAATCGGCGCCTGCACGCCCAACGGCCCCGGCGCAATCCCCGAGGTCTCCCAATACCTGCGCTTCGGGCCGAGCCCGCGCGGCGCCCAGGCGCTAATCCTGTGCTCCAAGGTAAACGCGCTGCTCGATAGCCGGGTCAGCGTCAGCTACGACGACATCGCCGACGGCGTCGTGCCCGCGCTGCGCCATCGTCTGCTGCGCAACTTTCAGGCCGAGGCGGAAAACGTCAGCACCGATTCGATCCTCGACCAGGCGCTAAAGCGGCTGAAGAAGCCGCGCGCGTAACCCTCGATGCTGGGACTGCCCGAGGAATTCACGCCGGACTTTCTGGCCCGGCTCGAGCACCTACGGATCAAGACGCGGCGCGAGTTCGAGGGGCTCGGCAAGGGCTCGCATCTGTCGCCGCGGCGCGGCTCGTCGCTCGAGTTCAGCGACTTCCGCCATTACGCGCTCGGCGACGACTTCCGCTACATCGACTGGGGCCTCTACGGCCGCACCGACAAGCTCTACATCAAACTGTTCAAGGAGGAGGAAGACCTCCTCACCTACATCTTTCTGGACGCCAGCGCCTCGATGGGCCTGCCCGAGGCCGATCGCAAATTCCCGATGGCGGTCGCGACCGCGCTCGCCTTCGCCTACGTCGCGCTCGCGCAAGGCGACCGCGTGATGGTTCGCGTGCTGGCCGGAGAAGGCAAGGCGGTTGCGCCCGGTTTCCTCTATGGGCGTCATCGGATCGTCGAGCTGGCCCAGCGCCTGGGCGCCGTCCGGCCGGCCGGAGAGCTCGACCTTGCCGCGGCGCTCGCGCGCGAGCTGGTTTCGATTCGCCGCGCCGGCAAAGTCTTTGTCATCTCGGACTACCTGATGATGATAAAATCTGTGACGCGCGGACTTGGCCTCTTCACCGCCGCCAACATGGACGTGACCGCGGTCCAGATTCTCGGCGGCGGCGAAATGGCGGGGGCAGGACTGGCGGGCGACGTCGAGCTGGTCGATGCGGAGAGCGGCGAGCGCGTGATGGCGTCGATCGGGAATCGCGAGCGCGAACAGTATCGCAAGACGCTCGAGCGACTCGCGCGAGAGATCAAAACCTTCTGCCTGCGCCAGGGACTGCATTACACGCTCTATACCACCGACCTGAATTTCCACGACTTCTTCCTCCGCGCCTCGGCCGAATTCGGCCTGAGAAGGCATTAGCGGCGACGATGGGATTGCTCAATCCGTCCGCGCTCTATTACCTGCTCGCGCTGATCCCCGCGCTTGGGCTCGCGTACCTCGTGCGCGAGCGGCCGCGCCGCGTCGTGGTTTCAAGCGTGCTCGCCTTTCGCACGCTGCGCGCGCGACGCGGGAGGCGGTTCGGCGGATGGCCCCGGCTGGACTGGATGTTCTTCGTCGAGATGCTCATCATCGGGCTCGCCGCGCTGGCGATCGCGGGCCCCTACGTCACCCGTAAGGGCAATCCGATCGCGGTGGTGCTCGACGACTCGGCCGCGATGCAGGCCGCAGCAGGATCCGGACGCACCCGCTTCGAGGCGACACGCGCGGCCCTCACCGACGCACTCGCGCGCGAAGGTCCGGGCGAGGTCACGCTCTATCTGACCGCCCCGCAGCCTCATCGAGCCGGCCCGCCCTTCGTGGGCGCTGCCCAAGCGTCGGCTGCGCTCGGCGATTTGCACCCTACCGACGCGCCGTCGGATCAGGCGGCATTGAGCACGCTTCTTGGCGCGCTTGCTTCCGACACGCGCCTTCGCCGGGTGATCTATGCGGGGGCGCGGCCGCTTGTGGCGCCGGTGCCGGCGCGGATCGAAGCCTTCGCGGCCGGCGATCCGCTGCCCAATTATGCGATCGGATCGTTCGTGCTCCGGCGCGAGTCGCTGGGACAGGCCGCGCTGCATGCCCGGTTGACGGTGGCCAATTTCAGCCCTGCGGCGCAAACCCTGCAGGTCGCGATCGCGGGCGACGGCAAGACCGTCGGACACGCGCAGGCGCGTCTGGAGCCCGGCCAGGTCGGCGCGCTCGAGTTTCCCAACCTCGCGCCGGCCCGCGTCTATCGCGCGGCGCTCGCGCCGGGCGACGGCTTTCAGCTCGACAACGTTGCCTGGGCGACCGCGGGCGCGGTCAAATCGATCTCGATCCTGTTCGTGACGCCGACTCCCGCAGACGCCGCAGGCCTGGATGCGCTGCCCGGGATATCGGTCCGCGTCGCGTCGCCTTCAAGCTTCTCGCCCAAGGATCTCGCGCTCGCCGACCTCGCGATTTTCGAGTACGCGGTGCCCAAGGAGATGCCACCGGTCAACACGCTGCTGGTGATGCCGCCGCCGGCGGATCCGGTCTTCGGCTTTAACGTGCAGCCGACCTCCAGCGTCCAGATCACGGGATGGCCGCCGACCGGAGCACTCACCGATTCGGTCAATTTCCGTCTGCTCGACCTGCACGGCGGCGAATACCTCGGCCAGCATCCGTGGCTTCAGGCGATC
>Ga0335078_10003788_pt1 | contig 22491 bp, 20 predicted proteins | sample Lox_Sample_32_FD_206711 | JGI IMG/M metagenome (GOLD analysis project Ga0335078, IMG submission 206711) | Soil microbial communities from Loxahatchee National Wildlife Refuge, Florida, United States - Lox_Sample_3.2 | ecosystem: Environmental > Terrestrial > Soil > Wetlands | place: USA... | reverse complement strand
ATCCTACCGCGCTGCCAGCATCGGCCAGAATTGGTCGGCGCCGCGCGCCGCGACCGCGCCGCCGAGCGTCGAGGCCCAGTGGCTTTCGCTGCCGAAATCGTCGCGCCAGGACAGGAGCCGCAGCGTGAAACGATGCAGGATGTGCTCGTTGGTGAAGCCGATCGCGCCAAATACTTGATGCGCAATAGCCGCGCCTTCCGCGGCGGCTTCGCCGGCACGGATTTTCGCCGCTGCGGCTTCGAGAAACACCGCGCCGCCGAGGATCGTGTCTTGTGCGATGGTGTCGGCGGCGGAACCGGCAGCGGCGAGCGCGGCCGCGGTTTCGCCGGCGAGGCGGGCGAGGTTCTGCTGCACCGCCTGGAATTTGCCGATCTTGCGCTCGAAGGCGACGCGCTCGTTGGCGTAGGCGACGCTCATCGCCAGGATCGTCTCTAGCGCACCCGCGAGCTGCAGGCTGCGCACCGTCGCGCCCATCAGCATCAGCGCCGAACCGTCGAACGGCGCTTGCGTGCTATGGACCGGCTTCGTGCGGTCGAAAACGACCGTGTCCGACGAATCGCCGGAAAGATTCCGGCCCTCGTTCACGCGGCAGTCGGCGGTCTTGACCAATGCAATGATCGTGGCATTGCCGGCCGACGCTAAGACCGCGATGTGTTCGGTATCTTTGGCGAAAGGAATCCCGCGCGCAGTTCCGCTCAATGTGGCGTCGGCGTTCAGCGTCACGCGGTCTCGCGGCCGGGTCGGCGCGACCGTCATGACGCCGGCCGGCGCTTCGATCCCGGCCTGCGCCAGCAGCCAGCCGGCGAGCAGTGTCTCGGCCAAGGGAACCGGCAGCGCGTAGCGGCCGGCGGCGCCGAGAATGGCGAAGCCGTCATTGAGGCTCGCGCCGGCGCCGCCCAGGTTTTCCGGAACCCAGGCGAGCGTCAGTCCGGCGTCGCTGAGCGCGCGCCACAGTTGGTTTTTCCAGCCGCTGTCGCGGGCGTTGTTGATTGTCTGGGGATCGGCAAGGTCGGCAAATATCCGCGCCGCCGTTTCGGCGACAATGTGGTCGCTCTCGGTTGTCATTGCCGTTCCGGCTTTCCACTCAAACAGGCGTTTCCGGCGCCATCGTGCGGTGCGGGCGCACCGTTGGCAAGCGGCTGGCGTCGCGCGCCGGGCGGGCTTTGTCCGGTTGATCGGGAATACCATACCGGGTAGCGTTGGCGACATAACAAGCAAGAAATGGCTGCCGGTCATGGCCGTGCAGCCGCGCATCCCCGGGGAGGATCCAATGGGAACGAAATACGTCGCGCTGGCGACGGCCATCCTTGCAGGCCTGACGATTTGCACGGCGCAGGCGGCGGAGCCCAAGCACGGCGGTATTCTGCACATCTACCATCGCGAGACGCCGCCCAGCCTGTCGATTCACGAGGAGGCGACCTTCTCGGTCAACGCACCCGCGATGGCCATCTTCAACAATCTGATCATTTACGATCAGCACAAGCCGCAAACCAGCGTCGACACGATCGTTCCCGAACTTGCCACCAGCTGGGCCTGGGACAAGTCGAACACCGCGCTCACCTTCAAGGTGCGCTCGGGCGTCAAATGGCACGACGGCGTGCCGTTCACCGCCAAGGACGTGAAGTGCACTTTCGACCTGTTGCAAGGCAAGGCGCAGGACAAGTTCAGGAAAAATCCGCGCAAGGACTGGTACGAGTTCGTCTCCGACGTCTCGGTCAACGGCGACGACGAGGTGACCTTCCATCTCAAGCGGCCGCAGCCCTCGCTTTTGGCGATGCTCGCCTCCGGCTACACGCCGATCTATCCGTGCCACGTGCCCGCGGCGCAGATGCGCACGCATCCGATCGGCACCGGGCCGTTCAAGTTCGTCGAGATGAAGCAGAACGAGTCGATCAAGCTCGTGAAAAATCCCGACTATTGGAAAAAGGGCCTGCCCTATCTCGACGGCATCGAATACACGATCATCAAGAATCGCGCGACCGCTGTGCTCGCTTTCGTCGCCGGCAAGGTCGACATGACCTTCCCCACCGAAATGACGGCGGCGCTGGAGAAGGACATCAAGTCCCAGGATCCGACCGCGATCTGCGAAATCAAGCCGATCAACGTCAACACCAATCTCATTGTCAATCTCGAGTCGCCGCCGTTCAACAATCCGGACCTGCGCAAGGCCATGATGCTCGCGCTCGACCGCAAGGCGTTCATCGACATCATTCTGCAGGGACAGGGCGACATCGGCGGCTCGCTGCTGCCGCCGCCGGAAGGCGTGTGGGGCCTGCCGCCCGACATCCTCAAGACCATTCCCGGCTACGGCGACGTCAAGAAGGACCGCGAAGCGGCCCGCGCCATCATGACCAAGCTCGGCTATTCCGCCGACAAGCCGCTGAAGATCAAGGTCGCCACGCGCAATCTCGCGACCTATCGCGATCCGGCCGTGGTGCTCATCGACCAGCTCAAGAGCATCTACATCGACGCCGAGCTTGATCCGGTGGAATCCAGCTCCTGGTTCGCCAAGGTGGCGCGCAAGGATTACCAGGTCGGCCTCAACCTCACCGGCAACGGCATCGACGATCCCGACCAGGCTTTTTATGAGAACTACTCCTGCGGGTCTGAGCGCAACTACACGCATTATTGCAACAAGGACCTGGAGAAGCTGTTCGATCAGCAATCGGCCGAGACCGATCTGGCCAAGCGCAAGAAGCTGGTGTGGGAAATCGACAAGAAGATCCAGGAGGACGGCGCGCGGCCGATCCTGTTCCACGCCCGTACCGGCACCTGCTGGAAGCCTTACGTCAAGAACATGACGATCGAGAGCAACAGCGCCTACAACGGCTACCGCTACGAGGACATCTGGCTGGATAAGTAAGAACGCCAGCCCCGGCGCGCCTGACCTTGAGGGGAGGTCAGGCGCGCCTTCCCCGCACACCATGGGAGGACTTGGTGGCGAGCTATCTGATCAGGCGCTTCTTCTTGATGCTCCTGACGCTGTTCGGAATTTCCGTGCTGGTGTTCACGATGCTGCGGGTGGTGCCCGGCAACATCGCAGACATTTTGTTCGACGCGGCCGGGATGATCGACACGGCCGAGAAGGGCAAGCTGGAAAAGGAACTCGGGCTCGATCAGCCGATCGTCGCGCAATACGCGCACTGGATCGGCGGCCTGGCGCATGGCGACCTCGGCTATTCCTACGTGTCGGAGAAGCCGGCGCTGCAGGAAATTCTCCCGCGCATCCCGATCACCGCCAAGCTCGCCGGCCTGGCGCTGTCGTTCGCCATCCTGTTCGGCGTTCCGCTCGGCGTGATCAGCGCGGTCAGGCAGAACTCCAAACTCGATTACGTTTTGCGGGTGATCAGCCTGAGCGGGCTGTCGATGCCGGCATTCTGGCTCGGCCTGCTGATCCTGATGGCGTTCGTGAAATTCTTCGGCACGATTCCGATCTATACCGATCCGCCGCAGGGTTTCTGGAACAACTTGTGGCTCTATAGCGTGCCGGCGGCGGCGGTCGGCTTCCGCTCCTCGGCGCTGGTGATGCGGCTGACGCGCTCGTCGATGCTGGAGGTGCTGCGGCAGGATTACATCCGCACCGCGCGCGCGAAGGGTGCCTCGGACTCCAACGTCAATTACCATCACGCCTTGCGCAACGCGGTGCTGCCGGTCGTCACCGTGATCGGCCTCGAGGCCGCCTTCCTGATGGGCGGCCTGATCGTGACCGAGACGGTGTTCAACATTCCCGGCGTCGCACGCTTCCTGGTCGAGGCGATCCGCTGGCGCGACTACCCGATCGTGCAGAATCTGGTGATGTTCATCGCCATCGTGGCGGTGTCGATCAACTTCCTGGTCGACCTGCTCTATGCGGCGCTCGATCCGCGCATCAAGTATTCGTGACGGGAGCGCGCATGGCCAGCATCGACGTCGCCCCTGTCCCCGTGCCCGACACCGCCCGCGCGGAGGGCGTCTGGTCGACGATCCGTTATCACGCCGCGTCGCATCCGCTGGGCGTGGTCGGTGCCGTCATCATGGCGGTGTTCGTGTTCGCCGCGATATTTGCCGATTTCATCACCGCCTACGACCCGATTAGGACCAATTCGGCGATTACGCTGTTGCCGCCCAGCCACCTGCATTGGCTGGGCGCCGACCAGATGGGGCGCGACATCTATAGCCGCATCGTCTATGGCGCGCGCATCTCGCTCGCGGTCGGCCTCGGCTCGACCTTCCTCGGCTGCGTCTTCGGCGTGATGCTCGGCCTCGCCTCGGGCTATATCGGCGGCTGGGTCGATCTGGTGATCCAGCGCATCGTCGACGTATTGCAGGCGGTGCCGCTTCTGGTGCTGGCGCTGGTGATGGCGGCGGCGCTGGGACCCGCGCTCGACAATACCATCGTCGCCATCGCCATTCCGCTCATCCCCTATACCGCGCGCGTCATCCGCTCCAACACGCTCACCTTGCGCGAGCAGCCCTTTGTCGAGGCGGCGCGCGCGGTCGGCATGAGCGAATTCCGCATCGCCGTGCGCCACGTGCTGCCCAACACGCTGGCGCCGCTGATCGTGATCGCGACCGCGCAGCTCGGCGCCGCGATTCTGACCGAGGCCTCGCTCTCCTTCCTCGGCCTCGGCGTGCCCGAGCCGCATCCGTCCTGGGGCCGCATGCTGTCGGAATCGGCCGCCGAATATGTGCGCACCGCGCCTTGGCTGGTGATCTTCCCGGGTGTCGCCATCAGCCTCGCCGTGTTCGGCACCAATCTGTTCGGCGACGCGCTGCGCGACATTCTCGACCCGCGGCTGCGCAACTGACATGAGCATCGTCAGCGAGCCCGCAACCGGCGGCCCGGCGCCGGCCGACATTTCCAACCAGGCGCCGCTGCTCGAGGTCGAGGTCTTGCGCACCTATTTCGATCTGCGCCACGGCGTGGTGAAGGCGGTGGACGGCGTGAGCTTCGCGCTGGCGCCGCATGAGACACTGGCGATCGTCGGCGAATCCGGCTGTGGCAAGAGCATCACCGCGCTGTCGTTGATGCGGCTGGTGCCCGATCCGCCCGGCCGCATCGCCGGCGGCTCGATCAAGCTCGCCGGCGTCGATCTCCTGGCGCTGAGCGAGGAGGCGATGCGCGGCGTGCGCGGCAAAGACATCGCCATGATCTTCCAGGAGCCGATGACCTCGCTCAATCCGGTGCTCACCATCGGCAGCCAGATCGCCGAGGTGCTGCTGCTGCACGAAGAAATCGACCGGGGCGAGGCGCGCGCCAAGGCGATCGACATGCTGCGCCTTGCGCGCATTCCGGAGCCGGAGCAGCGCGCCAAGGAATATCCGCATCAATTGTCGGGAGGCATGCGCCAGCGCGCCATGATCGCCATGGCGCTCGCCTGCAATCCGAAGGTGCTGATCGCCGACGAGCCGACCACCGCGCTCGACGTCACCATCCAAGCGCAGATCCTCGACATCATCATGGACCTGCAGCGCAAGCTCGGCACCGCCATCATCCTGATCACCCACGACCTCGGCGTGGTGGCGGAAATGGCGCAGCGCGTCATCGTCATGTACGCCGGGCGCAAGGTGGAAGAGGCGCCGGTCGACGAATTGTTCGCGCGGCCGCAACACCCCTATACGCGCGGGCTGATGGCCTCGATCCCGCGCCTGCCGCTGATGCGCGGCGAGGCCGACGACACCGGCGAGCGCCTGCAGGAAATCCCCGGCATGGTGCCGGCCTTGACCGATCTGCCGGCGGGCTGCGTCTTTGCGCCGCGCTGCGGCTACGCCGAGGATCGCTGCCGCGCCGCGTACCCACCTTACGAGGAGAAACGCCCGCGGCACTGGGCGGCGTGCTGGCGCTCGGCCGAATTGTTCGGTGACGGCCATGGCTGACGCGCCGGCGGTGATCGAGGTCCGCGACCTCAAAAAGCATTTCCCGATTCGGCAGGGCCTGTTGCAGCGCGCCGCCGGCACGGTGTTCGCGGTCGACGGCGTCAGCTTCTCTATCAAGGCCGGCGAGACGCTCGGCCTAGTCGGCGAATCCGGCTGCGGCAAATCGACCGTCGGACGCACCGTGCTGCGGCTGATCGAGCCGACCGCCGGCCGCATCCGCGTCGACGGCCGCGACATCACGCACTTGAGCAAGGCCGAGCTGCGGCCCTACCGGCGGCAGATGCAGATCATTTTTCAGGACCCGTTCTCGTCGCTCGATCCGCGCATGTCGGCGGGCGAGATCGTCGCCGAGCCGATGCGCGTGCACGGCACCGCGCGCGGCGCCGAGGTGAAGAAGCGGGTCGCCGAACTGTTCGAGCGCGTCGGCTTGCGCAAGGCGCAGATGAACAATTACCCGCACCAGTTTTCGGGCGGGCAGCGCCAGCGCATCGGTATTGCCCGCGCTCTCGCGCTGTCGCCGAAACTGATCGTCGGCGACGAGCCGGTCTCCGCGCTCGACGTCTCGATCCAGGCGCAGGTGCTCAATCTGATGATGGACCTGCAGCGCGAGATGGGGCTCGCTTACCTGTTCATCTCGCACAACCTCGCCGTGGTCGAGCATTTGAGCCACAGCATCGCGGTCATGTATCTCGGCCGCATCGTCGAAATGACCGACAAGCGCACGCTGTTCACCAAGGCCCTGCACCCTTACACCGAGTCGCTGCTGCTGGCGGTGCCGGTGCCCGACCCGCGCGTCAAGCGCACCAAGCGCGTGCTGCAGGGCGACGTACCGAGCCCGATCAACCCGCCGCCGGGCTGCCACTTCCACACTCGTTGCCCTTATGCGGTCGAGCGCTGCAAGATCGAGGTGCCGGCCCTGCGCGAGGTGAAGCCGGGGCAGCTGGTGGCCTGTCATTTGCGTTAGCCTAGCGGCGCCGCGTCCGGTATATCCTCCCCGCGTTCATTGGGAACTCCGCAATGGTTTCGAAAATCAATCCAAACCCTTTCACCACGCGCCCGGAAATCGACGGGACCTTCGGCGTCGTCACCTCGACGCATTGGATCGCGACCGCGGTCGGAATGAGCGTGCTGGAGAAGGGCGGCAATGCTTTCGACGCGGCGGTCGCCACCGCCTTCACGCTGCAGGTGGTCGAGCCGCATCTCAACGGGCCGGGCGGCGACGTGCCGGTCATTCTTTACGACGTGCGCAAGGGCAAGCCGGAAGTGGTCTGCGGCCAGGGCCCGGCGCCGGCCGGCGCTACCGTCAAGCATTACCGCGACGAACTGGGGCTCGATCTCGTCCCCGGCACCGGGCTGCTGGCCGCCTGCGTGCCCGGCATGTTCGAGACCTGGATGCTGCTGTTGCGCGATTACGGCACCCTGCGGCTCGCCGACGTTCTGACGCCGGCGATTGCTTACGCGCGCGACGGCTATCCGCTGGTCGAGCGCGCCAGCGCCACCATCGGCATGGTGGAGGACTTGTTTCGCGATCATTGGCCGACCTCGGCCGCCGTCTACATGCCCGGCGGCAAGGTGCCGCAGCCGATGACGTTGTTCCGCAACGTCGGCATCGCCGACACCTACGCCCGCGTGCTGCGCGAGGCGGAGAGCGCCGGCTCCGATCGCGTCGAGCAGATCGAGCGTGCGCGCAAAACCTGGTCGCAAGGCTTTGTCGCCGAGGCGATCGACACGTTCTGCCGCTCGCAAGAAGTGATGGACACCAGCGGCGAGCGCCATCGCGGCGTACTCACCGGCGACGACATCGCGCGCTGGCAGCCGCGCATTGAGCCGCCGGCGACACTCGAATACGGCGACTACACGGTGTGCAAATGCGGCCCGTGGAGCCAGGGTCCGGCGATGCTGCAACAACTCGCGTTAATGAAGCAGTTCAGGCTCGGCCGCATCGATCCGACCGACGCCGATTTCATTCATACGCTGGTCGAGGCTTCCAAGCTCGCTTACGCCGATCGCGACAAGTTTTACGGCGATCCCGACTTCGTCGAGGTGCCGCTGGAGACGCTGCTCTCCGACGCCTACAACGCCGAGCGCATCAAGCTCATCGGCGAGCGCGCCTCGCTCGAGCAGCGGCCGGGCAGCATCGGTAAACTCGGCAAGACGCTCGCGGTGCGCGTCGCCGGCGGCGCGCGCAAGGTCGCCGGCGCCGGCGAGCCGACCGTCGGCAAGCTGTGGACGCACGACGACACGCGCGACCCCAGCGTGGTCGTGATCGAGGACGCCAAACTCGACCGCGCCGGCGCCATGCGCGGCGACACTGTGCATTTCGACATCATCGACCGCGCCGGCAACATGGTGTCGTCGACGCCGTCCGGCGGCTGGCTGCAATCCTCGCCGGTGATCCCGGCGCTCGGCTTCTGCCTGGGCACGCGCGCGCAGCAGTTCTGGCTCGACGAGGAGCATCCCTCGGCGTTGCTGCCGGGCAAGCGCCCGCGGACGACGCTGTCGCCGTCTTTGGCGTTGCGCGACGGCGAGCCCTATCTCGCCTGGGGTTCGCCCGGCGGCGACCAGCAAGACCAGTGGATCGCGCAATTCTTTCTGCGCCACGTGCATGCTGGCATGAATTTGCAGGAGGCGATCGACGCGCCGGCCTGGCATTCGGAGCATTTCGCCGCCTCGTTCTGGCCGCGCGAGGCGCGCCCCGGCGTGCTGGTGGTCGAAGGCCGGCTCGGCGAGCCGACGATCAAGGAACTGCGCCGGCGCGGTCACGAGGTCGAGGTCGGTCCCGACTGGTCGGAAGGCCGGCTGACCGCCGCCTCGCGCGACGGCAACCGCCGCAAGGCGGCGGCCAATCCGCGCGGCATGCAGGGCTACGCGGCGGGGCGCTAACGCGGGGACGCGCAAGCGGACAGGAGTCCGCTATCGAGAGCGAATAGCGGACGTCGTTCAAACGCGAGGCGATGTCGGCTTTTGACCGACAGCATCGACCCAGCTCGGACATGAAGCGCCTGGCCTTAAAATATTGTACCATTCTTGCGTCATACAAAATCGAGGGAGGACGCAATGCCGACATTCATCTGCTTCCTAAATTGGACCGACCAAGGTGCCAAGAATGCAAAAGAGTCCGGCAAACGCTACCAGGCATCGAAAACCATGGCCGAGAAATTAGGCGGCAAGCTGCTGAGCGCTTATGTGACGACGGGGCAATACGATGTAGTCGCGACCGTTGAAATGCCGAACGGGGAGGCGATGGTGAAGTTTGCGAGCGCGATCTCGGCGTCGGGCAATGCGCGTACGACGACGGTGCGCGGTTACACGCCTGATGAGTTCAGCAAACTCGCTGCCGAGGCTCCGACGCCATAGCCAGACCGGAACGCCCGCCGCGCTCGTTTGCGAACGGGCGCGGCACCCTGCCGCGGCGGCCTGTTCATCTCACGGATGGGCTGGTTTGGGGAGCGCGCGGCGGCTCGAACATCTGGCGATCTGCGGTTCTTTTACGGCGGCACTCAGCGTAGGCGGTCGATCCGGGTTCCACGCCAAAAGAGCGGCATGTCGCGTCATCGATCTCGTCCTCCGACTTTGCGTCTTGTTGCCGCTGCATCATCTGTTCATATTCTTTCGTACCTGGCGCGCAGCCGTTGCGGCCGGCCCCTAAACTGCAATCAACTGAATGACCGGCGCACCCTGAAATAACGACGGTTGCGAGCACCAGCATTAAAGACGCCAAGCGCATTTCGACCTCTCTCGGTTGGCGGCCTCTTCTCAACTCTTTGTCTAAAATAGTTAAATGCCCATAAACTCTGTCCGGCCCACGCGAATTAACTTTTTTAGCTGACCACGCCGGCTTAAGATTCCATCATCGCTTGCGCGCGCGTCGCGGTGTAGGGGGCGAAGCCAGCAAGCGGAGGGATTAGAATGCGAACCCTCATAACAGCGATTGCAATCCTGTCGCTTGCGGTGCCCGTACACGCCCAATGGGGCCGAAGCGGCAAAGGCAGACAACGGGACACGCAAAAGTCGGGCGATGAATCGAAGCTCCCGCCCACCACAATTCCGTGCAAAGCATTCACGAAAAATGAGCGCGGAAATTGGTACGTCAAAGGGCCCGTTACCTTTGCCATTGGCACTGTTGCGAACGAAACGCTGCAAAATCTGGAAATCCCGCCCAAGTTTTTCACCATCGGCGGCGTCGGCCTTTATGAAATCATTCAGAAGCAGTGCGGCGCGCAGCCACCCGCTTATTGGTCCACACCTTCATCCGCGCCGATGAGGTGAGCGGTTGACGCTCCGTTTTGGCTGTGCTGCGTGGGTCGGCTTCGGCCCATGACAGACACGCGAGCCGCGGCGTTTGCTATCTGCTTTCGGGACGAAAGCGGCCGTGGCCTCATTTGATTCTATGAGGACAGGCCCCAGAACTGCGCCGCCGGGCGCTGATTTTCAACTTACGAAAATATCGCTTTACGAAAATACTACCGCGGCGCCACGCAAGATTTCCCGCGTAACGCGATTGCCGCCGCGCCGCCGGTTTGCGATCTTGCCGCCGCACAACATGGATCGCGCACAATGACTGCTCCCATCGCCTTCGTCACCGGCGCCTCGACCGGTGTCGGCTACGTCATCGCCTGCGTGCTGGCGCAGGCCGGCTACGATCTCGCGGTCACCAGCCGCGACAGCGCTCGGCTCGACGCCTTGTTGAAAGAGCCGGCGATGCAAGGGCGCAAGGTCGTGCCGGTCAAGCTCGACGTGCGCGTGGAGGGCGACATCGCGACAGCGCTCGCCGCCGCCGCGGCCGCGCTCGGTGACATCGACGTGCTCGTGAACAATGCCGCCCGTTCGCTGGTCAAGCCCGCGGTCGCGGTAACGAGCGCCGAATGGGACGACGTCGCCAGCACCAATCTCAAGGGTCCGTTCTTCATGGCGCAGGCCTATGCCGCGCGCTGCATCGCCGGCAAGCGCCCCGGCTGCATCATCAACATCGCTTCGACCCACGGCATGACGGGCTTTGCCGGCCGTTCGGTTTACGGCATCAGCAAAGGCGGGCTGATCGAGATGACGCGCATGCTGGCGATCGAATGGATTCCCCACAACATCCGCGTCAACGCGGTGGCGCCGTCGACCGTGCTCACGGCCTCGCGCGCCGCGATGTACGACGACGCGACGCGCGCGCGCATGGTGGCGCGCATTCCCATCGGCCGCTTCATCACGCCGGAGGAGGTCGCCGCAGCGGTGGTGTTCCTCGCCAGCCCGGGCGCCTCGGCGATCACCGGCGAGACGCTCGCCGTCGATGGCGGCTTCATGGCGAGCTAGGGCGACAACTTATAACCGATCAAACTAGGCTTTTGGCAGAGCAAGCTGCGTTTTGCCGCCAAATCGCACAGCGTCGATATGCCCGGAGATTTTGTTATCGGGCGTCTGAAGGTGAACATGGATATCCTGGTCCGCGTGAGTGAAGACGCCATGGTGCTGATTTGACCAAAAGCCCACGTAGATTGCCTGTTGCCGCCGCAATGTGGACGAAACTGCGGTGCGCAGGGCAGCTTCCATGCCGGGTGGGGTTTCGGGAGTTGAATTGCCGACGTGAAAATCAACCGTCTCGGCCGAGCCGTTGATCAAGAATGGAAACGCCTGCGTCAGGCCATTCCGCCTGCCGGCTTCACCAACGAATGCCTCCAATTGCCGGTAAGTATCTATCCCGGCAGGAACCGGTATCATGCTCCAGGCAGGAACCTCCGCCCACACGAAGAACGACACGCCTGCGTCGTAGCTCTCTGTCACTTGAATTCTTTGGTCCGGACCAATCCGCGCCAGCGATGGCCGTTGGTCGGCAATGGTAGCTTCGCCGGCCAACCATTCGAGCGGTCCGAGCCCGTAGAGATGCGGCCGTCCCTTTAACGTGCGCAGGTCTAGCGTCGCCGCGCGCTCGCCCAGCATCATGGCTTCGCGCTGACTGCCGATGAACTTCATGGAATATCCATTGCCGTCGATGGCCGTCGCCGTTGCCGCGCGAGAGGATGTCAATCCGAGTGAAATAGATGCGCAAGTCGCACAACATTTGATGCTTGCGTGAAGCAGATTCCGGCGAGTCCATCCTGCATTGTTCAGCATGTACGTCTCCGTCTCCGTCAGCGCCGGACTGATTTCCTCGCTGTCTCGTTTGATAATTTTGCTGTTGACGCTCCATCAACGCGTGATCCTAAACATGTGTTGTGAGCAAAGTTTTCCAGCGGGCCGCTTTTCTGTAACAAAGTGTATCAGGCGCGCGAATGTCTGAATTGGGTTCCCGACCTAACCGCCAGGGACCAAAGTCGATCTTTGTCCGCTGCTCCCCAAGAGCTGACATTTTGAAGGCGTATCTAAGGCAGCATTGGCTCGCCGTCGATGGTGGCTTCACGGCGAACTGACGCGTGGGATTGTTGCCGGTGCGATCGGGGAAAGCCTGTGGTCGGCGCCGAAGCACGGGAGCAAGGCCAGCTTTCACGCTCCGAAAGATTTCGGCCGGCCTTATTGGCGTACTCCCGAGCGGCGCGCAGCCTTTGTCCACGTTGTGAACGCGGTTCGCGCAAGGCGGCGCGCGCAAGCGAGCGTTGCGTCCGGACCGGTTGCGGCACCGTTCAAACGGTGCCTAAAGTGCGGCCATAAAACGCAGGCGCGGCCAAGTCCTTGCGCGCGGCCGTCCGGGGAGACACAAGCTTGAAAATCGGAATTTTGCTCGGCGACGACATCGGCCTCGAGGTCGTGCCGGAGACCGTCAAGGTGATGAAAGTCGCCGCCGCGCGCGCCGGGCTGACAATCGACTGGCAGCCGCTGCCGATCGGCAAAGACGGCCACGACAAGGAAGGCAACACGCTGCCGCCGTCGACCGAAGCGGCGCTGTGGAAGCTCGACGGCTGGATCATGGGACCGATCGGGCACGCCGCCTATCCGCGCAACGATCCCACCTGGGTGATGCCGCCGGTGCGCAAGAGATACGAACTGTTCGGCGCCATCCGTCCCTCGCGCTCCTATCCGAACATCAAGTCGATCCACAAGGACGTCGACATCGTCTTCCTGCGCGAATTGTCGGAAGGCATGCTCTATTCGGAGACGGTGGTGGCCGGCGCGCCGGAATTCCGTCCCAGCGACGACATCACGGTTGCCATGCGCGTCATCACCCGCAAGGGCTCGCAGCGCGTCGCGCGCGAGGCCTTCGAGATCGCGCGCACCCGCAAGCGCAAGAAGGTGACCGCCGCGCACAAGGAGCCGGTTTATCGTCTGGCCTGCGGCATGTTCGCCGAGGAATGCCGCAAGGTCGCGCGTGAATATCCCGACGTCACCTTCGAAGAGTCGATGATCGACACCATCTCGATGAAACTGGTGATGGCGCCGCAGCAATACGACGTGGTGGTGACCACCAACCAGTTCGGCGACATATTGACCGACATCGGCGCCGGCCTGGTCGGCGGCCTCGGCCTCGCGCCTGGCCTCTGCGTCGGCGAGAAACAGGCGATGGCGCAAGCGACGCACGGCTCGGCGCCGGATATCGCCGGGCGCAACATCGCCAATCCCTATGCGATGATCACGTCGGGGCAGATGCTGCTCGGCTGGCTCGGCCGCAAGCACAACGAGCCGAAGGCCGTCGCCGCCGGCGATTTCATGCAGGCGGCGATCGACAAGGTTGTCACCGAAGGAAAACACCTGACCAAGGACCTCGGCGGCAACGCCAGCACGCAACAAATGGGCGACGCCATCGCGGCCGCCGTCCGGCAATAGGCAGAAGAACGGAAACGCCATGTACAGTCTGCAGCTCGGCCCCGAACAGTTGGAAATCCGCGACACCATCCGCGATTTCGTCACGGGCGAGATCAAGCCGGTCGCGCTCAAGGCTGACCGGCTCGACCAGTGCGACCGCACGCTGCTCATCGATCCGCTCGATCAGGCCTCGCGGATGGGCCTGCGCAGTCTGGCGCTGTCGGAAGAGCGCGGCGGCGCCGGCGCCGATGCGCTCACCTCGTGCATTGTCACCGAGGAACTGGCGGCGGGCGACGCCGACATCGCCGCGATCCTGTCGGAAAGCTCGCGGCTCGCGCATATCCTCTTCGACCAATGCATGAACGATACGCAGCGCGACGCCTTCCTGCCGAAGTTTCTCGATGGCGAGCGCTATCATCTCGCCTTCGCCGGCCGCGAGCCGGGCAACGACACGCGGCTCGGCGTGAACTATCACAGGCCGGCGGACAGGGACGCGGTGGTGAAGACGACGGCGACCAAGTCCGGCAATGATTGGATCGTCAACGGCGTCAAGGATTGCGTCGCCAATGCGCCGGTCGCCGGGCTGTTCGCGGTGCTGGTGCAGATACCGGGAAGGCCACACGCCAATGTCGTGCTGGTGCCCACGGATGCGCCGGGCGTCAGCGTGCGCCCGCACGACAAGCCCTGGCAGCACGGCACTTGCGGCGAGGTTGCTTTCAAGGACTGCAAGGTGCCGGCGGCGAACCTGCTCGGCGACGACGCGGCGGCTACGCTCACCGGCGCGGCTGCGCCCGGCCGCGGCATTCCGCTCCTGCAAGCGCTCAATCTCGGCATCGGCCGCGCCGCTTACGAAGCCGCGCTCGACTACGCGCATCTGCGCGTGCAGGGCGGCCGCCCGCTGATCGAACATCAGGCGATCGGGACGAAGCTCGGCGAGATGGCGATCAAGCTCGAAATCGCCCGCGCCGCCGTTTGGCAGGCGGCCTGGGCCTCCGATCATCCGGAAGCCATCGCCGACCGCAGCCTGTCCGACCTGCCGCTGACCACCATCGCCCAGGTGTTCACCTCGGAAACGGTGATGAGAACCGCCAAGGACGCCGCCGAGATCTTCGGCGCCATGGGCGTGATGCGCGATATGCCGCTGGCGAAATATATCCACGACGCCCGCGTCTGCATGCATTCGGGCGACGGCAATACCGACGCGCGGCTGCGCGTCGCCGAGGAAATTGCCGGCTACCGGCGCGCCGATAAGCGCGCGATGCGGCTTGCCGGCGAATAACCGATTTCAGGTGAGGATGCTCCCATGGACTTTACTCTGAGCAACGAACAGCGCTCCTGGCAGATGGCGGCGCGCAAATTCGCCGACGAGGAGATCCGTCCCATCTCGCTCGAGCGCGACACCATCTCCACCCCGCGTGAAACCTGGGATTGGGACATCATCAAGAAGGGCTCCAAGCTCGGCCTCCGCACCATGGCGGTGCCGAAGGAATGGGGCGGCCAGGGCACCGATTTTGTCACCCAGGCGCTGGTGATGACCGAGCTTGCCAAGGCCGACAGCGCCATTTCCAAGGCGTTCAGCCAGAACTGGAAGTGGAGTCATCTGATCTCGGCGAGTTGTACCGAGGAGCAGAAGCAGCGCTTCCTGCCCGCCTTCGTCGCCGATGACGGCTGGGTGCTCGGCAAAGGCATCACCGAGCCGAGCGCCGGCTCCGACAACCGCATGCCGCAGGACGATCCGAAGACCGGCATCAAGCTGCGCGCCGAGCGCAAAGGCGACGAGTGGATCCTCAACGGCGAGAAGGCCTTCATCGCCAACGCGCCGGTCGGCAAGCTGTTCTTCATCGACGCGCGCACCGACATGACGGTGCCGCCCAAGCAGGGCACCACGCTGTTCCTGGTGCCGAGCGACACGCCCGGCTTCCGCATCGGCAAGGTGTTCAACAAGAGCGGCTGGCGCTTCTACCAGAACGGCGAAATGATCTTCGAGAACGCGCGCGTGCCGCACGCCAACGTGGTCGGCGAGGTCGGCGGCGCCGTCAAGAAAGCCGGCGGCGCCGGCGGCGACACCACCGGCGGCGACCTGTTCGGCGACCTGGAACTCGCCGCCAACGCGCTCGGCATCTGCGACGATGCCTGCGCCACCGCGCTGAAATTCGCCAAGACCGCGAAGCAGGGCGGTCAGGCGCTGTTCGCACAGCAGAACGTGCAATTGCAGATCGGCAAGATGAATATGCTCACCGAGGCGCTGCGTTCTTTCGTCATGCGCGTCGCCTGGGAGCACGACATGAAGATCCACTCGGCCAATGCCGGGCTCGCCATGAACTATTCCGGCGACGTGGCGAACGAGGTGACCGAGCTCTACATGGAGATCCGCGGCGCCGAGGGCTGCCACATGGACCACCACACCGACAAAATCCTGCGCGACGCATTCATCTGGAATCATCTCGCCAGCGACAGCGTCTCGCGCATGAAGGTGGTGCGGCGGCTGGCGGCCGCGGCGTAGGTCACGAAACCGCTCGTTCCCGCGAAAGCGGGAACCCAGGGCCACAATCGAGAGCAAGAGTTTGCCGCCCTGGGTCCCCGCTTGCGCGGGGACGAGCGGGAAACTATGACGCCAACTTCACCGGCTTGCCCGTCTCCAGCGACGTCACCACCGCCTCGAAGGCGCCGATCAGGTTGAGCATCTGATCCGGCCGCACCGGGAACGGCGCCTTGCCTTCGATGGCGTCGGCGAAGGCTTCCAAGAGCACGCGCAGCGAATCGACGTGCGGAAAGCTCTGTTCCAGCGGCGCGCCGCCGATTTTGGCGACGGTCAGTCTGTCTTCGCCGTTGGCTTCGGCATAGCCGCCGGTGCCGAACACGGCGCAGCGCCAGTAGACCGGCGTGGCGCGCACCGTCGCCATCAGCCCGGTGGCGCCGCTTTCGAATTCGGCGAGCACCGCAACCACGTCGCGCGGATCGGGCGGCGCCTTCTTCGACACGCAGCGCGCATCGACGTAAGAGATCGGCCCGACGAGGTTCACGAAAGCGTCGAGTACGTGCAGGCCCGCGCCGGTCATGCCGGCGCCCGGCGATTCTTTGGGGTCGTCGCGCCAGCCGCCGGACACGCGCGTCGAGTGCTCGTTGGAAAAATGCCCCTCGATGTGCATGACCTTGCCGATCGCGCCCGACTCCACCACGCGCTTGAGCTCGCGCATGGAGGCAAAGCAGCGCTTGTTGTTGCCGGTGCCGAACGGCACGCCGGCCGCCTTGACTGCGGCGACCGCCACCTCGGCTTGCGCACGGGTGAGCGCCAGCGGCTTTTCGCACCAGACCGGCTTGCCGGCGGCCGCCACCAGGCGCACCTGCTCGACGTGCAGCGAATGTGGCGTCGCCAACAGAATGGCCTGCACCTCGGGGTCGGCGATGGCGTCTTTGAGATCGGTGGACAAGCGGAAACCGTGCTTGGCCGCCAACTCGCGCGCGAGTTCGGGCTCCTTGGTGACGCCGTGCACGATGCGGATGCGGTCGCTCTTGCCTTGAATTGAACCGAGAACGGTCTGGCCCCAGCGGCCGAGACCCACCATGGCTGCATTGATCATTGTTGCCCCGACATTGCGATGTGTCTTGCCAATGTCCGGCATTCGTAATGACATGACAAGGACCGGAGGGAATGGGGCCTTTGTCATGAAAGCGATGGTGTTGCGCGCGCCGAACACGCCGTTCGAAATGGCGGAGGTACCCGATCCAACGCCAGGGCCCGGCGAAGCGGTCGCGCGCGTCATCACCTGCGGCGCCGGCTTGACCATCCAGCACGCCAAGGCGGGGCGGCGGAAGATCGACTTTCCACGCATCATCGGCCACGAGATCACCGGCGAGATCGTCGAGGTGGGCGCCGGCGTGTCGGCGCTCAAAGTCGGCGACGGCGTCACCGCGTACTTCTACTTGAACTGCGGCCACTGCCGGCATTGCCTGACCATGCGCGAGCCCTTGTGCACCGACCAGGGCGGCAATGTCGGGCTCGAATGCGACGGCGGCTATGCCGAATACATCAAGCTGCCGGCGCACATCTTCATCAAGTATCCCGAGGGGCTCGACTACAAGAAACATCCGGCCGAGATGGGCGTCATCACCGACGCGCTGGCGACGCCCTACAAGGTGCTCAACCGCGCCAAGGTCAAAGGCGGCGAGACGGTTGCCGTCATTGGCGCGGGTGGCGGCGTCGGCATCCATCAAGTGATGATGGCGAAGTGGGCGAACGCCCGCGTCATCGCCGTCGACACCGCGGCGGACAAGGCCGCGGCCTGCCGCAAGGCCGGTGCCGACGAGGTGGTCAATCCGCGCGAGACCGATATGGCCGCGGCGCTGCGCGATCTCACGCATGGCGACGGCGTCGACGTGGTGATCGATTACGTGTCGAGCGCGGCGACGTTGGAAGCGGGCCTGAAGGCGCTCAATCAAAGCGGCCGGCTGGTCATTCTTGGCGGCGCCGCGCAGACGTTTCAGGCGCCGGGACGCGACATGTTGACCAAAGAGCAGGCGATCCTCGGCAGCCGCTACGTGACGCGCGCCGAAATTCTCGAGGCCTGCGATGTGGTCGCCCGCGGCGAGGTGTGGCCGCTGGTCACCGAGCTGCGGCCGCTGCGCGAGGCGGAAGCCGTGCACGAACTGGTGGAGCGCGGCGCGGTGACCGGACGCGCAGTGCTGCGCGTCGCCTGAGCCACGCCGCTTTCGCGCTTGGCGCAAAAGGACTAGGCTTGCGGCAAAACAAACCAATCAGGGAAGGAAACGATCATGACCCAGCGCCTGCCCGGACTGTCCGACGAGGAAGCGACCGGCGTCGCCAAGGCGACGCTCGACGGTTCGGCCAAAATGCTCGGCCGCTCGTCCAACCTGCTGCGCATTCTGTCCGCGCATACGCCTTATCTCGCGCGCTGGTTCATCGGTTTCGTCGCCGCGGTGCGCCAGCCGAACGTCGGCGCGGTGTCGGACGTCAAGTTACGCAACCTCGCCACCGTCAAGACCTCGATGACCAACGAATGCAATTATTGCTCGACCCACACCTCGATTTACGGCCAGGCGCTCGGCGTCAGCGAGGCGCAGCTCGAAGCAATGAAAGGCGACGACTGGAAGGCGAGCCCGCTGTTCAACGAACGCGAGAAGGCGACGATCGCATGGAGCGAAGCCGTCACGCTCAACACCGCCAAAAGCGATAAGGCGCTGTGGCAGGAAATGAAGCGGCTGTTCAGCGACGCCGAGATCGTCGAAATCACGCTCGCCTCGGCGATGTTCAACATGATTAATCGGCTCAACGACACGTTCTGGACCGAGCTCGAGACGGTCGAATACAACCGCCGCCAGGGCAACGCCGTGAGGGGCGTCAGCGTTTCCGACATCGAGGCTTTCGCCAACACCTTTGCGCCGACCGGCGAGGCGCAGCGGCGGGCCGAGAGTTCGGTCGCGGCGGAGTAGGCGGCTATTTCTTGCGGATGCGGAAGGTGAGGAGGCCGTCGGCTTCCGCCTTGCCCTCCAGCGTATCGCCGGTCTGCCGCAGCAGGTTGGGGATATCGATCGCGGCCAGCGGATCGGTGCATTCGGCGACGATCAGGTCGCCGCTTTTCAGGCTAGCGAGCTTCTTGCGCACGCGCAGCGCCGGCAGCGGGCATTTCAGGCCGCGCAGGTTCATGGTGGTTTCGCTCATGCGCTTTCCGCCTCTTTGGGCTAGACTGAATAAGCTCATTGCAACAAGGTCAAGCGCGGCAAAATGGCGTCCGACACGATGCAGACGATCGCGAGATTGACGCCGCTCGCCGAGGTCTTGGCGCTGATCGACCGGGAGGTGAAGCCGGTTGCCCCGCGCCGGGTTTCCCTGAAGCAAGCTTTGCACGCGATGCTCGCCGAGGGTGTTATCGCCGCAACGCGGCCCGCCGCGCCGCTGGCGCTGATCGACGGCTGGGCGCTCAGCGCCGATCTCACGCGCGATGCCGGCGGCTACGCGCCGGCGCCCTTGCCGCAGATGCCGGAGCTCATCGAAACGGGCCGTCCGATGCCGGCGGGCGCCGATAGCGTCGCGCCGTTCGACACGGTGAAGGTGGCGCATGGCCGCGCCGAAGCGCTCGCCCCGGTCAATGCGGGCGACGGGGTACTGGCAGCGGGCGCGGATTGCGACGGCTCGGCGCCGTTGCGGCGCGCGGGCGACCATCTACGGTCGGTCGATATCGCCGCCTTGACTAACGCCGGCGTCACGCAGGTCAGCGCGCGGGCGCCGCGCCTGCGCGTGGTGCCTGTTCGCTTAGATCCGATTCTCGTCAGCGCCGCGCACTTGGTCGCAGGCGACGCCGCCTGTCGCGGCGGGACACCCGACGAAGCCCATGGCGAGTTGCGCGAGGCGTTCTCCGACGCGGGCGCGGACGCGGTCGTCGTCATCGGCGGCACCGGCAGCGGCGGCAATGATGCCAGCGTGCAGACATTGGCGGATGCGGGTCGGGTTGCCGTGCATGGCATTGCGCTGGCGCCCGGCGAAACCGCGGCGTTCGGCTTTGCCGGAAGCAAGCCGGTGTTGCTGCTGCCGGGCCGGCTCGATGCCGCGTTGGCGGTGTGGATAACGGTCGGCCGGCACATTTTGCAGCGGCTTGCCGGCGATCCGCACGCCGAGCGCGATGCGGCCGAAACGGCCACCCTGTCGCGCAAAGTGACGTCCACCGTCGGCCTTGCCGAAGTCATTCCGGTGCGCCGGTCAGGCGACGGTGTCGAGCCGCTGGCCAGCAAATATTTGCCATTTTCGACGCTGGCGCGTTCAGATGGGTGGATTCTGGTGCCGGCTGACAGCGAAGGCTATTCCGCGGGCTCCCGGGTTCCGCTAAGGCCGTGGCCGTGAGAAGCGGACGATGAGCGATACGCGCAGGGTCAAATCCGACGCCGATGCCGGCCTGCTCGCACGCGTGCGCGCGGCCGCGCGGCAGGAGCAGTTCCTTGAAGTCGTCTCGGCGGACGAGGCGCGGGCCCGTTTCGAGAAGCATCTCGATCTCAAGCCGCTTGCGGCCGAGACGGTGCCGCTCGCCGCCGCGCTCAACCGCGTGCTGGCGCATGACGTGGTGGCCGCAGTCGACGCGCCGCCGTTTGACCGCTCCAATGTGGACGGCTTCGCGTTGCGCGCCGCCGACAGCGCCGGCGCCAGCGACGCCACTCCGAAGATCTTCCGCCTCAATGCCGAAGTGGTCGCCTGCGGCGATGCGCCGGCGCTGGAGGTCAAACCCGGCACCGCCACGACCATCGCCACCGGCGGCGTGATCCCGCGCGGCGCCGACGCCGTGGTGATGATCGAGCACACCGAATTGATTGGCGAGGGCGCGCCGAGTATCGAGCTGCGCCGTACCGCCGCGCCCGGGCAATTCATTTCCTTTGCCGGCTCCGACATCGCGCGCGGCGAAACGCTGCTGCGCCGCGGGGCGCGCATCGGCTCGCGCGAGATCGGCATGCTGGCGGCCTGCGGCCTCGCGCAAGTGGACGTGGTGCGGCGGCCGAAAGTCGCGGTGCTGTCGACCGGCGATGAGTTGACCGCGCCGGGCGCGCCGCTCAAGCCAGCGAGCGTCTATGACAGCAATGGCGCGATCATTGCCGCGGCGGTGACGGAAGCCGGCGGCGAGCCGCTGGCGATGGGCGCTTTCCCCGACGACGAGGCTGCGCTGGAACAGGCCGTGCGTCAGGCGCTGGCGCAGAGCGATGTCGTCGTGCTGTCCGGCGGCACCTCGAAGGGCGCCGGCGACCTGTCGCACGCAATCGTGTCGCGGCTCGGCAAGCCCGGCATCCTGGTGCATGGCGTCGCGCTCAAGCCGGGCAAGCCGCTTTGCCTCGGCGTCATCGGCGACAAGCCGATCGTGGTGCTGCCCGGCTTCCCGACCTCGGCGATCTTCACCTTCCATGCCTTCGTCGCGCCGGTGATCCGCGCCCGCGCCGGGCTGCCGCCGCAGGCGGCGGAAAAGACCACGGCCCGCGTGCCGGTGCGCGTCGCCTCCGAACTCGGCCGCAAGGAATTCGTGCTGGTGTCGCTGATCGACAGCGACGAGGGGCCGATCGGCTTTCCGACCGGCAAAGGTTCCGGCTCGGTGACCAGCTTCTCGCAGGCCGACGGCTTCATCGAGATCGACGCGCTGGCGACCTCGCTCGATGCCGGCAGCGTCACCGACGTGACCTTGATCGGCGGCGCCGCGCATGCGCCGGACCTCGTCATCATGGGCAGCCACGACGTCGCCCTCGACGTGGTGGTGGGCGCGTTGGGCGAGCGCGGCTTCTCCGCGCGCGTGCTGGCGGTCGGCAGTCTCGGTGGCGTCGCAGCGGCGAGCCGCGGCGAATGCGACATCGCCCCGGTGCATCTGATCGACCCGGAGAGCGGCTTGTATAATGTGCACCTGGCGACGCCCGGCCTATCGCTGGTGCCCGGCTGGCGGCGCATGCAGGGCGTTCTGTTCCGTCCGGGCGACAAGCGCTTCGAGGGGCGCACGGCACAGGAGGCAATCAGTGCCGTGCTGGCCGACACGACCGCGCTGATGGTCAACCGCAATGCCGGCGCCGGTACCCGCGTGCTGATCGAGAAGCTGCTCTATGGCGCGCGGCCGCCCGGCTACGCCAATCAGCCGAAGTCGCACAATGCGGTTGCGGCGGCGATTGCGCAGGGCCGCGCCGACTGGGGCGTCGCCATCGAGCCGGTGGCGCGGCTTTACGGCCTCGGCTTCCTGCCGCTGTCGCCGGAACACTACGATTTCCTGCTGGTGGAAGCCCACGCCAAGCGGCCGGCGGTGCAGGCGTTCCTCGCCGCGCTGCATGATCCGGCGACGCGCGAGCGCATCCGCGCGCTCGGCATGCAACCGGTCGACGACTGACACTACTCTTGCAGCGGGAGGGAACCGAAAGGCCCTCAATTCCGCCGCCGATGCG
>Ga0335078_10003786_pt1 | contig 22501 bp, 14 predicted proteins | sample Lox_Sample_32_FD_206711 | JGI IMG/M metagenome (GOLD analysis project Ga0335078, IMG submission 206711) | Soil microbial communities from Loxahatchee National Wildlife Refuge, Florida, United States - Lox_Sample_3.2 | ecosystem: Environmental > Terrestrial > Soil > Wetlands | place: USA... | reverse complement strand
CTTAGAGTCCGAAAATATTTATAAGATAGATAAAAAAATATATACATTATATATATTGATAATCATTCAAATCCATTGTCTGGATGTTCTTCTTTTTTAATTCAAAAAACTTATTTATAACCGTCCCAAGCAGTCGAAGGTAACGATTTTTAACCCCAGCCCCTAAGGGGCTGGGGTTAAACCTATACAATTTTCAATATAGATAAAAACTAAACCAAGTCAATCTTTTTTATGACAGAAGAGGGATTTCGCCCGTTCCGAGGATTTAACCTCACGTCTCACGACACGGACTAGAGACAGCCATGCAACACCTGTTACTATATTCCTTAGAATACTATTCCTACGAAATCAATACAAGAAGTGGTAAGGTTTTACGAGGGTTATCGTATTAAGCGACATGCTTCACTGCTGGTCTTTGTGGGCCGTCTAGTGATTTGGGTTTCCGCCTTGCGACCATACTCCCCAGGTGGTATGCTTAATATCTTCACCAATACGTATAACAAAATATTCCTCCATTCCCTACTCCATAATAAATAAGATAAGAATATTTCTTTAATATATACAAGAGCATACATCATTTTCTGCTTGGACTACTGGGGTGTCTAATCCCGATCGATACCCAAGCCTTCGTACCTCAGCGTCAGTTTTTCTTAGTAACATGCCTTCGCCTCTTAGCAACCCCTTAGGTTTCTTAGTATTTTAACACTCTTCCTTCAGTATTTGTTACTTCTTTCAAACTCTAGTATAGTAATATCTAACTCCACACTAACGTAATCTAAAATTGATTAAACTATACCGCCTACGTACCCTTTAGACCCATTTATGACGAATAACGCTTGCCTGCTACGTCTTACCGCGGCTGCTGGCACGTTTTTTAGCCAAGACTAGATTGGATCTTTTATAACTTAGCATTAAACTTATTGAATAATTTCCACTTATTCTCTAAAAATATATCTAAGCCTTCAATCACTTCATAAATACTTTTATAAATATAAAAGTATTTACAAAGAGATAGGGTCCCCTCCCGTTGGGAGGGGACCCTATCTCCCCCCTTACGAGGAACGATTCTTTCTATAACAGAAAGTGATAAATAGATAATCTAAACTTAAAATTTAATTCATTTCAGTTTTTAGGTTTATCATATATAAGATAACGTCATCATCCTCTCTTCCTTTAGGGTTTTACCAAAAATATATTGCACGCATTCAGCGCTTTTTCACACCCCTTTAGATAGCTGGTTCGGCCTTTCGGCCATTGACCAAGATTCCCTACTGCAGGCCACTTATGTAGCTAGGCTGTTCTCTCATTGCCAATGTGGTCGTTCATCCTCCAAAGATTCGACTACGGTTCACAGGCTAGTTAAGCCATTACCTCTCCTACTACCTCCCCGAAACCAGGCCCATCCTAAAGCGACTCATTTGATCTTTCTTCATAAAATATATCTTAACTTATTATTAATTTTTATTATATACTTCAATCCAGCTTAACGCCTTATTTTTATTTTCTATTAGCTAATTATTATTTTATGATTTTATAAGGTATTTAACCTTACTTTAGGGCAAAAGTTCCTGTTTTTACTCACCAGTTCACCACTTTCTTTTATAAAAAATAAACAATATAATAATTTACCTTTAAATAATTATAACATATATAATCTTAAAATTATATTAATTATTTTGATATTCATAAATAATATTATATACTTTTTATTCATTATTACTCAAACGTTCGATTCGCATGTATTAAAGCTTCTAAATAGCGTTCACTCGGAACCATCACCAAATACCTATTTATATTTCACTTTCATTTTTAATATATCTAATATAAATAATTGAATAATCAAAATAAATTCTTATAATAAATAAACTTAATAAATGTATTTATTAAGTTTATTTAAGAATCTTTGTCCCCGTCCCTTTAGGACGGGGACAAAGATTTAACCCCCGCGAGTAATTTAATAATTTAATAATTTAATTATTAAAATTTATTAATAAGTATTTTATACTCGCGGGGGGGTCAAATTAAATTATAATTAAAATACCTTTATATGAACATTTTATTAATTTAATATCGCTAAAATTTAATTTTCCTAGCGATAAGTTGTCAATAAGAATCGAACTTATATACAGGCATTAACAGTGCCCTGCTTTACCATTAAGCTATGACAACAAAAATGACTCTAAATTATAGAACTTTTTAATGAATTCCTATCTTCATTAAATTATGTTTTATAATATGTAACTACTATTAAATAAAAAACAGCAAATAACATTTAATAATAAATTCATTTGAAACTCATCTTATTATATTTTAATAATTTAATATATTAAATTATTAAAATATATATCTAAATTTACAAAATTCATTTTTATCCTATAATATCTATTATATTATTATAACTTATTAATTTAATAATATATTTTTTTAAGTTTCCTACCCGGCCCGTTAGACTTGACTTAAATCTTCTCCCTATTTAAAGAGTTAAAGAGGGGGAGGAGTTTCTATTATCTTATAATTAAAATCGTCCCCCCGCGAGAATAATAAAAATATCGAAGGTAAATAAAGTAATAAAAGGAATAAAAACTCGCGGGGGACGAAGATAGGAGTTTATATAAAGAAGACTAAAATTAAATAAAACGAATTATAGGAAACTATATATTATTAAAGGGAACTCTTTAATTCGTTTTATCATATTATTTATCTAATATAGATTCTATGCTTTCTTAACGAAATTAAATTTATTCATTCATAATTTAATTTTCCATTATTAGGATTTGAACCTAAATTTAATTATTTATTCATATATTAATAGAATATTTTAATAAATATTATCTTATTAATTTCCTTATCAAAATATGAGAATTTTCCTATAAAATTGAGAAAATTTTTCTTATAATTTTATAAATTATAAAATAATTTGTTTTTCTTAAACTATAATAAAAAGGGGAAATTATGACTAAAAATTAATAATACATAAATTTATTCATTCCTCTATTGCTATTTTTAATATAAAATATATTATTCCTTTCTTTATCATACTTAAACTATTAAATTCGTCCCCATACCTTTAACCTATCCCCTGCCCAGCTTGCTGGGCAGGGGATAGCGGGGGGACGAGTTTCCTCGCCAGCCCGCAGAAACTCCACTGGCTATAGGAGTGGTGTTTTAATTATATGAATATAATAGGGCTGGCGATAAAACTTAATTATTTTATAATTAAGTTTCTATACGGGATTTATAATAAACAATAGTTCCTAACAAGAGACGGACTATTGTTCTAATAATCAAGAAAAAAATTTATCAACTTCAACTGCTTCAATTTTTATGGGCATTGAAGAGTGAAGTACACCACAGATTTCTGAACATTGCCCATAAAAATGACCTATTCTTTCTATTATAACCGAAGTTTGATTTAAACGGCCAGGACAAGCATCAACTTTAATACCTAAAGATGGTACTGCCCAATCATGGATAACGTCTGCTCCTGTAATAATAAACCTAATATGCGTATCAATAGGTAAAACAACAGGATTATCTACTTCTAACATTCTAAGTTCGCCTATTTCTAAACTACCTTCATCTTTCATATAAGAATCAAAATTTATTGCCTCATTTTCTTCATTAAGAAAATCTGCGTACTCATACTCTCAATCAAACAAAACTATTCTAAGGTATAAATAATTTTATTCCGACTATACATTAAACATTTGAATATATTCAAACATCCACAAGTGATCTAGTCTGTTGCAATAGAAATAGAAGAATAAACATTCTACTGACAGTCTCTAATCCATTTATTCAAATTGCATAAATTAATAAACCTTATTTTAAATAACGTTATTAACTGTTTTCACTTATGTCGCCAAAGAATCATAAACTATAAAACATATTCGAATACATACTTTATTTACATTTTAAGAATAAAATTTTAAAATGAAGTCTAACATATTTTATGACCTTTAAGAACCCATTCTCATTCTTAGAAAGATATTGAGACTTTACAATATTGCTTTCACGACTATTATATATATTCTTGCTTATATTAATTTAATAATTATTAAATTAATATAACTCAAGTTTATTAATAAAACTTAAATATTATAATGACTATAACCGAATTTTATAAAGCATAGTAAAATGTATATAAGGTAATACTAATTATTTAAGCAAAATATAGATGCAGATATAATATAAATTGAATATTTATCCATATTAATTAAATTTTAATTATTAATCTTAGGTATAAAGAATTTATGGATTGTACTTTTTAGTATAAATTTATTATTTAATATTTAAATAAATAAGACAATCTATTCATAAATAAAAAGCATTAACACTTACTCTTATACTATATCTAGTTTTCCTTCTATTAACCATAATCCATACAACTAATGATAAAGAAATAATATAATTTCTTATATTATTACATATTATTTTCATACCTTTATCATAGAAAAGTTCATAAATCCAATCGAAACTTATAAAAGTATAAATATTAAATTCATACCTAGTATAAATCATCCCCCGCGAAAATAATAAAACTAATAAAAAGAATATAATTAATAAAAAAAATAATACTCGCGGGGGATGATTTATACCTCCTCCTCCCTTTCCCCACATTTGCGGTGGGGCTTAAAACATCATTCATATGAATGATGTTTCTATTATAATTTTATAATTAAACCTCCGAGTCCCAAATGAAATATCTAGGGGATGGAGGACGTATAAATAATATATGAATTTTTAAATTTACATATATATAATCTAAGTTTTAAATAAGAACAATATCTAATTAAAAGGATAAATTCATATATTCAAAATAAGTATTATTTATGTATATTACTTTATCTTATACATATTCTACATCTTTCTATCATTCTTTTATTACAATAACTAGCCCCAGCCCGACCGGGCTGGGTTTAAAATACCCCAGGGGGGGGGGAGGTTCTATTACCTAATAATAAACTTATTATTACTAAAATCATATCTTTATCATGAGGTCCTATAGAATTATTTGCTCTGATAATATTAACATACAATCAAAAAAATCTAGAGCAATTATAATACTTATTCTTCTTTCCTATACAATATAATATAACATTTATATTATTTTAGGCATTTATTACTTTATATAATATACATAATTTTAGGCCTAATTGACCATTGATGTCCTGTAATTTTTACAGTCATAGCTGGATCTATAACTTCATCCATAAGGTATAATAGTTTGAAACTTGGAAAAGCAATAGCTACTAAGACAAGTGCAGGTCCTACGGTTCATATTAATTCAATTAATGTACCATGGTTTAAATATCTATATACTAACTTATTTCGCGAAGTATTAAAATTTCAGACAATAGAAAGTATTATTCAGAAAACTCCAAAAAGAATAACTATTAAATAGAACATAATCCTGTTATGTAGGTCAACTATACCTTCAAAACTAGGACTCGCTCCATCTTGAAAATAAAGACCCCAAGCTAAAGGAACATCAGCCCATTTAAGATTATTACTTTTTTTGTATTTTATAGTCCTTTCTTTTCATGTACAAATATTATAAATAGAATTTCGGTATAACTCTTTACCATTATTATTAATACTTAAAAATAAACGATATATAAATGAAAAAGTCAATTTTATAAAACTTTGCATCCATTAAATTTATTTTTTATTACTATCATCAACTATAAATTAATAAATTAATTTATTCGTAAATAAAAAATCTTTTTTTTTATTTACTAGATTCATCTCAATTCTTTATATACAATTTTTTTTTAATACAAAGACTATAATAATCCTATTAATTAAAACTGAATTTATCGTCCCCCGCGTGTTTATTACCGTTTTTTCGTTTTTTACGCTTTTACGTTTATTACTTTCGCGGGGGGCGATAAATAATATTTATTCTATTATATAAAGAATATATTATATATATTACTTATAATACTATAAATTAAGTTATAATTCATATACTTATCCTTAAATATATAAATATAACTTAATAAGATAGAAGATATTATATTAACCTTGAAATAAAGGTATTGTTATCATATATATTGTATTAATTAAAATATATGGTTTTAAAATATAAAACATAATTATATTAGTTAATAAAGCAATAATTAAACTTAAATTATTACTAGATAATATAAAGTTATTTTTCTCTAACTCATTATTTCAATTCATTAAAGAATTAAAAATAAATTCAGACTTTAGAGAAGAATCAGAATCCTCTTTATTATTCATAACTAAATAATAAGGAACAAATACATTATCATAAAAATAAATAAATTTAACAATTCTTAAATAATAAGCAGCACTGATAACACTAGTTAAAACAGCTACAGCACTTACAAAATAATAATCTAATTGCATACTAGCTAATAAAACTTGTTGTTTTGCAAAAAAACCTATAAAAGGAGGAATTCCAGCTAATGAGAAAAGAGTAACAGCTAAACAAAAAGCTAAAAAAGGATCTGTATAATGCATTCCCTTAAAATGAGTTAAATATGGAATAGGTGTATATAATCACTCGTTTTCTTTTAAATCAAAGTCACTATTAAAGATACTAGAATCCCTACTATAAGAACTATATAAAGTATTTATTCTTTTTTTATTATTATCAATTGAATTTACAAAAGGATATATATTACTTATTTTTTTTTCTTTTCCATATTTATCTTTAATTGAATCAAAAATATCAGATAACGAAGATTCAACATAAACATCTTTCCAAGAAAAAGGATTTATATTTGAATATCGAACATTCACAAAATCTTTTTCTAAGTAATATCTAGAATAGAGATAACCTCAAGATATTAAAATAAAGAATAAGTTTAAATTAGTAAAAGTATATTGAATTAAATAAAATATAAAAGCATCTATACTTGTAACAGAATTTAAAGATAAAGCTAATAATAAAAATCCCACATGGGCTATTGTACTGAAAGCGAAAAGTCTCTTAATTCTAGATTGACTTATACCTAAGACAGTACCAACAATAAAAGAAAGTATCGCAGAAATCGTCAAGACATTCGTTCATAAACCTAAACTAGAATAAAAGGGATTTCAAAAAGAAAAAAAAATTTCATTTTTAAGATATAAAGAATTAACATTTCAATCAATATATGTTTCTTTTGTATCTTTATACAAAAAAGAATAATTTTGTTCTACCATACCTAAATTATTAAGATTCAATCCACTATGAATATGATGTATTAATATCAGCATTAATATAAAAATAGATAATTTAGCTATAATTATTAATCATGTAGTACTATATGTTGGTACATCAGAGTATACATCAGGAGCTCAATTATGAAAAGGAGCAGCAGATACTTTAAACAATAGACCAGCAAATAAAACTAATAAACAAGGATCTATAAAGTAATTACTTATATTATCAGAATAAATCATAAAAATATGTTCTAAATTTAATGTACCCGTATAAGCATATAATAAACTACAACCTAACAAAATAAATCCACTACTTAATCCACCTAATAAAAAATACTTTAAACCACCACTAGTACCTTTAAAAGAATTAATCTGAGAAGTAGATAGTATATATAAAGTAAAACTTTGCAATTCTAATGCTAAATATATAGATATTAAATTATGCGATGATATTAATAAAGAACCCCCTAATACTGTAAATAATAATAATAAACTATATTCTTTAACTTCTAGTCTTCTAAAGTCTAACCTATTTCCTATTATATAAGGAATACTAAGTCTGAAATTAGAGAAAAAATATAATGTTCTTTTTAATTTATTTATTATTCCAAAATTAGATTCAGATACATTCATATAATCCTTAGACGAATAATTTTCTACCTTATTATAATTATATTTTTTTAAATTATAAGGAACAAAACAGGTTAAAATACTAACTAAAGATCCTACTATAAATAAAATAATGTCAAACACTTGTGACAATGTCGTTATTCTGAAAACGCCTCCATATATTCCGATACCTTCACTTAAAGCATCTACATTTAATGTATTATATGCTAAGTAAGCACCTAAAATAAATATGATAAAAACGATTCTATTAAACTTTATATAATCAGCTAAATAATTATAATTACGTTCTATGCTTGAAGTTACCGCTAATAATAAAATAGATATAGCTATTATTAGCATTAAGAAGATCTAGGATTCGAACCTACATTAATATTGTTAAAGACAAAGAAAATAAATAATAACATATAATATCCATGTTATTAAAACCTAATAATAATTAAGTTTTAATAATAATTAAATTTTAATAATAATTAAATTTATTTCCATTTCCTATTACTTGAAGAAACTTAATTCGTTCTCCTGAAAATGGGAAGGGGAATCGTCTTTTTATTATTAACAATATAAATTTTTCCTTTTAAATTAATCTCTTTACTACTTAGTCTAATTTTATACAACAAAGATATATTATAATTCACTTAAAAAATTTTTATAAAATAAAAAATTCAATTGAATTTTTTATTAATATAATGAAACAAAATTAAGATTGAATAGGTAATTTATTAAAACTATGAAAATGAGGTGGAGAATCTACACTTCATTCAATATTTTTACTTAATTTAGCATTATCTGTTCAAGCCAAGATATCTTCTAAATATTCATCTTTAGCTCAACCATCCCTAGGTACTTCTTTACCATTTTCAAATTTATCACATATTATTGTAATAAAATAAGCAGTCATAACAACCGACAAAATAGAACCAGCACTAGCTATTAAGTTCCATCCTGCAAAAGCATCAGGATAATCTGCTATTCGCCGGGGCATACCTTGTAGACCTAAGAAATGCATAGGTAAAAAAGTTAAATTTACGCCTATAAATAAGCCTCAAAAATGTAATCTTCCTTTTCTATCATTATACGTTAAACCTTCTGATTTAGGTGATCAAAAATATCAAGCTGAATATAATGCAAATACTGCTCCCATTGATAATACGTAATGAAAATGAGCTACGACGTAATATGTCAATTTATTATTTAATAAAATTAAATTAGATTCGTCCCCCCTGCTGGGGGGGGGACGAATCAGCCCCCCGCGAATCTATTACCTTCATTACGAATATTATCTTTATTACGTTTATTACTATCGCGGGGGACGATTTAAATTTTATTCTATTAATCCTTTTTTATATACTAAATATAAGAAAAATATTTAATAATTTATAAAGGTATTGGACTATCTCTTTATTAATATTAACAATTACTTTTAATACTAATTACATTGCGTATAGTCTCTACAAATCCTTATTCATATATATATTTATACTTAAATCGGGATTCACGGTATAATTTACAATAATGTCGTCATGTATTAGCGTTCTATAATACTTATTATAAAGTCTACCGTACAAAAAAATTAATTTAATCTTTTCTAGCAATGTGACAACAAGACACATAAATAATAACAATAATTAATAAAGTGATTAAAAATTAAATCACTTTATTATGATAATTATAAAAATGTTTATAAGAAACATTTTTATAACCTAATAATGGATATTTTTCAAAATGTATAAATATTAAATTTCTAGATTCTTTATTATATAAATGAAGACGATAATAATAACAATTACAATTTTCTTTAGGTTTACTTTTTAATATAACATTATTACTTTGAAAATATAATTTAATTCAATTTAATATATGAAATTCATCATTTTGACCTATAGAAAATTTAGAATTTTTTAAGGAACCTTTTTCATTAAAATGTAAATTAAAATTACCCTCAGCTTCAATAAACCCTGATAATCAACCAGGAAAATATGAAGGTAAATCTGTAATTTCATTCTTTAATGCACACTTTTCCAATAATTTATTTTTATATTTATATTTATTATTTCTATTAATTAAAAATGTAGATTTATCTTTACTCATTAAACAATCCTTAGCAAAATTTAATTGACATTGTTTTCTACTAGTTAACAAAGGATATTTCGATAGAATTTCAAAAACTTTAAGAATTTCAATTTTACTACTAACAATTCAAGTTACATATTTATCTCTTCTTTCAATTGTAACCTTCCCTCCAATAATATATTTTATAATATTAAGCATATTCCTATTTTCTTTATAATTATTTAAAGCAATAATTATTCTAATTCTAAAATTTCTTTTACCTCATAAATCGACAGTAATGGTACCATTGCCTTCTAATAAACCAACAAAAAATTGTTCTATATAATCTTTATTATGAAAAAAAATAGAATATTTTTTTTCAACATTAATATCCTTATTATCCTTACTATTATATATTATATCATGGAACCTTGGTATAGACGAGAATTTATATATAAATTAAATTCTCCCCACCACAGATCCGAGCGAGCACCTCTCGATGCACTCGGCTCTTCGGATCGTGGAAATTTCTTGTTGCGTAAATTTTAAACTCTACGAAAATTTGCGTTCATTTTATAATTTGCGCAATCTTTTATTACATTAATTACTTTAGAATTTGGTCTATAGTATTTCCCCCTATAATAGGTGATTTTGATATTATTTCATTGATAATGTCTGATGTTAACTTATCATTATCAAGAAAATACTTTAGAAGTTCTTTAGGAATAATTGATTTACTGATTTTTACAATTTGTTTAACTCTTTTTTGATCATTTTTATCATAATTTAAAAACTTATATCCATCTTTTGTACTTAAAAGTACTATAATAATATGCTTTGCGAGATCAAGGTCAACAATAATAGTTTTATTCTTAATTTCATATGTACCTATTAGTTTCTTTGTGTTCTTTTTAAGTCTTTTATTTCAAGGATCCATGAGTAAAGACTTTAATGAATGACAATTCTTGTGAACTAATTGAAGATTGCTAATATCCCCGAAAAGTTCCAAATGCCCTTTATTTTGTGTAATCAATATTTTAGGTATTTTATGATCTTTTTCTAATCCTGAGAATCAATTTGTATTTCTGCTATCTAGAATATTAGTGACACTTGTCTTATTTTGGGTTCCTTTATCTATCTCTTTCTCTTCGCCTTTTTCAAGAAATCCTAATAGGTCCTCTCCTATATTAAAATCATTGAGTTTATCAATCAATTTATTAGAATCTGTGTCCCATGTAAGAATCCTTTGTCAGTCTATCAATGGTCTCTCACATAGTGGACATGTTAACCTCTGCATAGTTATTAATTTTGCTCGGACATCATTTCTAGCGCTTGCAATATTTATAGCTCTCTTTATATATGGCTCTGGGTTTACGAAAAAGCTATCTCTCAATATCTCGTTTGTAGGAATATAATGTCCTCACAATACGGCGCTATTATAAAGATTTGTAAATAGTTTTAAAGGTAAACTTTTAATCCGGTTGTTTGGGTTGATACTTGTTATTGTAGGGTGTTTCCTGAAATTAATTATTTTATCCTTACTTAATTTCCAGCTTTCATAGGTATCATAAGTGTAATATTTCAGGTAATATTTAAAATAACTATTTCCATATTTTTTCATTAGGAACATTTTGAATCTTTTTAGTAAAAACATATCTAAATATCTACATAAATGGATTAAATTTGGACAAGGGGTGAAATAATTTAATCATCCCCTAATCAGGCTATTTAATTTTAGTATTAGGTCATTATCTGAGATATTAATATTATTTCTACCTGTGTATTCAACAATTTCGTCTCTTAATGCTTTTGTTGATTTACTAGAAGGGTAAGAATAAGTTCCTTTTCAATCTTGAAGTCTTCCTCTAATTCTTTTATCTTTTTTTATCAATCAGAAAGGTTTTCTAGGCCAGATTAATTTATGTGTTCAAGATAAGAAATCTAATTGTGCCCCATTTTTTCATATGACTATCTTGGACTTTTCTTCTGAAATTTCTAAGCCTCTCTCATTTAAAAACTTATTTACTTCCTTCTTAACTGCTTCCATATGTCTATGATGCTTAACACCAATAATGAAATCATCAGCATATCTCACTACTCATGTATTTTTATATCCGGGTATGGTCGCCGCTTTTGCTAAATCCGATGGATATTTTATAATACCAGGTAACCCTTGTTCAACAAGCTTATCGTGATGTTCTTTATATATTTCTATTAATTCAGTATCAATTATATGTGATCTTCCAGACATTCCTTCATTTTCTGATTTATCAGTAACTAAATGAGCTGCTATTTTTGCTGTTTCTTCTAATCCATCCAGTGTTCAGTTCATGAATAAAGGACTTATTATTCCCCCTTGTGGAATACCTTTTATGAGATTATTTTCCTTGATAATAGTCTTAAATTTAATTTTATTGAGTTGAGGTAGAGCACGTCTAAGTTCTTTATGAATTAATGGAATTTCAGGATTAATATTTTCCATTTCAACAATACTAGGTTTTAACACTATTGGGAGCAAGTATTCATAGTCTTTGGGCATAGGTATATTCTTAATTAGTCACTCATGACTAATATTATCGAAACATCCTTTTATATCTGCATCTCATAAGATTTGAGATTTAAAGATTCTTGGTTTTTTCTTTAATGTTTCCAAGAAATCCTTTGATATATTTATTCGTTTGGAAGTCTTTCCTGACGTGTGTATCTTCATATCTATCAATTCGCCCTCTTGTTTAGTTAATTCTTTCATTTTTTCGATATCCAATTTATCGATTTTGTATTTTTTCCTTAAATAAGTTTTATATAATTCATTTAATGACTGGCTTTTTCTTCTAGATAATAAGGGCTCTGTATTATATCTTCTGAGAAGATAGTTATGAATATGAGCTGTTGCTTGGTGGGCATTCCTACCAGGTCTAAATCCAAATGAGCATGAATCTCCTAACGGTTCCATATAAGGCTCCATTACAGTTTTTAGTAACATTTGGATAGTTCTATCCTTAAGAGTAGGGATACCCAGAGGTCTTAATTTTCCATTACTTTTTGGAATATACACACGTAACAGAGGATCATGTTTGTAGTTTTTCAATTTCAAAGATTTTAAGCTATATAATAGTCGGAACATCAATGAACTATTATGCCTCAGGTTATTTTCTCTCATATTTGATACAAATTTTAGGGGATTGGTTAGAATATATTTTAATTCCTTACGGAGAAAACTGACACCTGAATTTGATTCCTTAGTTTTTAAAGCTCGTCTAAGTAAATCACGGCGGTTTAGCTTAAGTAGACCTTTCCTTCTGATGACTTGATCCGTCTTACCTTTTGCAATTGATATTATTTCCTTTATTCTTCTAATTCTAGGTTCTAAGTAATTTAATGCAGTTGTTTTAGATTTCATTGTATATTTACTTGGTATTGGTTTGAACGCTTTCTTATCGAACCCTGGAGTAAATCTACCTTGTGTATCAGATAATTTTATGACTGCTCATATATGAAATATAATAGAGTTCATTTCTAGCCCTGCAGATTTTAAAACTGTTTCCAATAGAGTCTTATTATTCATATGACTTCTATCTACGGACGGTAATGCTTTGACAGCATTCCGATTATACTCTTGGTATTTATCTGCTTTGATAATGAAAACCATTTTCTCAGACCATTCTTTATCTAAGTTAATCAAAATCTGTATAAGTTTTTGGTGTTTATTAGGAATACTATTTAACTTACTTCCTTTGATTTTCTCTTTGATACTTTCTAAATCAACTAATTTATTGTTTTCGCTAAATGCAAGGGATACATTAGTAATAAAAGTTGGTTTAAATTTACGCGAAACTTCCACAGCAGTTAGATATGTGTATAATTGAACATAAGTTCGTATAGCTGGAAGGATCAAGGTTCATTCTTTATCCTTAAGATTATCATCCAGTGAAGGTCAATGATGACTGAAATTATGACCTTTTAGATCTGATTTGACTTTCTTTTTGAACATATCATAGAGAATAGGGGTTAGAATGCCACCCAATTCTAGTCGATATTTTTCGAGTAACTGAATTGCCTCCTCACTATTCTTAGGTGTGGTAATATCTTTATTTGAAGTTTGTTCCGTTTTATGGAAATCACCCTTAAAAGTAAACTCAACACCCTCAACATTATTCACTTTTGTCGTAAAATATCTCCGTCTTTGAATTACATACAAGTTTGTTAATTTGCTGATTTTTCTAACAAATTTTGTTTGTCTATTTTCTAAATAGAGTTTACTTACTCTATTAACTGCATAAAGATCCGTGTTTGTATCACAGTAATTAATCCTAGTTAACTGATTAATCATTGTTCTCCATAACATCGAACTAGTTATGAACCAACTAGTTGTTTGGTGTAATGTAAGCCTGCCTCAGTAGTTTAACCCTACTGTTTTATTCTGATAAGTAAATATGTTCATAATAACTGTCACCCTGCGCTTTAAACTAGAACAAAAATAAATTTTTGGGGCTAAAGTGCTGATTCAGGTATCTGTAATAGACATATGATTTCAACTCCCGCTTAGTCTTATCATCACAGATTTATGATGAGGTATCACCTCATGAACTCGGTTAAGGGTATCATTATTAATTATCTCCATAATACTCATATGGTTTAGGCTTTCCGTATGACTTAGATAGTTCACAACAATTTGTCTAATTGCAATAATGAACCAACTTACATATACCAAACCGCACGCCAAATCCAAACTTGCGTTTGCCAATATCACCCCAGTTAATCCTCCAACCGTGAACAAAAAAACGAAGCCCAGGGCGTAGGACATTGGTGTATTAAAAGCAAAAGTCCCTCCATATGCAGTTGCTCAAGGTTCAGCCTTTAACCATTTCAGGTCTAGATTTAAAAGAAAATTACTTTTCTCTTTTTTTAATCGTCCCCCACGAATATTATTATTTTACAACGGTTATTCCATTTATTACGTTAATTATTTACGCGGGGGATGATTTATTTATCCTCATCCCTATAATTTAATTAATAAATCTTCATCCATTATCCTTCCCTTCCCTATAAGAGAGATATTAAGTTTATTTGAAATGAGGATGCAAAATCTATAATAATCCTTTTTTATAAATTATTTATTTATAAATAAGAGATAACTAGTTAGCTTACTATCTAAAAAAAATAAATAATAATACATCAAACAAATTTTATTCACAAAAATAATATTTATTGCTTTTTATTAGAGTTTTGCTCTAAACCGTTACCGGCGAATTTGGACTATTCCTTAGAATTTCATATATTTAATAAAAATACTTAGAAATACTGGAGCATCTAGTCTCTACGCTTTTACACAATAGTTTCCTAATTGTGATTTAGTTCTACGATTATCCTATAATAATTACTTATTCTAATTATAGGACTTTTCTAGAATTTGCCCCTAATTTATATTAATACTTATCAAATTTCTCTATCAATTTATAACTAAATTTATAACGCATACTTGGTATAATATAAGAAGAAATATAAGGATAAAAAGTTGTTATTTCTTTAACACCGAAATAAATAATATATTTATTTCGGTGTTTATGTAAAGTAGTCTTTATTTTAAACTTAATATATAAAATATTCATTATAAATACACATTCTTTAACTGAAAAACTTTGAGTGTGTATATATAACCCTCCCCCTTTTACAAATGAACCATCCCCCATAATCCAATGAGCTAATCCTTCATAAGTTAAATTATCATATAAATCCTCAGGTACTCTTTTTTTTCCTCTTTTATAAAATTTCTTATGTAATTCTAAAAAACAAGGTAAGGACCTTGTTATAATTTCAATACCATAAAAATTCTTTCTATTAACCCTAGATTTAACAAATCTAGGGTATGAAGAACAGTAATGAGATATTAAACAGTGAACCTTATGAACATATTCATATTTATCAAGAGATTGCTTAAATCTAAATTTACCACCTACTTTATATTTACTATTACTTTCTACACTTATATTACCATCAGACAATAAAATTCCTATAAGAGGATATATTATATTATTAGGTATATTTACCAAATATCTTATAATTTTCGTATAATAAGGATAATTTATTGTAGATAATAAATTAGTACCATAAACCACTAATTCTTTACATTCTAAATTATCAGGTATATACTTTAAATAAGATTTAGAAAAAAAATAATTTAATATATACATATTTCCTAATAAAGTATTATATAAATTATATATACCGTTTTTATATAAATTATAGGCCATTATTTTGTTCTTACTAAAGGAACTAAACAGCCACGAAAAAATTTTTATACCAGTGGGGACGGCTATAATCATCGTGAAATAGAAAATAAACCCCCATTATATTTTTATCCTTATTTTCAATAATATTATTGAAAATAATTATTTATATAATGATTAGTTTATAAGCCCTTCCCGAACCGGACGTGCAACTTTCACCGCATCCGGCTCTCCACCTTTTTAACAAAATAAAGATTTATTTTGTTAAATCCAATATAAATCGATATAAAATATAAATTTCGACTTCATAAAAGGATCTTTTGACACTTCATATTATATAAAGTGAAAAGTAGGCTGTTTCCCTTCAATAATTTGATTAAGCTCAAAAAATTTGGAGCTTAATTTATAGATAAAAATTTAACATAAACATTTTATGTTATTATCTTTATTATTTACTACGAAAACTCCGTCAACCTTAGTCGTTAATAACGACTAAGGTTGATCCCAAATTCTTATTTATAATCCATTTATATACTTTTAGGTAATTAAAGTCATGGATTCTTTCTGTTAAAAAGCCGCTACTCTTTTTAACCCTACTTTTTATTTTTTTTTTACCATAAGTATCGTAGCTCAGGAGTGACCTGTTATTTACTTATTTATTTTCTGTAAATAATAAACTCCTTTTTTAAACATGCTATTGTCAGCAAAAAATTACTTTTTTTACCTAAGTTTAATGCTTTACATCACTTATTTATAAAGATAATTTATATAATAAACTTTGTGTAAAATAAGGTTTTATAAAACACAAAATTTTCCCTAATTCTTTTCTATTAATATAAATCCTTGGCTTATTTTTTTCTAAATGAATACTTGAATTAACATCGTATTTTATTTTTAAAATATTCATTAATAACACTACCTCTTTAAAAGAAAAAGAATCTGTACATAATGTTATACCTTTATTTCTTTTAGAACCATCGCCCATTATTCAATGAGCTATAGCTACATAATCTAAATAATGAAATAACTCCCATTTTATATTTTTTACTTTTTCCTCAGAATAAAATAAATAATAAATTTCATGAAAACACTTTAGTTGTCTAGTCTGAAATTCCAAACCAAAAAACAATTTCCCTCTTTTCTTTGTTTTGGTAGATCAAGGATAATTTGAACAAAGAGAAGATAAATTAACGAAAACATCTCAGAAATAATCAAAATTTTTAATAGATTGTTTAAAACCAATACGAGGATTTCAGCCATTTCTTTTTTGAATTCAACCATCTGATAATAATAAACCAACAATAATACTACGCTGAAATCCATTCATTTCCATAAGATTCCTTTCTGCTTTTGTTAAAATACCTTTTCGGAGTTTAATAGAGTAACTATAAATACCATATTTAATTAAGGCATTTACGCTTTCTTTTGATATAAGATCCTTAATATTGTTATTTACTTTTTCTATTCTATAATATTCGTCCCCCGCGAGACTATTCCCGGCCCCGCGAGCGGGGCCGGGATTAAAACTCGTCCCCCCGCTTAAGCGGGGGGACGAGTTTCCTCGCCAGCCCGAAGGGCTGGCGATAAAACTTAATAATTTTATTATTAAGTTTCTATAATATTTATTATTAACATTCAATAATGAAATTATTATATTTTTCGCTGGGGACGTATTATTATAACAACGAATATTATATATTAACAAAATGCATCAAATTTTATTAAAAACAAAAATACCAATATATAAATAACTTTTTATATATAAATAGGGATAAAATTTATATATCTTTATAGGAAAGAACTTTGATGGAATATTTACATTCAAGATTATAAATAATAAAATGGCGCCCGTAGCAGCTGTAAAATATGCCCTTGTCAATTATATTTAAATATAGGACTATATTACTTTAATTAAAAATTATTTTTAATTAAATTAAGTTGCTAGTCTCTGAGACTGCTTATTATATTTAATATTTTTTGTAAACCAATAGAACTTAAATGTTATTTTTCTAAATAAACTCGATAACATATATGATCATTTTTATATTTAATAAAAAACTTACCATTAACCAAATTTAACATTTTAAAAATACCTTGACTATAATATACCGTATATCTAATACCTTTACTCATATGAGAATATTTATTAACATTTCCATATTATATTTTTTTCTTAATATAGTAAGATAATTGAAAATCTTACGCATGAAAAGCTATTTCTATAAAGCATAAACCAATATATTCATCTTATTTTATTAAACCCCCCAAATAATACCCAAAAAATTTATCATTTATAGCTATTTGGTGTTTATTTAAACATTAGTAACATACAATTCCAGCCCGAGGGGCTGGGATTAATAAAAGGAAGAAATTTATACCCCAGCCCAGCATGCTGGGCTGGGAATAAAACTTAATAAAAATAATTATTTTTATTAAATTTCTATTAAATAAAAATAAACATAAGAATAATATATTATTCTTACATTTGTTAATCTCATTCTTTCAAGGTGAAATTAATAAACAGTCAGCTGATATAGTATCATTTACAACCTTCAATATTTCAACATGAAGGAGTAAATTAAATTTTCAGATTTTTCCTACTTCATAAACACATATATAAAAAACTTTTTTATTATAATGTATCCTATTGAAAAAACGATTTTTTCCATTATTATTCCATAAAAATAAATAAATAATAAGAAAAAATCCCCTAGAAGTGGTGGACTTAAATTTAAAATACTATTTCCAGCTAATAACTTAATTTTGCATTTTAGAATTAATTCTAAATTCGACACAAGAGTATCGGCATCCATACCCACAGTATACAGTAGGGGTCAGAATAGTATACAACAAATATATAAAATAATTTGTCTTCTTGTACCTGCCCTCAGAACTGAACGTGACAATTTCTTGTCATTCAGCTCGCACTCAAAATTAATACAAAATATAACTAAAAAAATAAAAAAAATAGGAAAAAACAATAGGGTATTTATACCGATATTAAATTTTTTATCTACCAAAAGCATTTATATCTTAGTAAGTCAATCTCTTTGCATGATAAATATAGTGATGATATTTATAAAGTGTAATTTGTTTTCCCTTAATACCCACCCTTTTCATTGTGTAATTTTAAGTTTATTTCCCCTAATATCATTCCTCTAATATCTTCAATTGATCTTATATAATGCATTTCAATTTTATCACTTGTTCCACATAATGCACATGTTTTACTAAAAAAATAATAAGGTAATTTACCTATTCAAAATTAGGACATATTAACAATGAAATTCTTGTTATTTTCTTTAACTTTAAATAAATGTAACGCTTTAAGTGATGTTGGATTATTAAATTCAATTCCCGTATCAATATCTTTTAATAAATATCCAAACTTCTTAAAAACTTTAGCTAAAGTTTTTAATTTATATTTTCGTCCCAAAGTAGAAGCACATGAAGCTTTAAGTATTCAAACTATACTTCCCAATCGACTTCTATTGGCTGCAAAGGAATAATAATTTAAAATACCGTTTAACTTAATATTATAATAATTTAAAATATCAAAGTGAGATAGATTAACTAAATTAGTAACACATATTGGTTGTATTTTATTATTTTTTATCCTAATTATTTTAGCTTCCTTTAATTTACTAATTATCTTTTTTATTGGTGCATTAATTAATAATCTAGGAGTATCCATACTTATAATACCTCTTTTAAATCTTTTAACTAAAAACATTGGATTTCTTTTTATTTTCCTACATTCTGCCCCTAGGTACGAAAAACCTTTTGTAATTTTTGAGATAGTTATTTTTTCTATATTTAATTCTAAACCACAATTTTCTCTTAGGAATTTAGATATTTGTGATCTTAATTCTACGCATTCCTTATAAGAACAAATTGTTAATACTATAAAATCATTTGCATATCTCTGATAATATAATCTTCTAAAATTTGCATCCTTAAGGTTATGTTTAAATTTAAATCTTAATTCTTTAAGGAATTTTCTAGCATTATTTAAATCACCTTTATCTTTAACTTTTTTTCTTAATTTCCTCATCTCATAATATCTAGAATTAGTCTGTAGAGTTAGACCTTTACGAAATTTATCTTTTACCTCCTCCATAAATTTATCTAACTTGTGCAGAATTATATTTGTTAATATTGGACCTAAGATATTACCTTCAGGAACCCCTATTTTATTCTTCGCTATTGTATTATTAGGCATCATTTTATTTACTCTTAACAATTTCCATATCAAACTTAAAAAATTAGGACAACCTATATAATTTTCTATATCCTTCATTATTATACTATGAGAAATATTATCAAAACAATTTCTAATATTTCCTTGAATTATTCAAGAGTATTTAGATCCTGTCAAATATAGATTTTTCAAGGCTAAATGTGCCGAGCGATTTAATCTAAAACCATAAGAACAGTCCAGAAACATAGGCTCGTATATTGCTTCTAATATACTAATTACCCCAACTTGTATTATTTTATCTCTTGGATTATCAATTACTAATAATCTTTTTTTACCTATATCTTTGGTTATTTCTTTTATTCTTATAGTAGAAGGTTTATATTTCCCATTTACTATATTTTGTGCTAAAATTTTAAAATAATTCATGTCTATTTTGTCCAATGTTTCCTTATATGTCCTTTCTGTCTTATTCCATGGTTTTAACTTTATCACCTTATATGCTACTGCTCAATAAAAAGGATCTCCCAATATTAAATTAAAACCATAATATTTTCCATTTTCTTTACTATTATATTTTGCTAATTCATTTTGCAAAATGTCAATAAGCTTAGATTTCTTATTTAACACAAAGGGTGAACTTTCTGTTTTAATTCTACCTGTACTATACATTCTAAATGAATTATAATTTTGACTAGACCACTTCATTGTAGATATTACGTTTACTCTTTTTGAGTATAGACGTAAACTTACTTTTACTATTGGTCCTCCGCTTGCGCATGTTAAGATTTTAACCTCAGCGCTTAAGTCCCATGGTTGTAATATTCTACTATTTAACGTCTTAATTTCTTTAGCTGCTTGCTCATATTTTCTTTCTAATTTCAAAGAGGACCAATCTTTCTGCAAACTAATATAATACCACCACCTTATATTAGCAATAATCGGAATTAAGTGTATAATATCCATTTCACTTAATTGGCTAAGTTCTTCCTCCTTATGAGTATCAAGTTTGTTATCCTCAACTTGGAAATTTCCGCTTGATCTTACTTTTCGAGTTTTCGATAACTCTCAAAAGACCTTAAACTTTCCTGCTATATCATTAAGACTCTTATTAGGTAGTCTTAAGACGGAATTAACGGTATGTATGTATGATACACAAATTATGCATATCATACTGCAGATATACATAAAAGTGTAGACGGATTTACACTTAAAATAGAACAAAATCTCTCATGGCGCACTGTGATGACTTCAAACGATAAATAGGGTAGAATCGAATGTTATAATACATAACACCTAAGCCCCCTCCGAACCCAGCGAGATAGTTACCCATCACTAGGCTCTCCAACGCCTACTGAATTTATGACATCCCCGTCATTTGGCTTAATAACGTTGATCTGCGATCTCAATTGTTTAACTGATATTGCAGAATTTCTTCAATTATAATTATGAATTTGTAAATGATGCATTTTACATAAAGGTATCTGTTTTCTTAAAATTGCTCTTTGTTTATCTTTTATCATATTAGTAATCGGCTTCAATTCTTTTAAATTTTTAATATGGTGCATCTCCACATTAAATGTCGTTCCACAGATAAAACAAGGTTCTCCTAAGACTTTAATACCTTTACTCATACGTCAACCTAGTAAAGATAATGGATTTTTATCAATTGATGTTAATTTATTCTGTTTCATAGCCTCAATTAATTTTAAAATCCCTTTTTTTTCACTTATATCTTTGATAAAATCTGGTTTCCAATCAGGTTTTAATTTATTACCTAAGGTTTTTGGAATGTCTTTATATTTACTATACAATATTGGTCGTATGATTCTATTCTTGCCCTTTACAGAAGCACTATTCATATTACTTCCTTTAAATCAATTACTGATTCTTTCGTCCGTAACACCTACAACTGAACTTTTCCCTGATGATAGTGGTCTATCTAGTCCTTTACCTCCTTTTTCGAATACTTTTGCTATCGAATCTAATTTAAATTTTGCAGCATATAGTTTAGCCGCAGAAAATCTTAAAATATAACTTATTCGTGCAACCCCTCTTCTTCTATTTCCAGCTATACTTCATCAATTAGATATTCCTAATATGATACTATTAATACGCGAATTTATTTCAGATTGCGGTAACATTAATAAACTAAAATTCGGTTTAGAAAACCCTGATTTATCACAGAAATTATTTTTTGCTAAGCTATCTATCATTTTAT
>Ga0335078_10003785_pt1 | contig 22506 bp, 17 predicted proteins | sample Lox_Sample_32_FD_206711 | JGI IMG/M metagenome (GOLD analysis project Ga0335078, IMG submission 206711) | Soil microbial communities from Loxahatchee National Wildlife Refuge, Florida, United States - Lox_Sample_3.2 | ecosystem: Environmental > Terrestrial > Soil > Wetlands | place: USA... | reverse complement strand
GTATAACGAGGGGCCGGGGCGTAACCGATATGTAACCGCTTCGGCGCGCCGCTATTTTCGTGGCGCCATGCTGCAAGCATCGGTTTCCAAGGCCGATGCCCGCGACCTCTCGGACGGGACTCCGGTCCCCGAAGCGCCGCGCCTGATCCTCGACGTCCTGGGAACGCTCGACCGTCTTCCGCTGGCGCTCCGCGCGCGCGGCGAATTCGAGGAAGTCGGGCGCAAACCGTTGGGTGACGGCTTTGTAAGCGTGCCCGTACGCGAGATTCGCGGCGCCCTCACGCGTTCGTTCGGGGATCGCCTGGAAGCCGGAATCAACTTCGTGCTCGCCTCCGGATATGCCGGCCAGACGACCGAAATCCTGGCGTTGCCCGGCGATCCCGCTCCCTTCGAGCGCATCACCGGCGTCCATCTGCCCTCCTTTGCGGCGTTGTCAGTGCGATATCGCCTGGGACGGCTTCGACCCTGACCAGGGTTGCTCCTCGTCCTTAGCCCGCCAGGCGATGGTCCCCAGCGTCGCCAGAAACAAGATCGCCGGATGCAGCAGGGGATGACCCGTAGTCGCCAAGGGCAGATAGACGAGCGGACAGAGCAGCAGCAGCGCCATGATGCGGTGCAGCTGATGCGCGGCGCCGTCCCACAGCAAAATCGCCGCCGGCACCACCACGAAGGCATCGGCGCAGAAGGCGTGGTGGCTCACCAACAGGCCGCACAAAATCGTCGCCGAAACCGCCAGCCGCAGCGAGCTGCGGCGCGCGGCGATCCAGGTTACAACCACCGTCACACAAGTAGCGCCAGCCTGCCAGTAATCGACCCCCGGCAGGTGCGCAAACAGACCGCGTAAGTTCGGCAGGCCGCTGTAGAGGGCCGTGGTGGCAGGGAATCGTAGTACCGCGACATACGGCACAGGCCAATTCCACCCGGCGACGGCGAACGAGACCGCCGCCAACGCCGCGCAGCCCACGGCCGCTCCCCATCCGAACCGCCGCATCCGCCGCGCCAGAATCAGAATAGGAAGCGCCAGGAATAAGTTGAACTTGATCAGGCACAGGCTGAGGACGCAGCCGGCCGCGAAATCTTTTCCCCGGGCCAGCAGCGCCAGCGACGCCGCGGCGGCCAGCACCACGATGGCGACGTCCTGCCCCATGACAAAACCGTCGACCAGCGGCAGCGACCAGCAGCAGGCCGCGGCAGTGAGCCACCGGTGGCGCGCCGGAAGCAGCCACACCGTCGCCGCCACCGCCGCCAGACACAACATCTGCCACAACCAGTACGCATACCGGTAGTTCAGGAATCGCAACGGAGCCAACACCACGGCGTAGAACGGCAATCGCGTGAAAGGAAGATACCGGGGGCGTTCCCAGAAACGCCCCTGCACGTGCCGCACGGCGTCCATGTTGTAGAGATCCGGAGATCCCGCCAGCACGCCGCCGGCATACAGGTTCATGAAGTCGTTATCGCCATGTATGGCGTAGTGCAGAACCGGCCACATCAAAAAGCAATTGATTGCGGCTCCCGCCAGACAGGCGATCGCAACCCAAACAAATCGTTGCACCGATGTTCCCGATAGTAACACGCGTGCGGCGCCGTACTGCCCGCAAACGGGGTAGTGTGTCCCCCAAAATTCAACCCCCTTTTCGCTTTGCGGAGAAAGGCGGCTGGTTTATTCTGGTTCAGTAATCCAAAAATAGAAAAAGGCTTCGGGATCTTGGAAGCTTCTGTCAGTCTTCAAAGGTGCTGGCGCGCCCAAGTTACAAATGTGAAGTTATGTACAAGTCTCTCCGGCTCTCTTGCTCCTCCCGTCCGATAACACCGCAGCGCCAACCATTGAGGATCTGGCGGATATTTCGAATCCGGCTTAGCGTATAACTTCGAGACCCGGCTCGGCCGAGCCGGGGGAAGATCGAACCCTGCGTGTTCCATCACCAGTGCGACACGGCACCTCTTCATGCTCAGGAAGACTTCGCAGGCGGAAGTTTCTTGGAGTTCGAGGCGTAGAAAGGCGCCCAAAAAGAAGATGGTCATCGGTGCCCGAGCACAAACCCGTTTTGCCGTCCTGCCCCCCTCGCCGGCCGTTCCCGGCGTATTTCGAAACATTGAGATCGATTCGCGGCGCCGCGGCGATCTGATGGCGCGCATGCAGCGGCTGCGGGGCCGCGTGTATGCCGGAGATCAGGCTATTCGTAAGAGCGATCTCACTTCCGATGGCCGCCATAAAATGAGCATCGATGAGCACAGCTGGCACGTCCTTTCGCTCGACCAGGACGACAATGTGGTGGCATGTCTGCGATTTCTCGACGAAACCCAGGCCCGCGGATTCGACGATCTTTTCGTGCGCCACGCCGCCATGGCCAAATGCCCGACCTTCGGGATGAGATTTCGCACCGCTGTCGAGCAGTCGCTGCGGCTGGCCCGGCAGGGTGCAATGCGCTTCGGCGAAGTGGGCGGATGGGCCGTGGCCGAAGAACATCGCGGCACGGCGGAACCGTTGCGCATTATTCTGGCCACCTATGGCCTGCTGGAGCTGTTGGGGAGCTGCGCCGGCGTGGCTACGGCCACGTTTCGCCACAGTTCGGCGCGGATTCTGCGCAAGATCGGCCTGAGCGCTCTCGCCGTGGGCGGCGAGGAGCTTCCCCCGTACCAAGATCCGCAGTACGGCTGCCAGATGCAGGCTCTGCAGTTCGATTCGCGCAGGCCGAATCCGCGGTTCCGGGAATCCATCGCCGACCTGACGCGCGACCTGGCCATGGCGCCCGTGGTCTGCCCCGGCAGCTTCTCGAGCGCGTTCGGCCGCGTCTGGCTGAACTTCGACGCGCCCAAGCCCGCTCCCGCCGCCGCTTGATCGATTTCCGAGGTACACCGCATGAGTAATCTGGAATCCGCGCTGTGCGAGTGGGCGGCGGTAGTCGGCGACGACAATGTCGTGACCGACGCCACTGCGCTTCGTGCCGCCGAGACCGGAACCTTCGCCAGCGGCCATCGCATTCCCGCCATCGTTCGTCCCGCCAGCCGGAGCGAAGTGCAGGAATGCCTACGCATCGCCAACCGTTATGCATGTCCGGTATACCCCGTTTCCACCGGCCGCAACTGGGGCTACGGCTCGCGCATGCCCGCCAGCGACGGATGCATTCTGCTCGATCTGGGCCGGATGAACCGCATCCTCGATTTCAGCGAACCGCTGGGATACGTCACTGTGGAACCGGGCGTAACTCAGGCGCAGTTGCAGCAGTTCCTGCAGGACCGCGGCTCGAAACTCTGGATGGATTCCACCGGCGCCAGCCCGCATTGCAGCCTGGTGGGCAACGCCGTGGAGCGAGGCTTCGGCCACACTCCCTATGGCGATCACTTCGCTAACACCTGCGGCATGGAAGTGGTCCTGCCGTCGGGTGAGGTAATCGAAACCGGCTACGGCCGGTTTTCGGGCGCCAGATCGACGCCCGTTTACCGCTGGGGCGTGGGACCGGTTCTCGACGGGCTGTTTTCGCAATCGAATTTCGGGGTGGTCACGCGAATCACGCAATGGTTGATGCCGGCGCCCGAGTATTTTCAGGCATACTACTTCCGCGTGGAGGAAGCCTCTTCGCTCGATCGCGTGATCGAGGCTCTTCGTCCGTTGCGGCTCAGCGGCACCATCCGCAGCGCATCGCACATCGCCAACGACTACAAGGTGGTGTCGGCGCTGCAACAGTATCCGTGGGAGGTCGCCGGCGGAAAGACGCCCCTGGGTCCCGCGGAAATGGCCGGTTTACGCCGCACGCTGAAAATCGGCTGCTGGAACGGATCGGGCGCTCTCTACGGCACCAGGGCGCAGGTGAAAGAGGCGCGCCGGCTCCTCAGAAACGCGCTCAAAGGCTGTGCGCAGCGGCTTCAGTTCCTGGACGACCGCACCATCGAGCTGGCCAGCCTCTTCGCCAAACCCTACGAGTACATTACAGGCTGGAACCTGCAGCGCACGCTGGCCGTTCTCAAGCCCGTGTACGGACTGATGAAAGGCATCCCGACCAGCCATCCGCTCGCCAGCACATATTGGCGCAAACGAACGCCGCCGCCGGAAGCGATGGATCCCGACCGCGACGGCTGCGGCCTGGTCTGGTGCAGCCCGGTGGCGCCGAACGATGGCGCGTCGGCACGGCAGTTGACGGAGCTGGTCACCGCTTTCGTGCTCGACCAGGGCTTCGAGCCCGCCATCTCGCTCACCATGATCACCGAGCGGGCGCTCGCTTGCATCATCTCGCTCTCCTGGGACCGCGAGGTTGCGGGCGAAGACGGCCGAGCCTTCCACTGCTACCGCGCGCTCGTCGACCGCCTGGCGCAGCATGGATACCATTCCTATCGCCTGAGTACCGGGATGATGTCCGCCACGGCGCAGCCCGGAGCGTACGCCGATCTGCTGCGGGACCTCAAGCAGACCCTCGATCCGACGGGAATCCTGGCTCCGGGACGGTACGAACCGGAAGGCGGGAATCGCCCGAGATCGGCCGCCGAACCCGTCCAACTCGTCTCCAAATAACGGTTCAGAGACGGCCGACGCCGCCGATCTGGTGATTTTGAGGAGAAACCAGGAAGGATAAAAGCCGCCCGGGAGAGTGATGGGCGGCTGGCAAGCACTATCCGCCCAGCCCTCGACGGGGACGGGTTGCGGCGGATGCTCGCTTTCATCCGCCGCGGAATCCGTCCACGCCGCCTTGAGCTGAGGAAAGAGAAACTACCCGCGGGTGCGAATCAGATTCCTCGCTGCCGCTTCCGCGCCGCCGAGCCGGCGCCCCAGAATGCCAGGAGTCCGAGTCCGATTCCCATCATGGTAAGCGGCCCCGGTTCTGGAACAGGAGAAGAAACCGTGATGGTCGCGGAGAACGCGTTGGTGATCGATCCCGAGCCACCCGGAGCGAATGCCTCGAGGACCGTCTGGAACGGCTCGTTGAACTGCGAAGTGAAGATGCCCGTCCAGGTGTCGCCGGCGGCGTTTGTGCCCGAGAGAACAAACTGGGCGGTTGATTGCGGCGAGGTGGGCGGCGGCTGGTTCAGGAATGTGAAGGGCGATCCGCCCGGATTCGCCGGCGTGCACAGCTGATTGGGAGCCGCCGTGCTCGGAGACGTGTTGCACAGCGTCGAAGTGCCGGTCCCCGCAAAAATGAAGTTGAGAAGCAGCGGCTGCACCGTGTTGTTGACGTCGAAGTTGATGAATGGAGTGGCTGTGAATGTGGTACCTACGGGCTCGGCGGCGATGTTCAGGTTCTGGATGCCGTTCTGGCCGTTCTCGCCGGCATACAGCCCCGATCCCAGCGTCAAACTGAACATGTTCGGCGCATTCCCCGGAGCGTCGCTATTGAACATCATCATCGTGGGCGTCACTGTGACGTCGCCGCTCATCGAAAAGGTTCCGATAGTCGCCGCTGAAGCACAAGCTACGCCAAGTACACCCGCCATGATCAAGAATTTTGTTGCTCGCATGTGTTCCTTTCCTCCGAAGCGTTGCTGGCGGTAAATGAGCGCTCAGACGCCCTGCCAGACGCCTACACGCCATTCTGAAGACTTCCGTCAAAGCTGTCTGTAAGCATTCAGACGCGGCGGCAAGGCTCGGTGAGGATCAGGACGCGTTCTAAAAACTTGCCTGTGAATTCACGCGCTTTCGCAAGGAAAATGCGTGTGCGAATAGACAAATTCCCGGTGGAGGAAAAAAAGCTCCCGGCTTCACGCTGGAAACCGGGAGCTGCGATTCTCCCATTTGTAAGCTTATTAGGGGGATGGGATCTCTTTACGAGCAGCCGCTGGTGCCGCCGCAGTTGCCGCATTTGTAACAGCTTCCGTTGCGCGTCATGATGGAGCCGCATTCGGCGCACAGCGGGGCATCCGCGACGACGGGAGCGAACGGCAATTGCTGCTGCGAGTCCGGTTCGGTGGGACGCAGATTGGGCGTCTCTCCCGCTTCCGTCACCGCGTATTCCGGTCCCAGGAACTTGGCCCCCAGCCACCGGAAAATGTAATCCATGATGGACTTGGCGTAGGGAATCTGCTGGTTCCCGGTCCACCCGCTGGGCTCGAAGCGCAGGTGCGCGAACTTGTCCACCAGGAACTTCAGCGGCACGCCGTACTGTAAATTAAAACTGACCGCGGTCGCGAAGGCGTCCATCAGTCCGCTGATGGTCGATCCCTCCTTCGCCATGGTGATGAAGATTTCGCCCGGCGCGCCGTCGTCGTACATGCCGGCGGTGATGTAGCCTTCATGGCCGCCGATCGAAAACTTATGCGTGATCGACCGCCGCTCGTCCGGCAGCTTGCGCCGCACCGGCCGGTACACGACTTTTTCGACCGCCTGGTTTCCCGCGGCGGCTTTCTTTTCGCTTTTCTCGCTCTTCCCCGCCCCCGAGCTCAGCGGCTGCACCTTCTTCGAATTGTCGCGGTAGATGGCCACCGCCTTCAATCCCAGCTTCCAGGACTCCGTGTAGGCGGTCACGATGTCCTCCACGGTCGATTCCTCGGGCATGTTGATCGTCTTGGAAATCGCGCCTGAAATGAAGGGCTGCACCGCCGCCATCATGCGCACGTGACCCATGTAATGGATCGAGCGCACGCCGTTCTGCGGGCGGAAGCTGCAATCGAATACCGGCAGATGCTCGGGCTTCAGGTGCGGCGCTCCTTCGATCGTCCCCGTGGAATCGATATGCGTGACGATGGCTTCCACCTGGTCGGGCGTGTATCCCAGCTTGATCAGCGCCGCCGGCACCGTGTTGTTGACGATCTTGATGACCCCGCCGCCCACCAGCTTCTTGTACTTAATGAGGGCCAGATCCGGCTCGATGCCGGTGGTGTCGCAGTCCATCATGAATCCGATGGTCCCGGTGGGCGCAATTACCGTCACCTGGCCGTTCCGGTATCCGTGTTTCCGCCCCGATTCGTAGGCGTCGTCCCAGCACTGCCGCGCGCCCTCGTACAATGCGGCCGGAATATTGTGCCGGTTGATGTGGTTCACCGAATCGCGATGCATCCGGATGACTTCCAGAAACGGCTGTTCGTTCACCCCGTAACCGGGAAACGGTCCCGTCGATTCCGCGATCCGCGAGCTCGTCAGGTACGCCTGCCCGCACATTACCGCCGTGATGGCGCCCGCGAAATCGCGCCCCTGGTCGCTGTCATAGGGAACGCCCATCGACATCAGCAGGGCGCCCAGATTCGCGAAGCCCAACCCGAGCGGGCGGAAACTGTGCGAATTATCGCCGATCTTCTGGGTCGGATAGCTGGCGTTGTCGACGATGATCTCCTGCGCCACGATCATGGTATCGACCGCGTGCCGGAATCCATCCACATCGAACTGACCGTCCGGGCCGACGAATTTCATCAGGTTCAGAGAGGACAGGTTGCAGGCCGAATCGTCCAGGAACATGTACTCCGAGCAGGGATTCGAAGCATTGATTCGCGCCGTGTTCTTGCAGGGATGCCAGCGGTTCACGGTGGTGTCGAATTGCATTCCGGGATCGCCGCACTGGTGGGTGGCTTCGGCGATTTCGCGCAGAAGCTGCTTCGCCTTGTACCGCTTCACCGGTTGACCCGTGGCCACCGATTTCGTCCACCAGTCGCCGTCGCTCAGCGCGGCGTCCATGAAATCATCCGTGGCGCGCACGCTGTTGTTGGCGTTCTGGAAAAAGATCGAGCTGTAGGCTTCGCCGTCGAGCGACGAATCGTACCCCGCGTCGATCAGCGTGTAAGCTTTCTTCTCTTCCTTTGCCTTGCACCAGATGAACGGCTCGATATCCGGATGGTCCGTGTTCAGGATGACCATCTTCGCCGCCCGCCGCGTCTTCCCGCCCGATTTGATCACGCCCGCGAACGCGTCGAACCCTTTCATGAAGGATAGCGGCCCGGAAGCGCGTCCGCCGCCGGACAGAATGGCATCTTCCTCGCGCAGCGGCGAAAGATTGGAGCCGGTCCCGGAGCCCCACTTGAACAACATTCCCTCGGTCTTCGCCAGGTCCAGAATCGATTCCAGCGAATCCTTCACCGATACGATAAAGCACGCCGAGCATTGCGGCCGCGCCACACCCGATTCCAGCCGGGTCACCTTGCCGGCCTGGTGGTCGTAAATATAGCCGTAGCCGCGCGCCTCTTTCACGCCCACGTTGAACCATACCGGCGAGTTGAAGCAAGCCTTCTGCGACAGCATCAGGTGCGCCAGCTCGGCGCGGAACGATTCCGCGTCTTCCGCGCTGCGGAAGTATCGGTCTTTAACGCCCCAATTGGTGATCGTGTCGACCACCCGCTCTACCAGTTGCGCGACGCTGGTTTCCCGCTCCGGCGATCCGAGCTTGCCGTGGAAATACTTGCTGGCCACGATGTTGGTGGCCGTCTGCGACCAATCCACCGGTACTTCCACGTCCCGCTGCTCGAAAATGACCGTGCCTTTATCGTTGCCGATCGAGGCCGTCCGGGTCTCCCACTGCACATCGTCGTAGGGGGTTTTGCCCGGTTCCTGCCGAGCTGTAAAATGACGCGGGAAAGCAATTCCCGAATTCTTTTCAGTTCTTGATTTGGTTTCCACCGATTCCATTCTCGCACCCATGGCAGAAGCGGATTGCATCACGGCTTTGTCCCTCCGCGTTCTTGTTTTGAGAAACGCCTTCGTAATCTTGCCCCAATATGTAGTAGTTCGTCAAGAATTTTATCTATATGCAGGGTCTTAGGTTTACAGATCTTCTCTTCTGAATCTCTGCGACCCACGTCAAGTTGGTGATATTCTTCACCCGCCGAAGACCGTTTTCTGCCGAATTCGCGTCGCAGCGGAGGCCTCCGAATCCTGCCGCAAAACCGCCTTGACATGCGACACTTGTCGCGTCTATAATGCGACAGTTGTCGCATCTGTGGCCCGCGGAGGGAGCCCCATGGCCAGAATATCCGGCGAGCGGTTGACCCGCCGCGAACGGGAAATCATGAACGCGCTGTTTGCCCTCGGCAATCGCGCCTCAGCGGAGGACATCCGCGCGCGCCTGACGGCGCCGCCCGGCGACTCCTCGGTGCGCGTGATGCTCGCCAGGCTGGAAAAGAAGGGCCTCCTCAAACATCAGCAGGACGGCCTCCGCTACATCTATTCCGCCACCATCTCGCCCGCCGCGGCCAAACGCACGGCGGTGCAGCAGTTGTTGCACACGTTCTTCGGAGGCTCGCTCAGACAAATGATGACGTCGCTGGTGAGCGAAGCCTCCTGGACCGACGAAGAGCTCGCCGCCCTCGAGCGCGAGATCGATCGCGTGCGCGGCGAAAGGAGGAAACAACCGTGATCGCAGCCCTGAACCAAATCATGCTCGTGGTGAGTGATTCGCCTGCCCTGTCGATCTGTGTCAAGTCGACTTTGATCGTGCTGTTGTGCCTCCTCGCCATTCGCCTGTCGCGCCGCCGCAGCGCCGCGGCGCGTCATGCCCTGCTTGCATCCGCATTCGGGGTGCTGCTGGTGCTGCCGGCCGCTTCCCTTCTCGCCCCGCCCATCCGCGTTGCCGTCCCGCGCGAGGCGCGCGAAACGACCTCACCTTTAGCTCCCGCTCCCGCCGCCAGCGCCGGCGTTTCCCTCCCCACCGGAGCGCGCGCCGCCAACGTGATCATCGGCGCCGATTCCCCGCCGCGCCGGCTCTATTCCGGCAGGCTGCCGGTCCTGGCCTGGATCGCGGGCGCGATCGTCGTTCTTCTCCCGCTTATCCTGGGACTCCGCAAACTCCGTTCCCTGCGAAGGTCGGCCCGGCCCTGGCCCCACGGGCAATCCGTCGCCGACGCCCTGGCGCTCGAGGCCGGCATCCGCAGGCCGGTCGAAGTACGCCTCCACGAAGCATTGCACGGCCCCATGACGTGCGGCGCCTTGCGTCCTGCAATCCTGCTGCATCCCGGCGCACAATCGTGGGAAGCGGAGGACCTGCGCCGCGCCCTCGTCCACGAACTGGAACACGTCCGCCGTTGTGACTGGTTGAGCTATGCCCTGGCGCGGGCGGTGGGCGCCATGTACTGGTTTCATCCGCTAGTCTGGATCGCGCTCCGCCGGCTGGCGCTCGAAGCCGAACGATCCTGCGACGATGCCGTGCTCGTGCGTTCCGAAGCCACGGCATACGCCGGGCAACTGGTCGGCCTGGCACGGCGTATCTCGGGTCGCGTGAAGACCCCGGTTCTCGCCATGGCCAACCCCGCCGATCTCGCGGCGCGGATCGGCTCGCTTCTCGATGCCCGGCAGAAGCGAGGCCGCGTGGGGGCAGTCTCGGTGGCTGTCGCCTTTGTCGCGGCGGCCGCGCTGGCGCTGGCGATTTCGCCTCTCGAGGTGGTGGCCGCGCCGCAGTCTTCGACCCCTCCCGCGCCGCAATTCGAAGCCGCTTCGGTGAAACTGCTCGATCCCGATACGGGCGAGCAGCATTCCACCGAACACAACGATCCCATCCGCCTGACAATGACCGGCAATCTGCACCGCTTTCTCATCCGCGCCTACGGAATCACCGACGGGCAGCTTGGCGAGGAGCCCGCCTGGTTCAGATCCCACCTGTATTCCATCGATGCCGTCGCGGCCGCGCCCTCCAACCACCAGCAACTCCTGGTGATGTTGCGGGGCGTGCTGGCCGACCGGTTCCAGCTCAAACTCCGCCAGGAGGATCGGGACCTGCCGGCGTACACGCTGGAGGTCGCGCCCGGCGGACCGAAATTCAAGGAGCTCAAACCCGGCGAAGCCCCTCACCGCGACCCCGACACGCCGGCGGGAGTTTACGCCAGGACATTCACAACCATGAGCCAGCTGGTGAACACGCTCAACAATGTCTTTGGCGGGATCATGGCCGTCGATCGCCCGGTGGTGGATCGGACCCGCCTCACGGGCCGATATGACATGCAGTTGCAGACAGCCATGGAGATTCAATCGGACGATGCGGGCCGCCGCACGCGCCAGTTCCCCGACCTCTTCCACGATATGCAGTCGCAGCTCGGGCTGAAGCTCGTCGCCGGCCGCGTCAAGATGCCGTATTACATCATCGAAGGAGCCAGCGAGCCCAGGCCCAATTAGGGCCCGAGCCAGGTCCTTTATCTGACCGCGGCCGCGCGCGGCCCGGCGAATGAAGCGCTCCGGCCCGCCGCGGCCACTACCCGCTGCAACTCTTCGCGATCGAACGGCTGCGGCAGCACATCAAAGCCGCCGTGATTGAGCACTTCCGACCAGAGATAATCGTCGGCTGTACGCGAGGTGACCACCAGTTGCGGCGGCTGCGGCAATTGCCGCAAATCGTCCAACAGCCGCTCCCAGCCAGCTCCTTCGGCGATCACGACATGCACGCGGTTCCGCCGCGCGCATTCCAAAGCTTCCCCCGCGTCTCCCACTTCGCAAAGCTTCCAGCCGGACTGGCAAAACACCTCACGCACCATCCCGCGGTCGTTCCGATATTCACCCAGCAATAGCGCGCACACGTATTCTTCGGAATTTTTCATATCGTCGCAATTCGCAATCTAAGGTTTAGATTTCGACGGGGAATTCTCGGTTATTTCGTTAGAGCCCGGGCGTCTAGCGGGGGACTGGGATTTGGATCGCCGGCATCAACTAGGACAGGAGCAACCGAGCAAGGGGCAACACCCGTAACCATCATATCGTGCGCTCTTCGGAAACCTCAATAGCACTTATGAGCTCCATGTGCTCGTGGTTACCGAGGGTATTCAGGAGCGCGGCCGCGAATTCGCCAACCGGCGCTCATTCGGGTAGAATGTCTACTGACTGATATGTCGCACGACGAACCGGCCGATCGCATCGAGTTGCTGCAGGGCACGCTCGATATGTTGATCCTGCGCACTCTCCTGTTCGGCCCCGCGCACGGCCACCAGATCGCCAAGCATATCCAGCGCACGACCGATGACCTTTTGCAGGTGGAACACGGATCGCTCTATCCCGCGCTGCACCGGCTGGAACGGAAAGGCTGGATCGCCGCCAAATGGGAGCCGGCCGGCAAAGATCTCAAGCGCGAGTTTAAGTTTTACCGCCTAACCACAACCGGCAAAAGGCAATTACTGGCCGAAGAGTCGAAGTGGAAGAAGCTCACCGGCGCCATTGCCCGCATTATGTGGCCGGCACAGGAAGGCTAATCGGACGCTGCGGGAGAGCGCGGCGCCGGGACGAATCCCGGCGCCCGGCGATTAGAAATTCAGCCGCAACACGAACTCCAGGCTGCGCGCGCCCGGATCGTTGGTATTGTTCAGATCGCGGAAGGCCTGCGTGGTGGTTCCGAAGGCCGAGTTCAGGGTGACGTTGATATTGCCTCCGGTCGCGGCTCCTCCCGGAACCAGGATGTTCGGATCGTTGAAGACGTTCAGCGCCTGTACACGGAACTCCAGGTTCAATCGCTCCTTGATCTGCGTCCGCTTCACCAGGCTGACATCCCACTTGGAGAGCCATGGCCCCCACAGGAACACCTGGTTGCAGATCTGTCCCGCGGTGGTGCACGGCCCGATGTAAGGAGCGCTGGGATTGAAGGTGCCGCTGATGTTGAATGCCGCCAGCGAATTCTGAATCAGCGACTGCGGCAGGTAGTACGCGGTGCCTACGGCCTTGCCGGAGGCATTGAACTGGCTGGTGAAATTCAGCGCCATATCGTTCTGCAACTGCTTGGCCGTGATATTCCCCAGCACCACGCCGCTCTCCCCGCCGGTTGCGGTGACACTCGTGCCGATATAGTTGAAATCGGCCCGGCCGCTCACGATGTTGATCGGCGAGCCGCTTTGCAGCCGTCCGACTCCCGCGATCTCCCAGCCGCTGACCACTTTTCCGAAAACGCCATGAGCGCTGCTCAGCAAATTACGGCCCTGGCCAAACGGAAGCTGATAAACCCAGGTCATCTTGAAGCCGTGGCGAATGTCGAAGGCGGTGGGACCCTTGAACCCGCCCCAGTCGCGGAGCGTAGGAGTGTTCGAATCGGTCAGCGACTTCGAAAATGCGTAGCTGGCCTGGAGTTGCAGCCCCGTCGCCATGCGCCGCCGCATCTCCACCTGGCCCGAGTTGTAGGTGCTGGAGTTGCGATTGGTCATTTCGATCGCGTTGCCTCCGTTATTCGGGTTCACCTGGAACAGGTTGATCGGATATCCCGCCTTCACCAGGTTGGCCATGCGGGTGGCGTTGGTGGCGATGGCATTCGCCGCCGTGCCCGCCTGGCTCTGCTGAAGATAGGTTGCGGTGGTGGTGTCGGTAGTGGTCCCCAGAGCCGTCTGGATAAGCGGAATCGCCACTTGCCCGGGCAGTCCCTGGTTGCCGAAATTCACGACCTTCACCAGCGGCGCGCCCGGGGCCGTCATCGCCGCCACGGTGGTGCCGTTGGCGATCGCCAGGTTCTGCTGGGCGGCCTGGAACTGTTGCAGGTAAGTGGTGCCGTTGGAGCTTCCGAAAATATTCACCTCATTCAGATTCACCGCCGACCAGCCGTCCACGAAGTGATTGCCTACATAACGAAGTTCCACCACCATGTTCTTGCCCACCTGGCGCTGGAATCCCATGGTCCAGCTTTCCACGTATTCGGCTTTGATGTTGGGATTGTAGTCTTCCACGGTCTGCCCGCTTTGCACCGCCAGCGGGAAGCTGGGAGTCGGGAAGCTCGAATCCACCGACGTGGGGACCACGGACGGATACGTCGAATCGCTGAAGAGCACGCCGCCGGCCGGGAAAATCGTCGGGTTGGCGCCGGGGTTGGCGCTGGTCGCCAGCGAACGGCCCTGGTTGCCGCTCCAGACACCCGTCAGGAACCCGATTCCCTCGCGGATGGTCGAAATGCTGAACCCGCCGCGCAGAACCGCGTCATCGCCCGTCAGCCAGTGCAGGATGCCGCCTTTGGAGATCCGATAGGCAATGCCAAAAGTGGGATCCAGACGGCCCGCGCCGGCATCGAATCCGCCCGTTCCGGACGGTATCTGCGAAAACGCCGGAACCGAGCCGGACAATACGCCGGGCTGAAAGAGGTTGCCGACCCCGGAGACGCCCCACAACCCGGCGTAACCCGGCCGCGTGTACAGGTTATCGAGGTTGTTGATGGCGCCCTGGCGGTCCCAGCGCGCGCCGAAACTCAACGTGACGTTCGAGCTCACCCGCCAGGTGTCCTGTGCATAGACCGCGAATTCCCGCATGCGGTTGCGGTCGACCGTGTAGTTTGGCCCGTAGGTGTGGCTCTGCTCTCCAAGCACGGCCGAGCTGGTGACGGCCGAAACCCGCCCGGCCACGATCGCGTACAGATTGGCGGCGTCGCTCAACTGCGTCGAATTGGCGCCCGGAAAGTTGGCGGACGTGAACAGGTTGGTGGCGCCGGTGTTGTCCGGATCGCCGGTCGCCTGCCCCAGCGTGATGGTATTCAACAGCGACGAATTGGACGCCGCCTGCCATTGATTGACTTGCGTGAAGTTGAACCCGACGTTGATCAGGTGATTCCCGCGCAAATCGCTCACGTTGTCGTTGAGCTGATAAACCGGCGTGCTGCGCGGCGCGTAATTGAGATAGCTGCCGTTATACGGGTTCGTCATGTAGGTTGTGGCGCCCGCGGTAGCGGCTCCGAATTGCACCAGCTTGCCGTTCCAGATGCCGTAATCCGCCGGCGAAAGTCCGTCGCCCAGCGCGTTGGTGCCTCCCTGGATGCCACCGGTGAGCTCATTGGTGATGGTCGGCGTGATCACCGAACGCAAACCGATGCTGCCAGTCCAATTGATGCCGTACTGGCCTTCCAGGTCGGGCGAACCTAGCTGCGTGCCGGTTCCTGGCAGAATGGCCAGCGTTCCGTTCAAGCCGTCGGGCGTGCGATCGTTGGTCTGGTAGTTCCAGACGAAATTGATGTGGTGCTTGTCGGTCACGTTGTAGTCCATGCGGGAGGTCTGGAATTTCCGGTTGTTCACCGCCTTGGCATTGAACGTGAAATTGTCGCGATTGTAGTCGTTGTTGGTCACGACGCGGCTGACCAGCGTGCCGCCGGAGCTGGTGAGCTGGTTGATCAGCGCATAGGTTTTCGCCAGCGTCGGATCGGGAGCCGTCGGGAACGCGCGCACGCTGGCCGGCAGCGAAGCGTTCTCCTGCGCCGCCAGGGAGAACAGGTTTACGGTTTGCGCTCCGCTCCCCGGATTGTAAGTGAAAACCCCGCTTGCCGCCGCCGGCGTGAGCCACGTCTGGTTGGTTTCCGGAAACGACTGCGGCAGGTCGAAAAACTCGAACGATTCGAAGAAGAACAGCTTGTTCTTCTTGATCGGACCGCCAATGGTAAAGCCGTATTCATTCAGGTTGATGCGGTCTTTGGCCGTGCTCGCCAGGCAGTTGAAGAACGCGCAAGCCTCGAAATACGAGTTGCGGTTGGTCTCATAAACGCCGCCATGGAGCTGGTTGGTGCCGCCCTTGGTGACGAATTTGATCTGCACCGCGCCTTCACCCAGCGAGTCGGCGCCGGCGGCGGCCGTGCTCATCGTCATTTCCTCGATGGCCTGTGTGCGCGGCTGCACCGCGTTGAAAATCGAGTCGGGATTGCTCTTGGTGGCGTTGTCCTGCACGTTGATGCCGTCGATGGTGATGTTGATCGTCGGTTGCGGCAGGCCGTTGATGGTGGAATAGCGGACGCCATCGGCGCTTTGCGTTCCCGGCTGGGCGGCGATCAATTCGGTCACGTTGTGGCTGGTAAACGGCAAGTCGTTCACCTGCCGGCCCTGCAGTGTGGAGCTGACCGTCGCCGAATTGCTCTGCACGATTTCGGCGCCGCTGGTGACTTCGATGGTCTCGGTCGCCGTGCCCACTTCGAGCTTGGTATTGACTGTGGCCGGCACGCCGGCATCGAGGGTCACATTGGCGACGCTCGACGCCTTGAATCCGGCGTGCGTAACCGTGACTTTGTAAGTGCCCGTCTGCAGCGAAGGTAGAGCCCAGTAGCCCTTCTCATCGGTGACGACGTGAAACTCCTGGCCGGTGGCCGTCTGCACTACGGTCACCGCGGCAGCCGGTACGCTGGCGCCCTGCGGATCGGTGACCGAGCCGTCCAGGCGGGCGGTAGTGGTGACTTGAGCCGAAACGGAAATCGCTGCCGCGCACACCAGCAGCGTCACAAACACAAGTGAACGCATCGTTGGTTTAGTCCCCCAAAAAGGCAAATTTGTACGATGGTATTACATTCCGGGCGGAAAGGCTACCGGAATTGGCCGGGTAACTTGCAAAATCGGCGCTACCTGCCCCGCATCAGTCCGAGACGAGTTCCCAGCCGCACCCATTTGGAGCGCATGAACCCGTTCCACTGCTCGGCCAACTCCCGCGCGGCTTCGACGCGAAACGCGAATTCCCCTTTGCGCGCCGCAATCGGCAGGGAACAGACGCCGCTCCGCACGATGCCGAACTCGGGATATTCCTCGCTGCAGATACGAACGTTGAGAAATCCAGTAGTCGCCAACATCGCCTTGAGATCGCTTTCCGAAAAGACGCGCATCTCGAGAGTCGCGCCCGGACCGCCGTGGAAAACCAGGTCGTCGAACACCTGCGTCCGCCCGTCGCGCGTCCTGTTCACCAGCACGTGCCGGTCGCCCACGCGCGTCACGTTGTATTCGTGCAGATCGGGAAAATGCTCCCGCGTGCTGGCTTGGAGCGAGTACGGCACGGTAAAGACCAGGACACCGTTGGGCCGCAGCATTCGAGACAGATTGCGGAATGCGGTCTCGACCGGCGGCGCCACGTGCTCCAGCACCTCGCTCGAGATCGCGAAATCGTAGCGGCCGTTTTCCGATTCGGGAACGCGCGCCAGGTCGAGCCGCGGCTCCCGATGAAAATGCGTGTTGTGGTAATCGAACTTCTCTTCGAGCAGCCGGGCGTAGATTGGGGAATCGCTGGCGCCCAGCCCTGTCATGGTCTTCAAGCGCGGCAGGGACGGCAGCGCCAGACCGCATCCGAAAAGCTCTTCGGTGAGCGCGCGAATCAACCCGCGAGTCCGCACGTTCGATCCGCACCGCGCGCAGCTGGCCGCTTCCGCATCCTCCGACCGCGCGGGCATCGGCCCCGTCCGGCCGCAAACATTACAGACAAATTGCGTCGTGGAATCTCCCTGTCTGATCATAATCGAAAGCTCTCCGCGCGATTGCGGCGGATGCAGCCCTCTGTCCGCGCCCTCTGTCCGAGAATTGCCCTGCGAGTCGCCCGGCGATACCATCGGCTCCGTGCTCACCGGAATCTTGATTCTCGCCTGCTGGGTTTCCGTCGTCGTGTACTGGAATATCACCGCCCGCTCCGTCAAGCCCGCCGCGGAGCCGCAGGGTTTTGTCGACAGGCTGGCACGGATGCCGGTCTGGCTGGGCTTCATCCTGTTCATCGCCGCCTGGGTCTATCCAGCCGGCCCCGCCGTGATGCGGCCCACGGCCCTATCGGATTCGAGCGCGGTTGCCATCTGCGCGCTCGGCTCGTTTGTGGCCATCTGGTCGCGGAAAATACTGGGCGCCGAATGGAGCCGCGACGTCGAGTTCAAGCGGGAGCACAAGCTGGTGGAGCGGGGACCTTACAGTCTGGTGCGGCATCCCATCTATACCGCCCATCTGCTCCTGGGCCTCGGCACCGCCTTCGGCTCGGGCCGGCTGGTGGCGTTTGCAGGACTGGCTTCGTTCGTAGTGGGCTTCTGGATCAAATTGAAGCAGGAGGAGCGCCTCCTCGTCCGCGGCTTTCCGGACGAATATCCCGCCTACAAGGCGCGCATCAAGGCCCTGATTCCCTACGTGATTTGATGGGGTAGGGCGGAGGTTACGCGGTTCCACCGCGAGGCCTTTCCCTCTTCCTGAGCGCGTTTCTGGCGGGTTAGACTCTACGTTGTGGACTGGAAACTCTGGCTTGGTGTATTGATCGGATTCCCCTTCGGCGTCCTTAGTAGCCTGCTTGCCAATCACTACTGGGAGTATCGTGCCCGCTACAAGGCGTATAGGGCTGCGCGCCTGTTGATTGGTGAGTGGACCACCTACAACCTGGAGGGCCGCGGCCTGTCTCCTATGCCGATGGCGGGCGCCGGCCCCACCGTCGTCTCACTCAGGTCTCATTGGTGGTCAGCCGACGCGGGAGTTCTCGACTTCGAGAGTTTTGACATCGACGACGCCGGCAATCGAAGATCGCATAACGGTCTCATTGTGATGGATCCGACGGTCAGTTGGATGGCGAGGCGCATTGTCCGTTATGAGGATTCTCAAGAGGTGGCTCAGCAACACCTTGTAGTTAGCCGAGACCCGTCGGTGGTATTCGTATTTCCAATACATAACGGTTCCACGCTCGGAGACGCCTACCGGCCACACGCGTGGCGGAAAGCTGAAGCCTAGCGACCACACGCGCGCCCGTAGTCTACCCCGCACGGCAGGTGCCGTGCTCGATCGCCCCGTAGTACGTGCCGCGGGCTCGCCCTTCCCGCCAGTGACTACCCTCCGAGGCCCTGATGTTCCCAGGAGCTCTCGCATCCGCCGCTCTACCCGCAGCCCGGAGGCCTCACGCGAGTTCCCGGCGCATTCATGCCGGCCTTCCCCGTGGTCCGGGCGGTGCCCCCGATTGCTAGCTGTAACCATGTAGGTTACACTTGCATGTGTGCCGATCAGGAGTTTTCGCCACAAAGGAGTCGAACGGTTTTTCGCCACCGGAGCAACTTCGGGAATTCAACCCAAACACGCCGATCGGCTCCGCCTTATTCTCGGCCGTTTGAACGCCTCCACCAGCGTGCGCGATATGAACCTTCCCGGCTTGGAGCTCCATGAGCTTCGCGGCTCCCGAAAAGGCACCTGGGCCGTAAAGGTGAGCGGCAACTGGCGCATGACCTTCTCCTGGCTCGGGAAGGATGCAGATCGAGTCGATTACGAGGATTACCACTGAGGTGAACATGAAGATGCATAATCCGCCCCATCCCGGGGAAGTACTCAGGAAGTTGTGTCTGGAACCCATGAACCTGACCGTGACGGAAGCCGCGCGGTCACTCGGAGTGAGCCGGAAGGCCATATCCAGCATCCTGAACGGCCGTACAGGCATCAGCCCGGAGATGGCGGTTCGCCTTTCGATCGCGTTCGACACCAGTGCCGAGAGTTGGCTTAGCCAGCAGCTCCAGTACGACCTTTGGCACGCCGAAAAGAACCGGAGATCGCTTCGCGTGAAGAGATTGCACGCAGCCTGATGTTACCCATCCCGCTCCTTTGTGCGGCCCGTCCCGCCCGCCCCGCGGTCTGCCGCCGCTTCTGCGACAGCACGATGCATTCTGAGGCATACTGATGATATATGCCTCAATCTCGAGTCCCCAAACAGAGCTCACGAGTCCGCCCCAGGAAAGCGCGTCTCAACGCCCGGCGCAAACCGGAAGCCAGGTACACGGTCGGTCTTCCATCGCTTGTCGCCAGCCAGGTGGAACGGTATGCCGAGACGGTTGACGCCAGCATGAGCAAAGCGATCGCGGCGCTCGTACGGCTCGGCCTCGAGAGCCAGGAGAATCGAAAACGCGAGTTCTTCAAAAAACTGAAGGAGAATCTTGGCAACGACGATCCCGGCGATCAGGATCGGTTGGTGGATGAGTTCCGCACATTGATCCTGGGCCGCTGACACATGCCCAAGATTCAATGGGAGCGCCTCCCGAGAGAAAAGTGGGCCCACCTTCGTGATCGCGCCAGGGAGCGCAAGGTCTCGATGGAGGACCTGTTCGAACTTGCCAACTGGAAGTCACAAGACCCGGATGTGCCGGACGGGGACTGGTACAAGGACTTTGGAACGTTCAAGCTCTGTGGGAGGGGACGGTTTCCGGGCACTTTTCTGATGTCTGGCCAGCCCGCCAGAGGTAAGCGGTTGTAATCCGCGCCCGTGCCTCGTGAGCGCGGGCCGTCCGCCGTTTGCGCACCGAGCGTCCGGAACCATCCCGCTCCCTTGTGCGGCCCGTCCCGCCCGGCCCCACACTTCTCCTTGACTTCCCGGCCGTTCCGCCGCATACTCCTATCAAGCGTCTATGGGAGGGAAGCCGAAACCTGAAGGCACGCTCGTCCAGGGCACCCTGGACATGCTCATTCTGAAAACTCTCAGCCGCAGCCCTATGCACGGCTACGGCATCTCGCAATCCATCCAGCAGATCTCCGACGAAGTTCTACGCGTCGAAGAAGGATCGCTCTACCCCGCCCTGCACCGCCTCGAGCTCGACGGCCTCATCGATTCCGAATGGGGCCAATCCTCCAACAACCGCCGCGCCAAGTTTTACAAGCTCACCGCCCTCGGCCGCAAACGCCTTGCGCAGGAGCACATCGAGTGGCGGCGCATCGCCTCGGCCATCGCCCGCATCATGGAGACCGCCTGATATGAACCGTCTGCGCAAAAAACTCCGCTCCCTGTTCCATCGCCGCCGCCTTGATCGCGACCTCGACGACGAGCTTCGCTTTCATCTCGAGATGGCCGCTGAAGAGTCCGGCGCCGCCGCCGCCCGCCGGCGCTTCGGCAACACGGCATCGATTCGCGAGGCCTGCCGCGATCTCTGGGCCTTCGGCCGCCTGGAAACCTGCTGGCAGGATGCGCGTTATGCGCTCCGCACGTTCGCCCGCAACCCCGGGTTTGCCGCCGTCGCGGTCATCGCCCTGGGCCTCGGCATCGGAGCCGATACGGCCATGTTCACCATCATCAAAGGCGCCTTCACCTGGAACCTCGGCATCGATGACCTCAGCCGCGTCATGATCATCAATCCCACCGACGCCACCCACAGCCAGGATTTCGGCGGGTCCTACGCCGATTTCCGCGACCTGCACGGCCGCGTGAAATCCTTCAGCGCCATGGCCGTCTACACGATGGTGCCGGTCAACGTCAGCGATGGAGCCGGGCTTCCCGAGCGGTACATGTGCGTCCGCACGTCCGCCGAAGGCAACCGCATTTCCGGCGCCAAGCCCATCCTCGGCCGCGACTTCACCCCGGCCGACGAAGTCCCCGGCGCTCCCGCCGTCATGATCATCGGCCATCACGTCTGGCAGCAACGGTACGGCGGCGACGCCGACATCATCGGCCGCACGGTGCGCGTCGATGAAATACCCACGCGGATTATCGGCGTCATGCCGGTGGGAAGGCGGGCGCCGGAAGAGACCGATATCTGGACGCCGCTCATCCCCACGCCCGCCATCGAGCGCCGCACAGCCCGCAATCTGCTTCTGTACGGCAGGCTGGCCGATGGCGTCTCGGTAAATGCCGCGCGGACGGAGCTCGGCGCTGTCATGCGTGCGCTGTCTGCCGAGGATCCCGCGCCCGGCCGCGGGCAGGCGGTTAACTTGCATTCGATAGCCGAAATCACCGGTGTCTATGTGATGCGGCCGCTCTTCGCGGTTCTATTTGCAGCGGTCGGATTCGTGCTGCTCATCGCCTGCGCCGACGTAGCCAACATCCTGCTGGCCCGGGCCGCCGGCCGCGCGCGGGAAATCTCGATTCGCACCGCCATCGGCGCGGGGCGGGCGCGCATCCTCCGCCAACTGCTCATCGAAAGCACCATGCTCGCGATCGCCGGCGGCGCGCTCGGCTGGGCGGTGGCTATCGGCGGGCTGCGCTGGTTCGATGCCGGAACCGGCGACCTGGCCAAGCCGGTCTGGCTGCATCTGCACCTCGACAGCACCGCATATTTGTACCTTTTGGGAATCTCCGTCGCTACCGGAATTCTCTTCGGCCTGGCGCCCGCCCTGCGCCTCGCCAAGATCGATATCCACAGCTCGCTGAAAGACGGCGGGTACGGCACCGTCAGCGGGCGGCGAAGCCTGCGCCTGGCGCGCGGGCTGGTGGTCTTCGAGATGGCCCTCTGCGTCATCCTCCTGGCCAGCGCGGGACTGATGATTCGCAGCGCCGGCAAACTCTACCGCACCCCGATCGGGTTCGACACGGCGGGCGTGCTTTCCATGCGCATCCACCTGCCCGAAGCCAAGTACAGCCGGCCGGCCGACATGCTGGCCTTCTATAAAAGGTTGGCGGAGCGCCTGGGCGCGTTGCCGGGCGTCGAGGCCGTCGGCGGCGTATCCAATCTACCGCTCGGCAATTGGCTGGAGTTTCCCTATCAATTGGAAGGAACGCCGCTGGCTCAGCAATTGCCCCGATTGAGCGCCATCGTGGCATCGGCCGATTACTTCACGGCCGGAAACGTGAAACCGCGGCGCGGCCGTTTATACTCCGATATCGACGCCTTTTCCGCCACGCCTCCGGTAGTGGTGAACGAGAGCTTCGCCGCGAAAATCTGGCCGGGCCAGGACCCCGTCGGCCAACGTCTGCGCCTGGTCGTCAGCCAGGCCGGCGGTCAATGGCTGACCGTGGTCGGAGTCGTGCCCGACATCCTGCAGAACTTCCACCATCTTCTCGACCGCGAGCCTTTGCTTTATCTCCCGTTCGGACTGGCGCCGCAGCGGCAGGCGTATCTGCTGGCGCGCACCGCCGTGCCGCCGGCCACGCTCGCGCGCGCCTTCCGCCGTGAAGTGCAGAATCTCGATGAAAACCTGCCGCTCTACGAAGTCCGCACGCTGCAAAGCTGGATCGGACAGCAGCATCTCGCCACCGCTCTCTTCAGCGGC
>Ga0335078_10003784_pt1 | contig 22515 bp, 26 predicted proteins | sample Lox_Sample_32_FD_206711 | JGI IMG/M metagenome (GOLD analysis project Ga0335078, IMG submission 206711) | Soil microbial communities from Loxahatchee National Wildlife Refuge, Florida, United States - Lox_Sample_3.2 | ecosystem: Environmental > Terrestrial > Soil > Wetlands | place: USA... | reverse complement strand
CGACAGCACCGGTTCCGTGCACGCCTCGGTGCCGGCGAAGACGGCCGCCCATTCGTCCCTGGTCCGCTCGGCGAACCGGGCCGCGAACCGCGCGCGCAGCTCCGGCCAGTTCCGCGGGTCGGCGCGATCGGGGGCACCGGCCAGGCCGAGCCCGGCCAGCAGCGCGGCGTAGAACCGCGGCTCCAGGGCGCCGACCGCCATCCACTGGCCGTCCGCGGTCTCGTACACGTCGTACCAGGGCACGCCGCCGTCGAGCAGGTTCACCCCGCGCTCGTCCCGCCACAGCCCTTGGGCCATCAGCATCAGCGGCATGGCCAGCAGCGACGCCACCCCGTCCACGATGGCCGCGTCGACGACCTGGCCGCGGCCGGAGCCGGCCCGCTCGACCAGGGCCGCGCAGATGCCGTAGGCCATCAGCATCCCGCCGCCGCCGAAGTCGCCGAGCAGGTTGGCCGGGAACTGCGGCGGGCCGCCCGCCCGGCCCAGGGCGTGCAGCGCGCCGGCCCGGGCGATGTAGCCGATGTCGTGGCCCACCGTGGCGGCCAGCGGGCCGTCCTGGCCCCAGCCGGTCATCCGGGCGTACACCAGCCGCGGGTTGCGGGCCAGGCAGACCTCGGGTCCCACGCCCAGCCGCTCGGTCACCCCCGGGCGGAGGCCCTCGAGCAGCACGTCCGCGGCGTCGGCGAGCCGCAGCAGCGCGTCGACGGCGCGCGGGTGCTTCAAGTCGAGCACGGCGGACCGGCGGCCGCGGTTCAGGAACTCGCGCCCGGTCCGGGTCCCGGTGGGGCCCGGCCGGTCGATGCGCAGCACGGTCGCGCCGGAGTCGGCGAGCAGCATGGCGCAGAACGGCCCGGGCCCGATGCCCGCGAGCTCGAGCACCCGCAGGCCGGCCAGCGGCCCCCGGCGAGTCGGTTCCGGCGCCGCCATGCTCCCACCTCCGGTATCCAGTCGTCTAACCCAGTACACTATTTCAGTCATCCGCCACGAGGAGGTACCCGTTGGCCAGTCTCGCCGACCGGGCAGCGGCGTCGGGCGTCCCGCCCTATGTCGGCCACCTCGTCCGGGCGCCCAAGACCGCTGAGCTCATCGCCACCTTGTACCGGCGCCAGATCGTCCGCGGCGAGCTGAAGCCGGGCGACACGCTGCCGTCGGAGCAGCAGCTCATGGCCCAGTTCGGGGTGTCCAGGCCGACGCTGCGCGAGGCCTTCCGCATCATGGAGGCCGAGAACCTGATCAGCGTCAAGCGCGGCTCCCGAGGCGGCGCCAGGGTGACCCAGCCCAGCCTGTCCGTGGCCGCCCGGTACGTGGGCCTGCTGCTGCAGGTCCAGGAAACCACGATCGCCGACGTCTACGAGGCCCGGATGGTCCTCGAGCCAGCCTGCGCCCGCCTGCTGGCCCAGCGCCGCACCGAGCAGGACCTGGCCGACCTGACCGCGTGCATCGAGGAGCTGCGCGGCGTCGTGGCGGCGGGGCAGGACCGGGTCCCCGAACCGGCCCGGTGGTCCAGCCTGGCCTACCGGTTCCACGAGCTGATCATGGAGCGGTCGGGCAGCAAGACGCTGGCCGTCCAGGGCGGGGTGCTGCAGGACATCGTGGCCACCCACCTCACCCTGGCCCTGTCCCGCGGCGGCGCCGAAGACGAGACGCTGGACGACTTCCGCCGCAGCATCCGCAGCTACGAAAAGCTCGTCGCGCTGGTGGACGAGCGCGACGGGACCGGGGCCGAACGGCACTGGCGCGCGCACATGGAGGCGGCGGGCAGGCGGCTGCTCCGCGATCTGCAGAACCGTTCGGTCGTCGACCTGTTCGCTTGAAACCCCTGGGACCGAACGGGTGTACTGCGCGCCCAGCCAGCAGCAGGTGGGGCTGGAAGGGTGCAGCCGGCCGGTGTACCAGCTCGTTCGGCATGAATATCTAGGAGCTAGGAGGCGCGATGAAGATCTCGGGAAGCACGGCCCTGGTCACCGGCGGCGCGTCCGGACTCGGGCTCGCCACGGTCCGGCGGCTGCACGCGGCCGGGGCGCCGGTCGTCATCCTCGACCTGCCCACCTCGAACGGCACCGCGGTGGCCAAGGAGCTCGGCGACCGGGCCGCGTTCGCGGCCGGCGACGTGACCAGCCCGGACGACGTCGAGGCCGCGCTCGACGCGGCGGCCGCGCTGGCCGGCGGCCCGCCCCGGATCCTGGTCAACTGCGCGGGCATCGGCAACGCCGCGCGGACCGCGGGCCGGGACGGCCCGTTCCCGCTGGACGCGTTCACCCGGGTGATCCAGGTCAACCTCATCGGGACGTTCAACGCGATCCGGCTGGCCGCGGTCCGGATGAGCCAGGCACCCGAGGAAGACGGCGAGCGGGGCGTGATCGTCAACACCGCGTCGGTGGCGGCGTTCGACGGCCAGATCGGCCAGGCCGCCTATTCCGCGTCCAAGGGCGGCATCGTCGGCATGACGCTGCCGATCGCCCGTGACCTGGCCCGGCTGAAGATCCGGGTGGTGACGATCGCGCCGGGCCTGTTCGAGACGCCGCTGCTGGGCAACCTGTCCGCCGAGCAGATCAAGTCGCTGGGCGAGGCGGTCCCGCACCCGTCGCGGCTGGGCCGTCCCGCCGAGTACGCCGCGCTGGCGGCGCACATCGTGGAGAACCCGATGCTCAACGGCGAGACGATCCGGCTGGACGGCGCCATCCGGATGGCGCCGCGCTGAGGGCGTCTCAGTTATCGGGCAGGCCGAAGACCTTCTCGGCGTTGCCGTGCAGGAACAGCTCGGTGGTCTCGTCGTCGAGCTTCAGGCCGGGGAGGGCTTCCAGGCAGTCCGCGGCGGGCCAGGCGGGGTGGTTGGACCCGAACAGGACCTTGCGCCGGCCGTGGCCGCGCAGGTACTCGACCAGCTCGGGGGGATAGCGGCTGGCCTTGTAGGCCGAGGTGTCGATGTAGACGTTCGGGTACTTGGTGGCCAGCGAGATCATCTCCGCCGTCCACGGGTAGCCGATGTGACCGGCGACGATGACCAGTTCGGGGAACTCGAGCGCGACGGTGTCCAGGTAGGGGATGGGCCGGCCCGGCTCCGACGGGCACAGCGGGCCGGTGTGGCCGACCTGGAGGCAGAACGGGATCTTGAGCTCGACGCATTCGGCGTACAGCGGGTAGTAGCGGCGGTCGCTGGGCGGCAGGTTCCACAGCCACGGCACCACCCGCAGTGCCCGGAAGCCGAGGTCGCGGACGCAGCGCCGCAGTTCCCGCACGGCCTGCATCGGGCGGGCCAGATCCACCGCGGCGACGCCGGCGAACCGGCCCGGGTAGCGGCTCACTATCGCTGCGACGGCGTCGTTGGAGATCATCGGCCCGCGCGGGCCCCACCAGGCGCACAGCATCCCGGTCCGCACGCCGGCCGCGTCCATCGCCGCCACGGTGGCCTCGACGGGGATCTCGTCCCCTGGCCCCCCGCCCAGCCGGCCGTGCGCCCAGCGGCGCAGGGAGTCGAACATCGGGTCGGCCAGGAACTCCGCCGACGGGTGCTGCATCCAGGCGTCGATGATCACGTGCTGTCTTCGGCGGTGTCCGTGGTTCCCGTGGTTCCAGGGGTTCCGGCGAGCCGGGCGTGCAGCCGGTCCCGGACCTGGTCCGGGGTGTAGGCGTTGCGGCGCCGCTGGTCGCGGGCGATCACCACGCCGGTGGCGGCCACGCCCGCGAACGTGGCCAGTCCCAGCACTTTCAGCCAGCGCATCTGCTTAGGTTATGTCGTGACCGCCGCGAGCATCACCCTGGACGAGGCCGTGGACCTGGCGCGCACCGGTGACGTGTGGCTGTTCCGCGGGCACACGATGGCGGACCGCGCCATCCAGGTGGCGACCAACAGCCCGGTCAACCACGTGGGCATGTCGGTGGCCGTCGAGGACCTGCCGCCGTTGATGTGGCACGCCGAGCTCGGCCGCTCGCTGCCCGACGTGTGGACCGGGGCCCGGCACCGCGGGGTCCAGCTGCACGACCTGCGCGACGCGGTGATGATCTGGGCGGCCAGGTACGGCCAGCGGGCCTGGCTGCGGCAGCTGGACCCGGCGGTGAGTTCCGACATGGAGGATGCTGTCCTGCGGACGATCGCGCGGCTGGACGGCACCCCGTTCCCGTCCACCGCCCGGCTGGCCTCGCGGTGGCTGGGCGGCCGGGTGCCGGCGCTGCGGCACCGGGCCGGCGGCGCCGACCTGGAGACGGCCTACTGCGCGCAGGTGCTGGCCGCGACCTACCAGGCGATGGGCCTGCTGCCGGACGACCGCAGCCCGGGCTGGTACGACCCGGGCCGTTTCTGGAGCGGGGACAACCTCGGCCTGTCCGACGGGTTCCGGCTCGGCGGCGAGATCGCCGTGCACATCCCGGCCGGCTTATAGTCCGTACTTCGGCAATTGAGGTTTTCTCAGTAACTTTCAGCTGATCATCTTGTGCTCGAATTGCGTGAGGACGAGTGCGGATTTGACGATGTCGCCGATAGCGGCCGGGCTGAGGCTGACGTGCTGGATGGCGCGCCACCGCTGGGACATCAGGGCGAAGCCGCGTTCTCCCTGGTAGCGCGGGGACCGCAAGAGCGCGTTGCGGGTTCTCGTATCGATATCGAGTTCGCCGCGGGCGGGCTTTTTCACCGGGACGTGCACCCCTGCGCCGGCCCCTTCATAGCCGGAATCGGCGAGGATGGGCAGGTCCTTCAGGTAAGGCCGGGCTTCCGGCAGGACGAGCTCGCGGGCCGCGGTCAGGTCGTGGGTGCTGCCGGGCAGCACGTCGCTAACCCACAGCGGCACGCCGCCGGGGGCGGCCAGGGCCTGCACGTTCCCGGCGGGCTCATGGGCCTTGCCGGAGTACCACTTGTCGATCTCCTTTCCCTTCTTGCTGGTCTTCTTGTCCGCGCACCGGTCGGAGGAGATCAGGGTGCCGTCCAGGATGAGGTAGGGAAGCCCCTGCTCAACGGCCCTTTCCAGGGCCTCGCGCAGCGTGGGCGCCTCCGCGGAGAGGACTTCGACGGCCTCGTCCTTGTACCGGTACGCGGTGGCCTGGGAGATCCCGAAGCCCTGGCCCAGCCGGCGGATGTCCGGCCGGTCCCGGAACCACGCCAGGGTGAACACCGCCTGCTTCCAGCAGGTCAGGGCACGCGTCCCGTCCCGGGTGCCGATCTCCCGGCGGTGAGCGGCCAGCAGGCCCGACACGAACACCGCCAGTGGCAGCGGGACGTCAAGGATGACACGATAGGACAGCACGCGGAGCCTCCGGGCCGGCGAGGGATCTTGGTCGAGACCTCTTCTACCGGGGGCTCCGCGTTTCCCCGGGGATCTGCATCCGCGTCCGCGTGTCCGCCCAGATGGGCGTTATGACCGAAACGCCGGATTCACCCTTGCTGAGAAAACCTCATTGAACCCCAACCTTTCGATCGCATCCCGCAGTTCACCATTGATCTCTCAGGCAAATGACGACGGCTGACGCATCTCACATTCCAGGGCGGAGAAAACGCAGCCTGAGTGGACTGGCGGGCTGCTGACAGTTAGAGTGTGGCCACGGACCGTCGGTCGCGCAATCGGTCCGTCAGTTCACTATCCCGGATGTATCAGCGGGCGGACTTTGCCGCTCTGTCTTAATGGGATCCTGCTGTGCCCCGACCGGAGTAGTGGTCCTGGCCACCTGGCATGAAGGCCGCCGTCGAACGGGTAAGACTTTCGACGTTGTAGGGGGGAGTTCCGATGGCCCCATTGGTCCCGTGGGTCGCCGTCACTGCCGGCGGTGCCGCTGTATCGTGGTACCTCGTCCGGAGGCTCCGCCGGAGGAAGTACCGGATAGCCGTGCTGGGTGCCCGGTACTCGGGAAAGACCACGCTCATCAACTCGTGGCGCGGCGAGTGGGTGGAGGACGAGTTCGACCCGGGGCGGACACAGGCCCCGCAGCGTTACGCGAAGACCAAGCTGACCGCCGAAGGGCTCCGGCTGACATTCACGAACCTGACCGACGTGGCCGGCGCGATCAATGCCTGGCCGGCTTGGGAGGATCGCGTCAAGGAAAGCCGGTATGTGCTGTATCTTGTCGATGCGCGGGCGCTGGCCGGATCCCTGAGGCTGTTCAAAGGCCGGGACTGGCACCGCCTCGAAGACGACGCGGGACTGATGGGCGGCTGGCTCGGAGCGAATCACGTAGAGCTGTGCCTTATGGTCGTGACGCACACTGACGAAGATGCCCGGCTGCGGAAACTCGGCGAGGAGCAGTACCAGGAGTTGGTGATGACGCAGCTGGATCCGCTGATACTCAAACTTGGGGGCCCGCGGAAGGTCCGGGTTGTCATCGGCAGCTTGAAGCGGCTCCAGGACGCCCAGGGCGTGACGGCGCAGATCATGCGCGAGATCATCGGTTGGGAGAAGAGCAAATGATGGGCATCGCTACACGGTGGGTTTACGTGGAATCCGCTGGTGACGAAGAGTCTGGAGAGTCGTTCGCCTGGCAGGACGGCAAGGTGCTCAGTGCCGCCCAGAATGCTGAGCGGGAACAACTTCACCGCGAGCTCGAGGACATCGTCGAGAGAGCCGAGTTCGACGAGAGGGCAGAGTGGGGCCGGGCAGTGCGCTCCGGAGACCGCCTGCTGGTCGAGGTCGAGGCGACGCCGATGACAGGAGCAGCCCGGCGTCTCACCGCCACCGTGGTCGTCTCAGTGGCCCGCCCGGATACCGAATGGGCCAGCGAAACGGCCGGGGAGATCGCCGCCATATTGCGCGACGCAGAAATCAGCATCGCCTCCGACCGGCTCGCGCAGGCCTTCGACGAGGGCTGGAGCCGCAAGACCCCTTTCGACTGGCTGCGATTGACCCGAGTTCTCGCCGCAGCGGGCGCGGCGCTGACGATAGCCTGGTGGTGGATGCGCAGCGCGGGCCGGGTGCGGAAACGGCGCCGGGCGAAGGTGCCGACGTCCGGGGAACAGGAATGACGCCGGAAGAGCCGGACACCCGGCCGCACATCGTCTTCCTGTCTCGGGACGATTACAACCGGACACGTATGGAGTCCCCGAAACTCCTCGTCGATCCCGTCACGCGCGTTGTGCCGCTACCGCTGCGTCCGCCGGACAGCGAGGATCCGGCGCTACGAGGGCTGGCCGGTGAGCTGCGACCAGGCACGATCCTGCTCAGGAACACATTTGGCGGCGGTGCCTACATCGACGCCGCAGCAGCGTATGAGCTCATCTCAGTAGCCAAGTTCAATCTGTTCGCGAACGTGTGCCAGATGCTCGGTGCCACGCGCCTGGAAGTGAATGAGATGCGCGAGGTGGACGACCATGGCACGGTCAAGGGATCGGTCGACCTCAGGGTCAGTGTCGGCCATGGCAGCGGCACCCTCAGCAGAGACTCGTCGCGGAAGGTGGCCGGATCCATCAAAGGGCTCTGGGTGTGGAAATCCGGGTCCGGGGCCGGGGATGCCGAACGCGCCGCCGCGTACGCAACGGCCGAGCACATCAGCGGTGACCCGGTCATTGCCGGCCTGATCCAGCAGTGTCGCTTCGCCGGCAACGCACTGAGCGAGCACGTGCTGGAACTGAACATCAGCTCGGAAGCACAGCGGGCCGTCCAGGGGGCGATGAAGATCGAGTCGGTCCTCGGCCGCAACTTCGGTCCTGCGTTCGATGCCACCTTTAGCTCCCTGAGCAAGCACACGGAACAACTGGTGTTGCAGGTTCGGGTGGTGTTCACGCCGCCAGGGACGTGACGCCCACGGGAAGGGGCGGCATCCCGCGGATCGATGCGCCGGAGATCATGCGAACAGGGACGCAGCTCGGGCCGGTGCCGCTGGTCCCGGAGATCCGGCTGCATCAAGCCGATGACCCGATCAGCTTGTGGCAGCGCATTGAGCTGGCGGCCGGGCGGACCGGCCTGGATCCGCCGTTCTGGGCGTTCGCCTGGGCGGGCGGCCAGGCACTGGCCCGCTACCTTCTCGACCATCCGGAGGCCGTCCGCGGACGGCACGCGATCGACATCGCCTCCGGCTCGGGACTGGTGGCCATCGCGGCGGCCAAGGCCGGAGCGGCGGCCGTGACCGCCTATGACATAGACCCGCTCGCGGCCGCGGCCATCGCCGTCAACGCCGGCGCCAACGGCGTAACGGTGCTGGCGGTCTGCGCGGACGTCCTCGGCCAGGACGATCCCCCGGCTCCCGGCGCCGATCTGGTGCTGGCGGCCGACGCTTTCTACGAACGCGATCTGGCCGGCCAGGTGATGCGGTTCCTGGAGCGAAGCCATGCCCGCGGAGCCGCGGTCCTGGCCGGCGACTTCGGCCGGGCCTACCTGCCCCGCGACCGGCTGACGCCGGTGGCCAGGTACGACGTTCCCGGCCTGAGCGCGCTGGAAGGCAGCGACGTCAAGCGCACCACCATCTGGACCCTGCCGGGATAGCGGAACCTGCGGCACACTGGCCTGATGGACGCCGATGTTGTCGTGATCGGGGCCGGCGCGCTCGGCCTGAGCGCCGCCCTGCACTGCGCGCTGGCCGGCCGGAACGTGGTGGTGATCGAACGCCACACGGCCGGATCGCAGGCGTCCGGGCGGGCGGCGGGCCTGTTCAAGTGCGTCCAGGCCGACGAGCTGCGCACCCGGCTGGCCCGGCGCAGCATCGCCATGGCGGCCAGCTTCGCCGACTGGGCGGGCGTTCCGCTGGAGGTGGCTCCCTCGGGCAGTTTCCTGGTCGCCCGGACCGGCCCGCACCGCGAGCTGCTGGCCCGGGAACTGGCCCAGTCGCGGGGCTGGGGTGCCAACGTCCGGGAAGCGGATCCGGCGCAGCTCGCCGGGCCGCTCAGCTACTACCGGTCGGCCGGCGAGGAGCTGGCCCTGTGGTGCCCGGAGGACATCTACATCGAGGAACCGGCCAGCCTCATCCGGGCCTCCCTCGCGGCCTGCCGGCGGCACGGGGCGGAGGTAGCCGAAAACGAGCCCGTCATCGGCATACAGGTGACGGCCGGGCGGGTGACGGGGGTGGAGACGGCGCGGCGGTCGGTCACGGCGCCGGTGGTGGTGGACGCGGCCGGCGGCTGGGTGCGGCAGGTCGCCGAGCTGGCCGGGGCCTGGGTGCCGGTCTCCCCCGTCCGCCACCAGCTGCTGATCACCGCGCCCGTGGCCGACGTGAACCCCGCCGACCCGATCATCAGGGTGGTCGACGCCGCCGTCTACCTCCGCCCGGCTCGCGGCGGGCTGATGGCGGGCGGCTTCGAAGCGGACCCGCTGCCCGTCGACCCCCGCCGGCAGGCAGCCTCCTTCACCACCGACGACGTGCCGCTGGACCTCGGCGTGCTGCGGAAGCTGACGGCCCAGGTGGCCGCGGAGGTCCCCGCTGTCAGTAGCGCGCCCGTCGCTGAACACCGGGGCGGGCTGTTCACGATGAGCCCCGATGGCCGGTTCATCGCCGGGCCGCTGCCGGGCCTGGCCGGGCTGTGGGCGATCAGCGGCTGCAACGGGTCGGGGTTCTCCTCCTCGCCCGCGCTGGGCGAGGCACTGGCCGCCTGGATCACCACCGGGACCGCGTCGGCGGGCATGACGGCGCTGTCGCCGGACCGGTTCGGTTCGCTGCCCGACGACGCCCTGGTGACTCACGGGCTCTGGCAGTACGCGCACTACTACGATCCGGTGGCTGGCTGACCGAGCTGCCAGGATTGATCATCGCTGACCGGTGCCGCCGCGGGTTACCGTGGTGGTGGCACCAGGATCGACGCTGAGCCGTTTCCGGCCTCCGGCCGGAAGGGAGACATGCCTCGTTCGTTCCTGGTGCCTCTCAGCTTCGGCACGCGGCGGCCAGCTGCCCGCACTATCCCTGAGCGGTCACGGGTCGAGCGCCACGACCGCGCCGTTGAGCGACCCGACCGAGGTGCCGGCCACGATGCCGGGGGCGACGTCATGCTCGCCGAGCGCCTGCAGCATCCCCACTTGCACCGCGCCCAGGCTTCCTCCGCCGCCGAGCACGTATCCGATCGGGCGGGGAAGGTCCGCGATGCTCATGTCCGCCTCCATCGCCACACGGGTAAGAACGGGAGCAACTTTCGCGGTGGTCAGCGTATCCCCGGTGCTGGTACGGCCGGGACCCGCGTGCCCGCCGGCGTCTCCGCGGAGACGCCGGCGGCGGCACCGCGGCGCGCAGGCCGGCTTCCCGGTGTGATGGTGGCACCGGGAAGGCGGCGCTGGCGCGCTCAGGGCTCCGGGTGCGGCGGCGGCTGGCGGTCAGCCGGTGCGCTCGAGGATGGTGGCGTTGGCCATGCCGCCGCCCTCGCACATGGTCTGCAGGCCGTAGCGGATGTCCTGGGCCCTCATGTGGTGGACCAGGGCCGTCATCAGCCGGGCGCCGGAGGCACCGAGCGGATGGCCGATGGCGATGGCCCCGCCGCCCGGGTTGAGCCGGTCCGGGTCGGCGCCGGTCTCCGCCAGCCAGGCCAGCGGCACCGGGGCGAACGCCTCGTTGACCTCGAAGACGCCGATGTCGCCGACGGACAGGCCGGACTTGTTCAGCGCGCGGTGGGTGGCCGGGATCGGCGCGCTCAGCATGATCACCGGGTCGTCGCCGGCCAGGACCGCGGTATGCACCCGGGCGATCGGGGTCAGGCCGAGCTCGCGGGCCTTGTCCGAGGTCATCATCAGCAGGGCCGCGGCGCCGTCGCTGATCTGGGAGGAGTTGCCCGCGTGGATGAGGCCGCCCTCCTTGAAGACGGGCTTGAGCCCGGCCAGCTTCTCCGGGCTGGTGCCGCGGCGCAGGCCCTCGTCGGCGGCCAGGACCCCGCCGTCCGGAAGTTCCACCGGGGCGATCTGGCCTTCGAGCCGCCCGTCGTCGATCGCGGCGGCCAGCCTGGCGTGTGACGCGCTGGAGAACTCGTCGAGCTCGGCGCGGCTGAAGCCCCACTTCTCCGCCATCATCTCGGCGCCGATGCCCTGGTTGAAGGTGACGCCGTAGCGCTCCCTCACCTTGGGGCCACCGGGGCGGCCGAGGCCCGGGTCCCTGGTGACCGATCCGAGGGGGACCGCGCTCATGTTCTCGACGCCGCCCGCGATGGCCACGTCGTACTGGCCGGAGATCAGCCCGGCGGCGGCGAAGTGCACCGACTGCTGGGACGAGCCGCACTGCCGGTCGATGGTGGTGCCCGGAACCGACTCCGGCCAGCCCGCGGCCAGCACGGCCATCCGGGCCACGTTGCCGCCCTGCTGGCCGACCTGCTGGACGCAGCCCCAGACCACGTCATCGACCACGGCCGGGTCGAACCCGTTCCGCGCCGCCAGCGCGGTCAGGATATGAGCCGACAGGTCCACGGCGTGGATCCCGGCGAGTGAGCCGTTCCGCTTGCCGACCGGCGTTCGCACCGCGTCGACGATAACGGCGTCACGTGGAGACATGCAGACCTCCCGATAATCAGTTTACTAATATAGACTAACAACGGCCGGGACGAGCCGCCATACCGGCACGGGAAGGACGTGCATGGGAAGGCCTGAGCCCGAGCTCCCGCTGGCCGGGGGACGGCCCGCGGGCGTCTGCGCGGAGACGCCCCGGCTTGCTGAGCCGGTTCAGGGCGGGATGTCGGCGGTCAGCACGCCCGGACGCCAGTCAGGGAGCCGGCATCTCCGGGAACACGGCCGCTGGCACCCGGCCGACGCGGCGTCCGCCACCAGCCGCAGATGAGACGACAGGTTTCCCGGGACGTCGCCCATCTCGCAGCGGATCACCGCCAGCAGGCACCGCAGCCAGCAGGCACCGCACCGGGCTCAGCCGGCCGCCGGGCGTCATCAGAGGTCGAAGCGCTCCTTGCCGCCGCGCATGGCGGCCAGCAGCCGGTCGACGTCATCGCGGGCGACCGAACGCTGCCACTCACTCAAGGTCCCGCGCACCACGAAGCCGCCCGGGGCCGGCTCGACCGAGGTGAGCGTCAGGCCGGCCGGCAGGTCGGGCACCGGCAGGTGGAAGGCCGGGGACGGCAGGGACAGACGCCGTTCGAGCAGGTGCAGCGCGCGCGGCTGGATGCGGAGGGACCCGCCGTCGGCACCCGGCTCCACCTCCAGGCTCACCCACGGCGCGCCCGCCAGGCCGACCTGCGGGACGCCGGCCCGCATGGTCAGCTCCAGCCGGGGGGACACGCCGGCCAGCCAGCGGCTCGCGGCCGGGGCCGCGACGAACCCCTCGACCAGCACCGGCGCGGACACCAGCGACGGCCGGGCGGCGGGCCGCAGGTGGACGTTCCTGGCCCGGACCTCCATCCGCTCGAACTGATACCCGGCCCAGCGGACGTCCCGCGCGGTGAGCCGGACCTGGCCGTACTGGCCCACGGCCCGGGCCAGTTCCCAGCCCTCCACCGTGATGTCGGTCAGGATCATGGTCAGGTCCTGCCCGGCGAACCGGAGCGTCCGCTCCTTCCCGACGAGCCAGGAGCGGGCGGCGTCCACGATCGCGGTGAACGGGTCGCCGGGCAGCAGCACCCCGGACCAGCTCCGCCTCAGTTCGTCCGCCCACGAGGGCAGCCAGTCAGCCACGCCGCCTCACCCCGGCTCACGTTCGTGGCCGGCCTCGATGCGCAGGCCACGGTAGGCCTCCGACGCGGGGATCTCCCCGGCCAGGACCCGGTACACCTCCCGGCAGACAGGCATCTCCACACTGTAACGTCCGGCCAGCTCGCGGACGGTGAAGGCGGTGCCGACCCCCTCGGCCACGGTCCGGGTCGCCCCGAGTATCTCATCCAGCGTCTTGCCCGCGCCGAGTTGCTCGCCGAGCGTCCGGTTGCGGCTCAGCGGGCTCATGCAGGTGGCGATGAGGTCGCCCATGCCGGCCAGGCCGGCGAAGGTCACCGCCTCGCCGCCCATGGCCACGCCCAGCCGGGTCAGCTCGGCCAGGCCGCGGGTGATCACCGCCGCCCGGGTGTTGTCGCCCACGCCCAGGCCCTGCGCGATGCCGGTCGCGATGGCCACCACGTTCTTCATCGCCCCGCCGAGCTCGCAGCCGACCACGTCGTGGTTGACGTAGATCCGGAACAGGCCGCGCCGCATGACCGCCTGCAGGGCCCGGGCCACGGCGAGGTCCTTGGTCGCGACCACGCTGGCCGCGGCCTGGCCGGCCATGATCTCCTTGGCCAGGTTCGGCCCGGTCAGGGCGGCGGGCGGATGGCCGGGCAGCTCGTCCTTGATGATCTCGGTCATCCGCAGCAGCGTGCCGCGCTCGAACCCCTTGGACAGGCTGACCACCGGGATCCACGGCCGCAGGTACGGACGGGCATCGGCCAGGATGGCGCGGAACCCGTGCGTCGGCACGCCGACGACCAGCAGGTCGGTGTCGTGGACCGCCTTCTCCAGGTCGGCGGTGGCGTTCAGGTTGGACGGCAGCGTGAACCCGGGCAGGTAGCGCGAGTTGGCGTCGCGTTCGTAGATCTCCCGGGCCAGCTCGGGATCACGGGCCCAGACGGTGCAATCATGGTGGCCGGCCAGCAGGGAGGCGACGGTCGTGCCCCACGACCCGGCGCCAAGTACGGCGATGCGCATGTTCCATGATCGGACGAGAAGCAGGCCGATGACCAGAGCTAGCGGGAGGAGTCGCAGATGACGGGACGGGCATTGTCCGGCCGCAGGATCGTGGTGCTCGGCGGGACGGGCGGCCTCGGGCACGCGGTCACCGGGCGGCTCCGGGACGACGGCGCGTCGGTGCTGGTGGCCGACGCCAGGCCGCCGGCCGACGACCGGCGGCACCGGGACGTCGAGTACACCACCGTGGACGTGCTGGACGAGGCCAGCGTGGCGGCGCTGTTCGGGGCCCTCCCGCCGCCGCGGGCCGTGGTCAACCTCATCGGCGGGTACACCCCGCCGCAGGCGCTGTCCGGGCTGGACGTCTCGATCCTGCGGCAGCAGCTCGAGCTGAACCTGGTGACCGCCGCGATCGTCACCAAGCACGCCCTGCCGGTGCTCGCCGCGCAGGGCGGCGGGCCGATCGTGCACGTCTCCAGCCGGGTCGCCACCGGGAAGGGCGAGAACGAGTTCGCCTACAGCGTGAGCAAGCTCGGGGTGGTGCGCCTGGTCGAGGCGGCGGGCGCGGAGGGCCGCCAGCAGGGAGTGCGGGTCAACTGCATCATGCCGAGCATCATCGACACGCCCGCCAACCGGGCGGCGCTGCCCAACGCGGCGCACGACCGGTGGCCCAAGCCCGCCGAGCTGGCCGCCGTCCTGGCCTTCCTGGTCTCCGACGACGCCGCGCTCATCTCCGGGGCGGCCATCCCCGTCTACGGCCAGGCGTAACGGAGGAGCAGGATGGACCACCGCGCCGAGGCCTGGTACCGCCGCCGGACCTCAGACTGGCGGGACTGGCCGCTGGCGGAATTGCTGGAGAACAAGCAGCGCAGCGGGACCCGGATCAGCGTCGTGATACCGGCCAGGAACGAGGAGCGGACGGTGGCCAGCGTGGTGGGCCCGCTGCAGGCGGCCCTGGTGTCAGGCGCGCGCCTGGTGGACGAGCTCGTCGTCATCGACTCCGATTCCACCGACGGCACCGCCCGGGCGGCGGCGCAGGCCGGCGCGGTCGTGCACCGGGCCAGGGATATCGCGCCGGCCCTGGGGGCCTACCGGGGCAAGGGCGAGGCACTGTGGAAGTCGCTGCTGGTCACCCGCGGCGATGTGCTGGTCTTCGTGGACGCCGACCTGACCCAGTGGGGCCCGCACTTCGTGACCGGGCTGCTCGGGCCGCTGCTCGCCGACCGGAGCGTGCAGCTGGTCAAGGGGTTCTACGCGCGCGTCCGGACCGAGGCGGACGGTTCGGTCTCGACCGAGGGCGGGCGGGTCACCGAACTCCTCGCGCGGCCCGTGCTCAGCCTGTGGTGGCCGCACCTGGCCGGCCTGGTCCAGCCGCTGGCCGGCGAATGGGCCATCCGGCGGGACCTGATGGAGTCCCTGAGCATCCCGGTCGGCTACGGCGTGGAGCTGTCCACGCTGCTCGACACCGCGTCCCGGCACGGCCTGGACGCGCTCGCGCAGGTCGACCTGGGCTCCCGCGCCCACCGTCACCAGGCCAATCACGACCTGGCCGTGATGGCGGCCGAGCTGCTCGCCGTGGCGGAGCGACGCCGCGGCGCGCCGCACGGCCTGAGCCCCGGGATCACGCTCGAGCAGTTCGGCCGCGAGGACGGCCAGCTGCGCCGGCGGTCCCGGCCGGTGCCCACCGACGAGCGGCCGCCCGCGAGCACCGTGGTCGCCGCCAGGCGAACGGCATGAGCGGCATCGGCCGGCAGCGGGAACTCCGGCTCGGCGGCCGCCTGTTCGGGCCGGATCAGCTGCTGGTCATGGCCATCGTCAACCGGACCCCGGATTCGTTCTACCGGCCCGGCGTGACCTGGGACCCGGCCGCCGCGATGGGGCGCGTGCACGCGGTGGTGGCCGAGGGCGCGGACATCGTCGACGTCGGCGGCGTGCCGGCCCGCCCCGGCGACGAGGTGGACGTGCGCGAGGAGATCCGGCGGACCGTCCCGTTCATCGCCGCGGTCCGCGACGCCTACCCGGACCTGGTCATCAGCGTCGACACCTGGCGGCACGAGGTGGGCCGCGAGGCCTGCGCGGCCGGCGCCGACCTGCTCAACGACAGCTGGGGCGGCTGGGACCCCCGGCTGGCGGAGGTGGCGGCGCAGGCCGGCGCGAGCATCGTCTGCTCCCATGCAGGGGGCCTGCCGCCGCGCACCCGCCCGTTCCGGGTGCGCTACGACGACGTGGTGCAGGACGTGCTGGCCGGCACGCTCGCGCTGGCGGCCCGCGCCCGCCGGGCCGGGGTCGAGCAGGCGCGGATCCTCATCGACCCGGCCCATGACTTCGGGAAGAACACCTGGCACTCGCTGGAGGTCACCCGGCGGCTGGCCGAGCTGGTCGCCACCGGCTGGCCGGTGCTGGTCTCGATGTCGAACAAGGACTTCATCGGCGAGACCCTCGACGCCCCGGTGGATGACCGGCTGGCCGGGACGCTGGCCGCGACGGCGGTCTGCGCCTGGCTCGGCGCCCGCGTGTTCCGGGCCCACCACGTGCGCGAGACCCGCCACGCGCTGAGCACGGTCTCGGCCATCCGCGGCGACATCCCGCCCGCACGCGTGGTCCGAGGGCTGGCCTAGCCGGTGATCACCGCCGCGGCGCTGTGCGCCTCTCCCCCGTTGCTGCACCCGGATCTCACCGGCGGCGAGGCGGTCGTCCCGGAGATCGGCGAGCTCCGCGCGGCCTGCGCCCAGGCGGCCGGGCGGCTGCTGCGCGACGACCCAGAGGTGATCGTGGTCGTCGGGCCGGCCGCCGCCACCGGCGAGTGGGACGCCGCCGCCCGGCTGGACACGGCGGCCTTCGCCCCCTGGGCCGCCCGCACCGGGCCCCGCACCGGGACCCGCTCGCTGCCGCTGGCCCTCGGCCTCGGCGCCATGCTCCTGGACCAGGCTGGATACCGGGGGCGGCGGCGCCTGCAGGCAGCGGGCCAGGACGAGCCGGCCGCGGCCTGCGCCAAACTAGGCGCCGGACTCGACGTGGCCGGCCGGACGGCCCTGCTCGTCATGGGAGATGGCAGCGCCCGGCGGAGCCTGAAGGCACCCGGGTACCTGGACCCGCGGGCCGCGGATTTCGACGCCGGGGTGGAACGGGCGATCCGGGCCGGTGACCTCGGCGCACTGCTGCGACTGGACCAGGCGCTGGCCCGCGACCTGATGGTGACCGGAAGGCCCGCCTGGCAGGTGATGGCCGGGGCGATGCGGGATCTCGCCCCGGCCGCTGAGGTGTTCTATCGCGGCGACCCTTTCGGGGTCGCCTACCTGGTCGCCACCGTTCGGTAGCCGGCCCGGTAGCCGGCTCAGTAGTCGGCGGATTCCAGGGCGCCGCGGAGTTGCGCGGCGCGGCGCCAGGCCGCCAGCATCCGGCGCTCGGCCCGCTGCTCGAGCCGCCTGGCCCGGCTGAGCGCCCGTACCCTGCGTGAGTACCGCAGTCGCTCAGCCTCTTGTAGGTTGCTGCGAGATCGCTCCCTCGCCAGCTGTTCGGTAAGCATGTCTGACCACTCCATCGTGTGCATTGTGTGCTTCGCGCGGCCGCGCGGCTTCGGGTCGGCCGCGCGGCCGTCTTCGGTTGGCGTGGCCCGGGCTACGCGGCCACTTCGGTCTTGCGAGGCCGCCCGCGGGGGCGCTTACGCGGCACGATCGCGCCGCGCATCAGCAGCTCGCCGCCCCAGACACCCCAGGGCTCCCTGCGCTCGAGCGCACCGCTCAGGCAGGCCAGCCTGGCCTTGCAGTCCCGGCACATGGCCTTGGCCGTCTCCACGTCCTCCGGAGACTCGGCGAAGAACAGCTCTGGGTCCTCCGTGCACGGAAGATCCAGGCCCACCGGGAGCGCGGTGGCCGAACCTGCCACCGCGACGATGCCAACCTGGTCGAATACCTGCCTGACGTCTGGCTCCTGCCGCGCCGTCACGGACCCGGGCGCCTTGAACCCCGTTGCGCCCGTCTCGCTGACGGTGGCATCGCGCCATTGCATCGGTGCCATCCCCTCTCGCTTTGCCGGTCCTAGTAGTCGTCGCGCGATTTCTCGCCCGTCTTGGGACCTAGGCCTTGCATTACTAAGGCCGCGGACCCTGTGTTCGGATCCGCGGCCTCAAGGGGATCTTGTGGCCGGTCTGGCTAGACCGGTTCCCTATATGGAGGCGGACCCGATGCACCCTCGCCAACGGCGGAGGCGCCGGTCATGTAGTTGTGGATATTCGTCTGGCCGAGCGGTGCCATCTGGCCGAGCAGCGTCCGGACAGAGTCCTTCTGCTGCGCTAGGACGGCGGGCGCGACGGTGATCCGGACACGCGGAACGGCGACGCGCACACTTGTCCCCGGGAAGCCGCCACGCGGGCAGGAAGCACCCAAACGCGCAGCCCCGTTCAGCTCGGGCATGAGTGCTGATTTGATGTTCGTCACGTCGGGCACCTCCCTCCGGAGTGGTCGACAACTAGCCCACGGACATGTAGGCAGCCTAAGTGCTGCCCCCTGGGGGGGCAACATATTTTTGACCTGCGACTTCAAGTTCCAGGAATCTGGGTCCTGATCCGGATCAGCCCCTCCTGCGTGACCGACACCACGAGTTCCCCCTCGGCGGTGAACACCTGACCGCGGGCCAGGCCCCGGGCGCCGTAGGCCACCGGCGACTCCTGCGCGTACAGCAGCCACCGGTCGGCCCGGAACGGCCGGTGGAACCACATGGCGTGGTCCAGGCTGGCGCCCGACGTGCGGCCGTCCAGCCAGGACAGGCCGTGCCCGGTCAGCACCGAGTCGAGCAGCGTCATGTCCGACGCGTAGGTCATCAGGCACACGTGCAGCAGCGGGTCGTCGGGCAGGTCGCCGTCCACCCGGAGCCAGATGAGGTTCCTGGTGGTGCGCAGCGACGGATCACGGGCCGCCTCGGCCGACATCGGGCCGACCGACCGCAGGTCGATCGGAGAGTCCTCCCACACCCGCTCGACCATCTCCGGCGGGGGCACCTCGGGCATCGGGTCGGCGTGCCCGGGGCCGGGCTCGGGGCGGTGGAAGGACGCGGACAGGGTGAAGATGGTCTCGCCGTGCTGCACCGCCGACACCCGGCGGGTGGTGAAGGAGCGGCCGTCCCGCACCCGGTCCACCAGGTACACGATCGGCACCGCCGGGTCGCCCGGCCGGATGAAGTACGCGTGCAGCGAGTGCACCGGGCGGTCCGCGGGCACGGTCCGGCCCGCCGCGACCAGCGCCTGCCCGGCCACCTGGCCGCCGAACACCCGCTGCCGCCGTTCGTCCGGGCTGCGGCCGCGGAAGATGTTCACCTCGATCTGCTCGAGGTCGAGCAGATCCAGGAGCCGGTCGAGCGCCGTAGCCATCGTCACCGTCCCGAAGACCTGGTTTCTTACGCAATAGTTCGCGTTATGCAAGGACCCGCTGAGGTTGCTGCCCGCGGACTGCACCGGCCGCTCGCGCAGGCCCAGAAGGCCTGCACTCGCAGCCGGTTTCGCATAACGCTCCTAGCCGGATGCCATCGAGGAAACGCGACCGCGGCCGCGCCGCGCCGCGGGCCCGGCCCGGCCAGGACAGGTACAGGTGCTCGCGCGCCCTGGTCACCGCCACATACAGTAGCCGCCTTTCCTCCTCGACCGCGTCGGCCGTCCGGGCGTGCACGATGGGCATGAGCCCCTCGACCAGGCCGGGCAGCAGCACCGCGTCCCACTCCAGCCCCTTGGCCGAGTGCATGGACGCGAGCGTCACCCCGTCCATGGCCGGGGCCTGGCCGAGCTCGGACCGCTGGGTCAGTTCGGCCGAGAACTCGGCCAGCGTCGCCTCCGGGCGCGCGGCGTGCATGTCGTCCGCGAGCTGGGCGATGGCGGCGAGCGACTCCCAGCTCTCGCGGGACCCCGAAGGAGGCGAAGGGGTGAATCCGATCCCGGTCAGCACGTGCCGCACCGAATCGGGCAGCGGATCCCGCCCCTCCCCCGGGGCGGCCCCTTCTCCCCGGGCAGCCGCGCGCAGCAGCACCAGCGCCTGGCGCACCGCCGGCCGTTCGTAGAACCGCTCGGCGCCGCGGACCAGGTAGGGCAGGCCGGCTTCGGCCAGCGCGAGCTCGAACCGCTCGGTGTCCGCGTTGACCCGGACCAGCACGGCGATCTGGTGGGCCGGCACCTCCGCCGCCAGCAGCGCCCGGACCTGGACCGCCAGCCCGGCCGCCTCCGCGGTGTCGTCGGGGTACTCGGTGAGCACCGGCCGGGGCCCCGGCGGCCGCTGCGCGACCAGCGGCGCGGCCGCCCGGGCGAGCTGGTTGGCTACCGCCACCACCTGCGGCGTAGACCGGTAGTCGCGCACCAGCCGGACCATGGTGGCGGCGGGGAACTCGGCGGTGAAACCGGTCAGGTAGGACGGGGTGGCCCCGGTGAAGGAGTAGATCACCTGGTGCGGGTCGCCGACCACGCACAGGTCGTCGCGGTCGCCGAGCCACGCGTCGAGCAGCAGCTTCTGCAGCGGGTTCACGTCCTGGTATTCGTCGACGACGAAGTGCCGGAACACCTCGCGCACCTGGTCCGCCGCGGCGCGGTCGTCGATCAGGATGGCGGCGGTCAGCTCGAGGACGGACTCGAAGTCGATCAGGTGCCGTTCGCGCCGCAGCTCCTCGTAGGCGGCGTAGACCGCGGCCAGGTTGTCCGCCCCGGCCGCGGGCGAGCGGCCCGCGGCGGCCGCGGCGCGCACGTACCCGTCCGGGCGGACCTGGGTGACTTTGGCCCACTCGATCTCGGCGGCGGCGTCGGCGACGTCGAGCCGGACCCGGGCCCGCTTGGCCGCCTCGCGGACCAGGCCGGCCTTGGCGTCGATCAGCTGCGGCGGCCGTCCCCCGACGACCCGCGGCCAGAAGTAGCTGAGCTGGCGCAGCGCGGCCGCGTGGAACGTGGACGCGCGCACCAGGCCGGCGCCCAGCTGCCGGAGCCGGCCGCGCAGTTCGCCGGCCGCCCGCACGGTGAAGGTGAGCGCCAGCACGTGGGCCGGGTCGGCCGTGCCGGCCGCGGCGGCGTAGGCGATCCGGTAGGTGATCGCCCGGGTCTTGCCGGTGCCCGCGCCGGCCAGCACGCAGACCGGACCGCGGCCGGCCAGGGCCACCTCGCGCTGCTCCGGGTCCAGCCCGGCCAGCAGCGCCTCGGCGGTGCCGGGCATCACGTCGGTCACCTAGCCTCCCCGGCCTATCCTGCCGTATCCGGGAACGCAACCGCCCCCGCTGGTGTTACAAGAACCTGGAATTTGCTGAAGCGAACTCAAGGAGGCGGCGGGTGTCCGGCCAGCTGACGATGTACACCACCCCATGGTGCGGCTTCTGCCGGAACCTGAAGAAGCAGCTGGCCCGGGACGGCATCGAGATCGCCGAGGTGGACATCGAGCGCGACGAGGCCGCGGCGGACTTCGTGATGTCGGTGAACGGCGGCAACCAGACCGTGCCCACCGTCCTGTTCCCCGACGGCACCGCGCTGACCAATCCCTCCGCGGCGCAGGTCAAGGCGCAGCTCGCCGCCATGGCCAGGTAAGAGCGCGGCCAGGCAGATACCAGGTGTCTTATGCAAAAGTTCGCGTTATGCAAGAACCCGCTGCGGTTGCTGCCCGTGCGACCTGCACCGGCCGCTCGCGCAGGCCCAGAAGGCCTGCACTCGCAACCGGTTTTGCATAACGCTCCAGGCTCGTTCGGCAGAAAAGATCTTTCAATCCCGAACGAACAGGTTCACGTCATCGGGACAGGTGAGACATTTGAGCGGGGAAGCGATAGTCGTCCGCCGGTCCGGGCACGGCTGGCAGGTCGGGGAGGAGCAGGCCGCCGACCTGACCAGCGCCATGGTGCTCGCCGACCTGCTCGCCGCCGACCTCGGGGCGCCGGCGCCATCGCCCGGCGGCCCGCCGCGGCCCGCGCTTTCCGAACAGGACGAGGCCGCCCGGCTGGCCGTGACGGTGGCGCAGCTCGAGCACGCGCTCGCCGCCCGGGTCCGGGTCGAGCAGGCCATCGGCGTGCTGGCCGAACGGCACAGGCTGCGGCCCCGGCAGGCGTTCGACCTGCTGCGGAGCGTGGCCAGGTCCGGCGGCAGGCGCGTCATCGAGGTCGCCGAGGACGTGGTGGACAGCGCGTCGAACCCGCTGCGGCCGCTGCCCGGGGAGCTGGCCCGCCCGCAGCCCCCGGCCCGCGGGCGCGGCCGCTCGCCGCGCCACGCCCGGGCGGCCAGCTAGCCCTCCTAATGACGGGGGCGGGCGCTAGAGTCCTGGCAGATGGTCCGCGGGGGACGGCTGGAGCTAAGGAGGCCCAGGTGGCAGAGCTCGACGTTCTTGATGTCGTCGAGATCTGCGCCGGGGCGGGCGGGCAGGCTCTCGGGCTGGAGCGAGCCGGCTTCGAGCACGCCCTGGCCGTGGAACTCGACCCGGCGGCGTGCGCCACGCTGCGGGCCAACCGGCCTGCGTGGAAGGTCGCCGAGGGGGACGTGGCCGACGAGGCGCTGTGGCGGCCGCGGGACTACGAGGGCGTGGCGCTGCTCGCGGGCGGGGTGCCCTGCCCGCCGTTCACCGTGGCGGGCCGGCAGCTCGGCGCCACCGACGAGCGCGACCTGTTCGCCTGGGCGGTGGAACTGTGCGGGATCATCCGGCCGCGGGCCCTGTTGCTGGAAAACGTCCGGGGGCTGAGCACCAGCCGGTTCAGCGCGTACCGGCAGCACGTCCTGGACCGGCTGCGCGAGCTCGGGTACGTGCCGGGCTGGCGGCTGCTGCACGCGTCGGACTTCGGCGTGCCGCAGCTGCGGCCGCGGACGGTGCTGGTGGCGGTGCGGCAGGACGACGCGCCCTGGTTCCGCTGGCCGTTGCCTTCGGCGTCGGCCCGGCCGGCCACCGTGGGCGAGACGCTGGGCGACCTGATGGCCGCGCGGGGCTGGCCCGGCGCGGCCGCCTGGGCCCGGCGGGCCGACCGGATCGCGCCCACCATCGTGGGCGGGTCCAAGAAGCACGGCGGCGCCGACCTCGGCCCGACCCGGGCCAAGCGCGCCTGG